>VOFC01006929.1_pt1 | contig 51057 bp, 51 predicted proteins | sample 5384161 | NCBI WGS metagenome assembly VOFC01 (sample SAMN12384722, study PRJNA508395) | human gut metagenome | isolation source: healthy gut B | host: Homo sapiens | reverse complement strand
ACAGGAGGCTGTGTTTTTGCCCAGAACAGAGGCGGGAGCCGGGGCCGAGAGATCGATTTGGGGCAGCTGGGCGGTCTTCTGCACCAGAGAGGCCAGAGAGAGCTGCGGCCCGGGCAGGATGACACCGCCCACCAGCTCCTGCTTGGCGTTGACGCCCATGATGGAGATGGCGGTGTCGGCTGAGATGACGGCCAGCGGGCCGGGGCATTCCGCAAGGGCAGCGACCACGCCGCAGAGAAGCTCTGCACCCAGCTGGGCGGGGTTGTCCAGCCGAAGCTTGATGCCGCTTTTCAGGCCGGGCCCCACCGTCAGGATGCGGGCAGAACAGAGCATCCGCAGCGCTGCCAGCACCCGGCCGGTCAGAGCGGGCACTACACTGCCCAGGATGCCGCCCGCGATCTGGGCGGGAGAGACGTGATAAAGGGAGAGCAGATTCACCAGACGGATGGCGTATTCATCTGCGGTGCAGGCAATGTCGGAGTGAAGCCGCCCGCAGAATTTCAGGCAGTCCTTTTCATATCCGCCAATCGTGATATGGGTGTTGCCAATGTTGACGGTCAAAATCATGGGTGGGTGGCCTCCTTGCCTATATAATGTAATTATATAATATAACACCCCCCGGAAAACTGCAAGGCCCGTCTCCCCTTGGCAAAGGGGAGACGCTGAGGCCGTGGCCGAAGCGGAGGGGTCGAAACAACTGCCCGTTTGGGATTGTTTTGGAAGAAAACAGAAAAAACTTGAAAAAAGCAGCAGAAAAGTGTTGACAAGAGGCCCGGTGTGTGGTATTATACTTGAGCGCCAAGCGCTGAGACAAAAGAATGACTTCCAAAGCCTCAGCGAGAAGCCCTTGAAAAGAACCAATAGACGTTAAGAAATCCCAAAGAGATTTGAGAGATTTTGAAACATCCAAGTTCAGAAACGTTCAAAAAAGCTCTAAAAAAAAGAGCTTGACAAAAAATCACTTCTGTGGTAAAATAATCAAGTCGTCAGCCGGTCGGCTGAGGCGCTGACAGGACCTTGAAAATTGAACAATATCGAAAAAACTTGTAACGGAACCTATTTTCGTGTTGGAAAAACACGGTAAACAATTCCAAACAAAGTAATTCACACAGGACGCAAGCGATTGCGTGCTGAGCGAACAAGATTTAAGCACTTTAGAGTGATTAAATATCATTTATAAAGAGTTTGATCCTGGCTCAGGACGAACGCTGGCGGCGCGCCTAACACATGCAAGTCGAACGAGAGAGAGGGAGCTTGCTTCCTTGATCGAGTGGCGAACGGGTGAGTAACGCGTGAGGAACCTGCCTCAAAGAGGGGGGGGACAACAGTTGGAAACGACTGCTAATACCGCATAAGCCCACGGTGCCGCATGGCACAGAGGGAAAAGGAGTAATCCGCTTTGAGATGGCCTCGCGTCCGATTAGCTGGTTGGTGAGGTAACGGCCCACCAAGGCGACGATCGGTAGCCGGACTGAGAGGTTGAACGGCCACATTGGGACTGAGACACGGCCCAGACTCCTACGGGAGGCAGCAGTGGGGAATATTGCACAATGGGGAAACCCTGATGCAGCGACGCCGCGTGGAGGAAGAAGCGTCTTCGGATTGTAAACTCCTGTTGTTGAGGAAGATAATGACGGTACTCAACAAGGAAGTGACGGCTAACTACGTGCCAGCAGCCGCGGTAAAACGTAGGTCACAAGCGTTGTCCGGAATTACTGGGTGTAAAGGGAGCGCAGGCGGGCGATCAAGTTGGAAGTGAAATCCATGGGCTCAACCCATGAACTGCTTTCAAAACTGGTCGTCTTGAGTAGTGCAGAGGTAGGCGGAATTCCCGGTGTAGCGGTGGAATGCGTAGATATCGGGAGGAACACCAGTGGCGAAGCGCGGCCTACTGGGCACCAACTGACGCTGAGGCTCGAAAGTGTGGGTAGCAAACAGGATTAGATACCCTGGTAGTCCACACCGTAAACGATGATTACTAGGTGTTGGGAGATTGACCCTCTCAGTGCCGCAGTTAACACAATAAGTAATCCACCTGGGGAGTACGACCGCAAGGTTGAAACTCAAAGGAATTGACGGGGGCCCGCACAAGCAGTGGAGTATGTGGTTTAATTCGACGCAACGCGAAGAACCTTACCAAGTCTTGACATCCCTTGACGATGCTGGAAACAGTATTTCTCTTCGGAGCAAGGAGACAGGTGGTGCATGGTTGTCGTCAGCTCGTGTCGTGAGATGTTGGGTTAAGTCCCGCAACGAGCGCAACCCTTATGGTCAGTTACTACGCAAGAGGACTCTGGCCAGACTGCCGTTGACAAAACGGAGGAAGGTGGGGATGACGTCAAATCATCATGCCCTTTATGACTTGGGCTACACACGTACTACAATGGCGTTAAACAAAGAGAAGCAAGACCGCGAGGTGGAGCAAAACTCAGAAACAACGTCCCAGTTCGGACTGCAGGCTGCAACTCGCCTGCACGAAGTCGGAATTGCTAGTAATCGTGGATCAGCATGCCACGGTGAATACGTTCCCGGGCCTTGTACACACCGCCCGTCACACCATGAGAGCCGGGGGACCCGAAGTCGGTAGTCTAACCGCAAGGAGGACGCCGCCGAAGCGTAAAAAACTGGTGATTGGGGTGAAGTCGTAACAAGGTAGCCGTAGGAGAACCTGCGGCTGGATCACCTCCTTTCTAAGGAGTCAGGCAGGAAGCAAAACATCCAAGATGATTCGTTTCCTGGAACAGGTGACAAGTTCAAGTAGAGTAGATATTGTTCGATTTTGAGGGCCCTGAAAAATCGGGAACTCAAAGACGTACCTTGAAAACTGAATAATAACTGCGAAACAAAGATTATAGTAAGTTCTTTTTTAAGAAATATTACAATTTCAAAAGGAAGGGTAACATAATCTTCGTTGGCAAGAGAGAATCAAGAGGATACCAAATGTTCTTGAAGAACGTTTGAAAGGTCAAGCGAACAAGGGCGCAGGGCGAATGCCTTGGCACTGGGAGCCGATGAAAGACGTGATAAGCTGCGAAAAGCTTCGGGGAGCTGCAAATAAGCATTGATCCGGAGATTTCTGAATGAGGAAACTCACCTGGGTTCATACTCAGGTACGTTACACTGAAATTTAAAATAGGTGTATCGAGGGAACCGCCTGAACTGAAACATCTAAGTAGGGCGAGGAAGAGACATCAAACGAGATTCCGTAAGTAGTGGCGAGCGAACGCGGAAGAGGGCAAACCGGGAGTCGAAAGACTTCCGGGGTACGGAGCGCATTTAAGACTTAATTGTTAACCGAACGGCATGGGAAGGCCGGTCAGAGAGTGTGAGAACCACGTAGGTGAAAACGGAGAGAGCTGCGCGATCCAGAGTACGGCCAGACACGTGAAACCTGGTCGGAAGATGGGGGACCACCCTCCAAGCCTAAATACTACCCAATGACCGATAGCGAAAAGTACTGTGAAGGAACGGTGAAAAGAACCCCGGGAGGGGAGTGAAAAGAACCTGAAACTCTATGCTTACAAGCACATAGAGCACGTCAAAGTGTGATATGGTACCTTTTGTAGAATGGTCCGGCGAGTTATTGTATGCAGCAAGGTTAAGGTCTTCAGGACTGAAGCCGAAGCGAGAGCGAGTCTGACAAGGGCGAAAAGTTGCATGCAATAGACCCGAAACCGGGTGACCTAGCCATGTTCAGGTTGAAGTGGAGGTAAAACTCCATGGAGGACCGAACCGACCTCCGTTGAAAAGGCGGCGGATGAATTGTGGGTAGCGGAGAAATTCCAATCGAACCCGGAGATAGCTGGTTCTCCCCGAAATAGTTTTAGGACTAGCCTCATGTTAGATATCCGGAGGTAAAGCACTGAATGGCCTAGCGGCCGAGAGGTTAGCGAAGCCTATCAAACTCAGAATGCCAGAATATTGATGCCTGGGAGTCAGACAGTGTCAGATAAATGTCATTGTCAAAAGGGAAACAGCCCAAATCTACAGCTAAGGTCCCAAAGTCAGGTTAAGTGGAAAACGATGTGAAGATACGCAGACAACCAGGATGTTGGCTCAGAAGCAGCCACTCATTCAAAGAGTGCGTAATAGCTCACTGGTCGAGCGTCTTTGCGCGGAGAATTTAACGGGGCTAAACCTGGCACCGAACAAGCTTAGGCAATGTAGCAATACATTGGGTAGGGGAGCGTTGTATACGAGGTGAAGCATTAGCGCAAGCGGGTGTGGATTGTATACAAGTGAGAATGCCGGAATGAGTAGCGAGAATGATGTGAGAATCATCATGGCCGAAAGCCTAAGGTTTTTGGAGGAAGGTTCGTCCGCTCCAAGTTAGCCGGGAGCTAAGGTAAGGCCGAAAGGCGTAGCCGATGCACATACGGTAGAGATTCCGTAGCCACCGAAAGAGTTAAGCATGGGGACACTTTTGAAGTGTTGGAGCCGGGAGTTGGTTCCGGTAGAGATCGAGGGAAGTTAGTACCGAAGTCTGAGATGGAAGATGGCGAGAAAAGCTGTGTGTATTTCTGAGGTGCCCGTACCGCAAACCGACACAGGTAGGTAGGAAGAAGATTCTAAGGCCAACGGGAGAAGGGTTGTTAAGGAACTCGGCAAATTGACCCCGTAACTTCGGGAGAAGGGGTGCTCCAGAGATGGAGCCGCAGAGAATCGGCCCAAGCAACTGTTTACCAAAAACACAGGTTTGTGCTAAATCGAAAGATGACGTATACGGGCTGACGCCTGCCCGGTGCTGGAAGGTTAAGAGGAGATGTGCAAGCATTGAATCGAAGCCCCAGTAAACGGCGGCCGTAACTATAACGGTCCTAAGGTAGCGAAATTCCTTGTCAGGTAAGTTCTGACCCGCATGAAAGGCGTAATGATTTGGGCACTGTCTCAACAGCCCGCCCGGCGAAATTGTAGTACCGGTGAAGATGCCGGTTACCCGCGACAAGACGGAAAGACCCCATGGAGCTTTACTGTAGCCTAATATTGGGTTTCGATGTTGCATGCACAGGATAGATGGGACACAGGGAAACAATCGCTTTGGCGGTTGCGGAGTGGCCGTTGGGATACCATCCTTGCGATATTGGAATTCTAACCTGCGGCTCTGAATCCGGCCGGGGGACATTGTTAGGTGGGCAGTTTGACTGGGGCGGTCGCCTCCTAAAAAGTAACGGAGGCGTTCAAAGGTTCGCTCAGCTTGAACGGAAATCAAGCAAAAGAGTGCAAACGCAGAAGCGAGCCTAACTGCGAGACCGACGGGTCGAGCAGTAACGAAAGTTGGAGTTAGTGATCCGGTGGTATGTGAGTGGAAATGCCATCGCTCAACGGATAAAAGTTACCCTGGGGATAACAGGCTGATCTCCCCCAGAGTCCACATCGACGGGGAGGTTTGGCACCTCGATGTCGGCTCATCGCATCCTGGGGCTGTATTCGGTCCCAAGGGTTTGGCTGTTCGCCAATTAAAGCGGTACGCGAGCTGGGTTCAGAACGTCGTGAGACAGTTCGGTCCCTATCTGTCGTGGGCGCAGGATATTTGATGGGAGCTGTCCCTAGTACGAGAGGACCGGGACGGACGTACCTCTGGCGCACCAGTTGTTCCGCCAGGAGCATAGCTGGGCAACTACGTACGGATCGGATAAACGCTGAAAGCATCTAAGCGTGAAGCCGACCCAAAGATAAGATATCCCACTGATTAGATCAGGTAAGATTCCTTGAAGACTACAAGGTTGATAGGCACGATGTGTAAGTGGAGTGATCCATTCAGCAAGAGTGTACTAATAGATCGAGGGCTTGACCACAATTCGCTTGAGACTCTGAGAGTCAACGAAAAAATGTAAGCAGTGATTATTCAGTTTTGAAGGGACGTCCTTCTAAGAAACACTGGACAAACAGTAGACCGTGTGGGATACTAAGCCAGTCATATGGTCGGTGACGATGACGGTGAGGTTCCACCTGTTCCCATTCCGAACACAGAAGTTAAGCTCACTCGTGCCCAAGATAGTTCGCTGGAAACGGCGCGTGAAAATAGGTAGTCGCCGACTCAAGATGTCGGAATGAAGAAACCACATTTTGATAATATGCACCTCTAGCTCAGTTGGTAGAGCAACTGACTCTTAATCAGTGGGCCCAGGGTTCGAGTCCCTGGAGGTGCACCAGATATTGAGCGTTGAATCGTAAGATTTAACGCTCTTTTTCGTGCTATGTAACCCCGAAAAATCGGGGCCTGCACGGTCAATGCACGGTTTTTGCACGGTCGGCTTTTTCGTAGGAATCCTTTGCATGGGCTGGAATGACTTGCTATCGTTCAATGATGTATCAATGGGAGATGCCCTGCGCATTGAGATCGACGCAGCCACGGGTCATGTTTTTATGATAGGCCCGGCGGTAGAAGTGCTTCAGGGTGAGATTGCCCTTGCGGACAGAGAAAGGAGTTTTAACAAGATGCAGATTCGGACTGCTGTCCCCACAGATTTACAGGAAATTGTAAAGATTGAAGCAGAATGCTTCCCGGCTGCGGAAGCCGCCACCAAAGTCAGCATTGCAGAGAGGCTGGCTGTTTACCCCAACCATTTCTGGGTCCAGTTGGATGGCGACCGGATGATCGGCTTTGTCAACGGCATGGTCACGGATGACCCCGACCTCCGGGACGAGATGTATGAGGATGCTTCTCTGCACAACGAAAACGGTGCATGGCAGATGATCTTCGGTGTGGATACCATCCCGGAATACCGCTGCCGCGGCTGTGCGGCTGCTCTGTTGAATCATGTGATCGGCGAAGCGAAAGCACAGGGGAGAAAGGGACTTGTACTCACCTGCAAAGACAAACTGGTGCATTATTACGCCAAGTTTGGTTTTGTGAGCGAGGGCGTTTCTGGTTCTACTCACGGAAATGTGGTCTGGTACCAGATGCGGCTGCGCTTCTGATAGATCTGGGCAGAATGATATGGTTCTCTTTATGCGAACCATAATAGGGCAGTTTGCGTTTTTAATGCACAAGCACGGAAAAATAAAGGGAAACAGCCGTTTCGAGTCCCTATGCGGGCCGGGGCGGCTGCTTTGTTTTTCCATGGCAAAGAAGCGCTGCCTGTGCTATACTTGCCTTAGTGACTTTGCCTGTGGGGCGTGCAGGCCGCCGCCCGGCAGCACGGAGGCACGACCGTGAAATGGGAGAACAGCTGGTTCACCGTCCGCATCCTGCTGCCTATCCCGAAAAAGAACACGACTTGAAATGAAGAAAGAAGAAAATTATGTTGTCCATCAACATGGATGATGTAATGCAGGTGATTTCGAATATCAAAAATTACCTGATTGCATTCGGCGTTGTCCTCGTGCTTGCGCTCATCGTGATGTTCGCAGTGCGGAAGATGCCCAAGGCGAAAAAGAAAACTCATCCGGGCGCAATCCGGCGTTGCCATTCTGCTGGCGCTGGCTGTCGTTGCAAATCTTATTTGCACCGGCCCCATGTCCACCATGCTGGATCTAGTTTCCGTCAGTGGCACGATCAGCGAGGAGACCTCTGCAGAGGCAACGCAGTTGGTCAACGAGATTACACAGGAGGGCGTCGTTCTGGCACAGAACGACGACAATCTCCTGCCGGTGGCTTCTGGTTCGAAGCTGAACGTCTTCGGCTGGTCTTCTACGAATCCCTGCTACGGCGGTACAGGTTCGGGTGCTTTGAATGATGCTTACCCCGTCACGGACCTGCTCACTGGCCTGCATGATGCTGGCATTGAGACCAACGACGAACTGAGCAAGTTCTATACCGATTACTACGCTACGCGTCCGACCGTTGGTATGTCGAAGCAAGATTGGACTCTGCCGGAACCCAATGTCAATCTCTATACCAACGAGATGATGGAGAATGCGAAGAACTTCTCCGATACTGCAATGGTCGTTATCACCCGCGTTGGCGGTGAGGGTGCAGACCTTCCCACCGACATGGCCGCAGTTGCGGGCGGCAACTGGATTCGCCGCGTGGCAGAGTACCGCGGCAATGAAAAAGGGCGCTGGTTACTACAACGGCACCTACGACGATACTCTCAATGAGGGCAATGATTGGGATACAGGCGACCACTTCTTGCAGCTGTCCAACCGTGAGGAAGAACTCATCGACCTTGTTACCGCAAACTTTGATAATGTCATTGTTGTTTACAAGGTGCAAACGCTTTCGAGATGGGTTGGGTCAAGGATTACCCCCAGATCAAAGGCGTTCTGCTCTGCCCCGGCACCGGTCAGTCTGGCTTTGAGGGCTTTGGCCGCGTCGTTTCTGGTGAGGTCAGCCCCTCTGGACGTACCGCTGATACCTATGTTGAGGACTTGACTGCCTCCCCGTGGTGGAATAACTTCGGTGATTTCAAGTACACCAATACCGAAGAAATCAATTCCAACGCCAGCGGCTTTGACCCCGCCGGTGCATCCCCCTCTTTTGTCAACTATGTTGAGGGCATCTATGTTGGCTATAAGTTCTACGAGACTGCTGCTGACGAAGAAGCCTCGTTGATTACGACAAGGAAGTTGTCTATCCCTTTGGCTATGGCTTGAGCTACACGACCTTTACGCAGGAGATGAGTGACATCACCTCCGATGGTCAGAACCTCAACTTCACCGTGACCGTCACCAACACTGGCTCTGTGTCTGGTAAAGATGTTGTGGAAATCTATGATAATCCTCCGTATACCAACGGCGGCATTGAAAAGGCTTCTGCAAACCTGCTGGACTTCAATAAGACCAAGGAACTGGCTCCTGGCGAGAGTGAGACCATCAGCTTCTCCATCCCCGTTGAAAATCTGGCTTCCTACGATTATCAGAAGAATGGCTGCTATGTGCTGGAGGCAGGCGATTACATCATCAGCGCCAAGGCCGATTCACACAATGTACTGGATTCTAAAACTTATACGGTTGCTTCCGATATTGTCTATGGCACCGACAACAAGCGCGAAAGTGATGCTGTTGCTGCTACCAACGAGTTTGATTTTGCAAAGGGTGACTTCACTTATCTGTCCCGCGCCAACGGCTTTGCCAACTATGACGAGGCGACCGCTGCTCCTGCATCTTATGAAATGAGTGATGAAGTCAAGGCTGGCTTTGATAACTGCTTCACCTACACGGAATCCGGCTATGAACTGGACGACGACCCTAACGCTGAGGACATCACGACTGGGGCAAAGAATGGCATCAAGCTGGCAGACCTGCGTGGTGTGGACTACAACGATTCCAAGTGGGATGACCTGCTGGACCAGATGACCCTTGACGACTTGCAGCAGACCATCGGCTTCGGCGGCTATCAGACCGCGGCCGTGGACAGCATCGGCAAAGTGCGCACCAATGCCTGCGACGGTCCCGCTTCCATCAACAACAACTTTACCGGTGTCGGCTCGGTCGGTTTCCCGGCAGCTACCCTCATCGGCATGACTTGGAGCAAAGACCTTGCTTACTCTTTTTGGTGACAGCATCGGCAAGATGGCCAATGAGATGAACACCTCCGGCTGGTATGGTCCGGCTATGAACATCCACCGCACTGCCTTTGCAGGCCGTAACTTTGAGTATTACTCGGAGGATGGCGTTCTCTCTGGTACGATGGCTGAAAATGCAATCAAGGGAGCACAGGAGCACGGTGTGTATGCTTGTATGAAACACTTCGCTCTGAACGACCAAGAGGGCAACCGTAATTCCATGTTGGCTACTTGGTCCAACGAGCAGGCCATCCGTGAAATTTACCTCAAGCCCTTTGAGATGTCTGTGAAAGATGCAGACTGCCATGCAGTGATGTCCTCTTTCAACTACATCGGCAATCGCTGGGCTGGCGGCTGCAAAGAACTTCTGAACGATGTTCTGCGTGGGGAATGGGGCTTTGTTGGCTTCGTCGAGACGGATTACTTCGGTGTCTACGGTTACATGACTGCGGATCAGGCAGTCCGCAACGGCGGTGACCTGATGCTCTGCACCACCGGCAACGATTATAACAATGTTACCGTGCTGACCAACAGCAGCAAGCAGGCCATGCGTACTGCTGCGAAGAACATCCTTTACACTGTGGTCAATAGCCGCGCTTACGAGGCAGAGAACCTGAACCCCGGCATGGCATCCTGGAAAATCGTTATGATTGGTGCAGATATCGTTGTTGCACTGCTGGTAGTTGGTCTGGAATACACTGCCATTAAAGGGTACAAGAAGCGCAAGGAAGAGGAAGCAGAGGACGGTTGATGCGCACTGGGTCCTGAACCAACGCAGCACCTGAACGGAACCAACGGCAAAGGCCCGCTGCACCAAAACAGTGGGCCTTTGCCTTGCGCAGGGACAAACGAGGAAATTGTGATGAAACATACGGACATCATAAAAACATTGAATTTCTTCACCACCCGGGATTTCCCGGAGAAAAAATGGCATCCCGGCCATCACCCTCTCGGACGGCCCCAACGGCGTGCGCAAGCAGGCGGGCGCGGCGGACCATCTGGGCTTGAACCCCAGCGTGCCGGCCACCTGCTTCCCCACCACCGCCACCGTGGCCAACAGCTGGGACCCCGCACTGGGCGAGGCCATCGGTGAGGCTCTGGGGGAAGAGGCCGCCGCGCAGGAGGTGGCTGTGCTGCTGGGCCCGGGCCTGAACATCAAGCGCAGCCCCCTCTGCGGCCGCAAACTTTGAGTATTTTTCGGAGGACCCTTTCCTCTCTGGAAAAATGGCGGCAGGCTATGTACGGGGCATCCAGAAAAACGGCATTGCCGCCTGCCCCAAGCATTTTGCTGCCAACAGCCAGGAGCTGCGCCGGATGGCCAGTGACTCGATTCTGGACGAGCGCACCCTGCGGGAGCTGTATCTTACCGGCTTTGAAATCGTGGTCAAAGAGGCAAAGCCCAGGACCATCATGTCCTCCTACAACCTCATCAACGGCACCTACGCCAACGAGAACGAGCACCTGCTCAAGGACATCCTCCGCGGGGACTGGGGCTTTGAGGGGGCCGTCGTCACCGACTGGGGCGGCTCCAACGACCATGCTCTGGGCGTGAAGAACGGCTCCACGCTGGAAATGCCGTTCCCCGGTGGGGACGCCATCCGGGAGCTGAAAGCGGCCGTGGAACACGGCAAAATTTCGGAAGCGGATGTGGACGCCCGGCTGGACGAGCTGCTGGAGCTGGTGCGGACCACCCATGCGGCTGTCGAAAAGGCGCCCAGGACCTTTGACGCCGAGGCGCATCACGCGCTGGCCCGCCGCGCGGCAGCGGAGAGCGTGGTCCTGCTCCAAAACGAGGGCGGTCTGCTTCCTCTGAAAGCGGGCGAGCGGGTGGCTGTCGTGGGTGATTTCGCCCAGACGCCCCGGTATCAGGGCGCAGGCTCCAGCGCCGTCAACTCCATCAAGGTGGATTCCGTGCTGGAGCAGCTGGCCGAGAGCGGCCTGCAGAGCGTGGGCTTTGCCCCCGGCTTTGACCGTCAGGGCCGCCCGGACGAGGCTCGCAAGGCCGAGGCCGTGGCGCTGGCGAAGAAAGCCGACACCGTGCTGCTGTGCTTAGGGCTGGACGAGATCAAGGAGAGCGAGGGCATCGACCGCTCGGACATGAAACTGGCCGTCAACCAGCTGGACCTGCTGGAAGCCATCAGCCAGGTCAACCCCAATGTGGTGGTGGTGCTCAGTGCGGGTGCCTCGCTGGAAACACCCTGGCTCAAGAACTGCCGGGCGCTGGTCTACGGGGCCCTGGGCGGGCAGGCCGGTGCCGGTGCCGTGCTGGATGTCCTGACGGGCAAAGTCTGCCCCGGCGGCAAGCTGGCCGAGACCTGGGCCAACGCCTACCACGAGACCCCCCGCCCGGGAGCACTTTGGCGGCGAGGGCCGCACCGTGGAACACCGCGAGAGCCTCTATGTGGGCTACCGCTACCACCAGACCGCGGGCATCCCGGCGGCGTTCCCGTTTGGCTATGGCCTGAGCTATACCAGCTTTGAATACAGCGATCTCAAGGCCGGCCCGGCGGGCGTCACCCTCACGGTGACCAACACGGGCAGCGTGGCAGGCGCGGAGATCGTGCAGCTCTATGTGGCAAAGCCGGACGCGAAAATTTTCCGCCCGGCGCAGGAGCTGAAAGGCTTTGCAAGAGTCTTTCGGAACCCCGGTGAGAGCCGGGAAGTGACCGTTCCGCTGGACGACAAGGCGTTCCGTTACTGGAACGTTCGGACCAACCACTGGGAAGTGGAGGGCGGCTGCTACGAGCTGCGGGTGGGTGCCTCCTGCGAGGACATCCGCCTCCGTGCCGTCATCACGGTGGAGGGCACCGCAGCCCCGAACCCCTATGAGGGCAAAGATCTGCTCCATTACCAGACCGCCGAGGTGCGCAAGATCACCGATGCCGAGTTTGAGGCTTTGCTGGGCCGCCCCATCCCGGAAAGCAAAATCAAAATTGACCGCAATATGACCCTGGGCGAGCTGAGCCATGGCCGCAGTCCGCTGGGCTGGGCGGTCAGCGCCGTGCTGGGCCACCTGCTCCGCAAGAGCATGGAAAACGGCAAGCCGGACCTGAACATCCTATTCCAGTATAATATGCCGCTGCGTGCTCTGGCCAAGATGACCAACGGTGCGGTAAGCATGGGGATGGTGGATGGCATCGTGATGGAAGCACAGGGATTCTGGATCATCGGCCTGCTGCGGGTGGCCTATGAGGCGATCAAGAACGTCGTCCTCAACGCACAGCTGGAAAAGCGGCTGCATCAGGGCTGAACGGGCCAAGGAGAAGCCTGCATGAATTTCTGGAACAACTTTGCGGCCCGGCACCCGGCCGCTGCGAAATGGGTGCGGGAGGGTGGACTCTTTGTGATCGTGTCCAACTCATCACGGTCTTCAAGTATCTGCTGCTGCAGTTCCTGCCCAAAGCGTTCAGCAGCCTGCCCGTGGTGGATTTCGGCTGGCCGGGCATGGATGTTGCCCTTTTCGGGGGAGACTTTCAAGTGGAATATCCTCGGCTACGACGCGGCTCACGGCGGTCTGCCCTACTTCTGCGCCTACATGGTGGCCATGATCCTTGGCGAGTGCATCAATTTCCCCATCCAGCGCAACCTCGTGTTCCGCAGCAAGGGCAACCTCGCCAAGCAGATCGGCTGGTACATCCTCGCGTTCTGCGTGATCACCTGCATCGTCAATTCCATCAACTGCGTGTGGGTGGCCGTGGCAGGTCTGCTGGTGCCGGATTTCATCTACAACATCGGCACCACCATCCTCAACGGCGGCATTTCCATGGTGATCTTCTTCTTCGTCAACAAGGTCATCTTCCCGGAGGGCGAGGCCAAACAGGTGTGACGCCTGTGTTTTACGACATTCTCCCTTTTTACGACATTCTCCCTTTTCCTATCATTTTTCTTCATCACAGTTCTCCCTCTGCAAGCAAACCGTCCGGGACAGGCTCTGTTTCGGGCGGTTTGTCGTCGTTTTGGGGGATTTTCCGCGTGGGGAGAACAGTTTTTTGGAAAATGAGAAGAAGTTGCTCCAAAACCCTTGCACTTTTATGCTTTACCGTGGTAAAATCTAGACAGTCTTCTTTTGGGAAAGAGAAGTCAAAGGGGGAAAGTATCTATGACGAACGTTTGCATTGTGGCTACCATCGTCGTGTACCTGGCGGCGATGCTGGCCGTTGGCTTTGCCTACAGCAAATCCAATGAAGACAGTACCGATTTCTACCTCGGCGGCCGCAAGATGGGCCCGCTGGTCACTGCCATGAGCGCGGAGGCCAGCGATATGTCCAGCTGGCTGCTGATGGGAATGCCGGGTCTGGCCTACCTCACCGGCATTGCGTCGCCGGGCTGGACGGCCATCGGTCTGGCCGTGGGCACCTGGCTCAACTGGCTCATCGTGGCCCGGCGGCTGCGGCGCTACTCGGCCAATCTGGACGCCATCACGGTGCCGCAGTTTTTGTCCCTGCGCTTCCACGACCAGCGCAACCTGCTCAACGCACTGGGCGCGGTCATCATCATCGTGTTTTTCGTGCCCTACACGGCCTCGGGCTTTGCGGCCTGCGGCAAGCTGTTCCACAGCCTGTTTGGGGTGGATTACATGGCGGCCATGCTGGTGTCGGCCCTCATCATCGTGGGCTACACCATCCTGGGCGGTTTCCGTGCCGTGACCACTACCGACCTCATCCAGTCCATCGTCATGTCGATGGCATTGGTGGCCGTGCTGGTGTATGGCATCAGCGTGGCAGGCGGCTGGGGGCTGTGGTGGAGAACGCCCAGGGCATCTCCGGCTACCTGACCATGATGGCCAGCCACGATGCCGCCACGGGCGGCTCCACCAGCTACCGCCTGCTGGACATCGTATCCACCATGGCGTGGGGCCTCGGTTACTTTGGAATGCCCCACATCCTGCTCCGCTTTATGGCCATTGAGAACGAGAAGAAGCTGGTGCTCAGCCGCCGCATTGCCACCGTCTGGGTGGTCATCGCCATGACGGCTTCCATCATCATCGGCATGGTGGGCCTTGGCATGACCAAGGCAGGCGCTCTGGAGTTTCTGAGCGGTTCTTCCAGCGAGACCATCATCGTCCGCATTGCAAGCCTCATCAGCGCCCATGGGATGCTGGCAGCCGTTCTGGCGGGCCTCATTCTGGCAGGCATCCTGGCCGCTACCATGTCCACGGCGGACAGCCAGATGCTGGCAGCCGCCTCCAGCGTCTCTCAGAACATTTTGCAGGAGTTTGCGCACCTCAAGCTGACCGAGAAGCAGAGCCTGTTTGCGGCCCGCCTGACCATCGTCTGCGTCAGCGTGGTGGGCGTGGTGCTGGCCCGTGACCCCAACTCCAGCGTGTTCGGCATCGTCAGCTTTGCATGGGCCGGTTTCGGCGGCTCCTACGGCGCCGTGGTACTCTGCGCGCTGTTCTGGAAGCGCTGCAACTGGCAGGGCGCTCTGGCCGGAATGCTCTCCGGCGGCCTGATGGTCTTCGTCTGGAAGTACCTCATCAGCCCGCTGGGCGGCGTGTTCGGCATCTATGAGCTGCTGCCCGCATTCCTCACCTCCCTGGCCATCTGCGTGGTGGTCAGCCTCGTGACGCCCGCCCCCACGGCCGATATCGTGGCCGAGTTTGAGGCGGCGAAATAAAGAGCAGAAAAAGCAGAACGCCTGCCGGAAGCTTCCGACAGGCGTTCTTTTGTATCGTCACGCCACCCGCACCACACCGTGCTCCACGCGGTAAACTTTATCGAACTGGTGCATGAACGAACCGGCCACATCATGGGTGATGGCTACTACCATGCAGGGCATGGCGATGAGGTTTTCCATCACCTGCTGGCTGGTGTCAGGGTCCAGGCTGGCAGTGATCTCGTCCGCAATGATGAGGTCATAGCTGCGCAGGGCCAGCCGGGCGATTCCGATGCGCTGGCGCTGGCCGCCGGAGAGATTCTTGCCGTTTTCGCTGATGACGGTATCCAGCCCGTCGGGCAGGGAAGCCACCCAGTCCGTAAGGCCTGCCGCTGCAATGGCGTGGGCCAGCTGTTCGTCTGGGAAATCTTCGTGCAGGCAGATGTTGTTCCGGATGGTATCGTGGAAGAGATACGCCGTCTGGGCGATGTAGCCCACCCGGCGGTAGAGGGCGGTGCGGTCCAGTGTGCGCACCTGTCGGCCGTTGAAGAGGATGTCGCCGGAGTAATCCGGGTAATACTGGAACAGGAGCTTGGCCAGCGTGGATTTGCCGCAGCCGCTCTCGCCCACAAGGGCCACTTTCTGCGCGGCGTCCACGGTCAGGGAGGCATCTTTCAGCACGGGCTCCGCAGTGTTGGGGTAAGCAAAGCGGACGGTTTCGCACTGGATGGAATCAATGTGGCCGATGGGCTCCCCCTGCTCGGCCGCCTGCGGCTCCGCCATGGCGGCTTCCAGCCGCTGGCGGATGCCCTGAGAGGACTTGACCTTGGCCCAGCACTGGGCGATCTGGTGGCAGGGGGTGATGACGAAGTTTGCCATGCTGGCGGCAGTGGAAACGGTGCCCATGGTCAGCCGCCCGTCAAAAGCGAGGAAAAGGCCCACCAGCATCACGACGGGGAAGATGAGATTGCTGATGAGGGAGGTGTTGGTCACCATGGCGTTCAGGCTCTGCTGGTAGTCCAGCTCACTCTCCCGGCCTTGCGGGCGGCTTTCTGGTGGAGAGCGGCATAGGCGTCCTCCCGCAAAAAGCTGCGGATGATCTCAAACCCGCCCAGAAGCTCTTTGAGCTGCTGGGTGTAATCGGCCATCTGGAGGGAAAACGCGTCCCGGGTGGCCTTGAGCCGCTCGTTCATCCGGCGGGGGAGCACCAGCGGCGGGATGGTCACCAATAAAATCGCCAGAAGCATCACCGGGCTGATGTAGAGGTACATGGCCAGCGCGCAGAGCATGATGCCGCCCCAGAACACGATGTTGAACAGGGACATGTAGTAATCGTCGTAGAGGGTGCGTAGGTCGGTGGTCAGGAGGGAGAGGTAAGCCGCGTCGCCCTCGGCGTTGTACTGGGCCACGGTGCGGTGCAGTACCTGCTCCAGAATGCGCTGGCGCACCTGTTCCACGGCCCCGCAGGCGATTTTGGTAAAGGAGCGGCGGCTCAGCCGCTCAAAGAACCAGCTGGCGAACGTAATGGCAAACACCAACCCCATGTAGCCCAGGGCTTCCAGCTTCGATCTGGAATCGATGAGCCACTTGAGCTGAAAATTTTTCAGCGGGGCAAAGAATGAGACGCCCAGCGTGAATGCCGCAAACAAGATGAGCCGGGGCCACTGCTGCTTGAAATAATCGTTGACAGTCCGGTGTTTCATTTCCACATCCTCCTCTGGAAAAACGCGCGTAAAAAGCTGGTTCCAGTATAGCATACCCCCCCCACAGGATACAAAAAATCGAGAAAAAATACAACAAAAGCGGGGCCGTCACCCACCGGTGACAGCCCCGCCATTCATGCGATTCTGAACAAGGGAGAGGAAAGGGGTTGCTTACAGCTGAGGGCCGGCGGAGACCAGAGCCTTGCCGTGCTCGTTGCCCTCGTACTTTGCAAAGTTCTTGACGAAGCGGCCAGCCAGATCCTTGGCCTTCTCTTCCCACTGAGAAGCGTCTGCGTAAGTATCGCGCGGGTCGAGGATCGCGGGATCCACGCCGGGCAGCTGGGTGGGAACCTCGAAGTCGAAGTAGGGGATCTTCTTGGTGGGAGCCTTGTTGATGTCGCCGCTCAGGATGGCGTCGATGATGCCGCGGGTATCCTTGATGGAGATGCGCTTGCCGGTGCCGTTCCAGCCGGTGTTGACGAGGTAAGCCTTGGCGCCGCTCTTCTTCATCTTCTTGACCAGTTCCTCAGCGTACTTGGTGGGATGCAGCTCCAGGAAGGCCTGGCCGAAGCAAGCGGAGAAGGTGGGAGTGGGCTCGGTGATGCCGCGCTCGGTGCCGGCCAGCTTGGCGGTGAAGCCGGACAGGAAGTAGTACTTGGTCTGCTCGGGGGTCAGGATGGAGACCGGGGGCAGCACGCCGAAGGCGTCCGCGGACAGGAAGATGACGTTCTTTGCAGCCGGTGCAGAAGAAATGGGACGGACGATGTTCTGGATGTGGTTGATGGGGTAGGACACACGGGTGTTCTCGGTGACGCTCTTGTCAGCGAAATCAATGTGGCCCTCAGCATCCAGGCTAACGTTCTCCAGCAGAGCGTTGCGCTTGATGGCGTTGTAGATATCGGGCTCGGAGTCCTTGTCCAGGTTGATGACCTTTGCGTAGCAGCCGCCCTCAAAGTTGAAGACGCCGTTGTCATCCCAGCCGTGCTCGTCGTCGCCGATCAGCAGGCGCTTGGGGTCGGTGGACAGGGTGGTCTTGCCGGTGCCGGACAGGCCGAAGAAGATGGCAGTGTTCTTGCCCTCCATATCGGTGTTGGCGGAGCAGTGCATGGAAGCCATGCCCTTCAGCGGCAGGAAGTAGTTCATCATGGAGAACATGCCCTTCTTCATCTCGCCGCCGTACCAGGTGTTGACGATGACCTGCTCCTTGCTGGTGATGTTGAACATGGCGGCAGTCTCAGAGTTCAGGCCCAGCTCCTTGTAGTTCTCGACCTTTGCCTTGGAAGCGTTGTAGATGACGAAGTTGGGCTCGAAGTTCTCCAGCTCCTCAGCGGTCGGACGGATGAACATGTTGGTGACGAAGTGGGCCTGCCATGCCACCTCGACGATGAAGCGGACGGCCATGCGCGTGTTCTTGTTGGCACCGCAGAAAGCATCCACCACATACAGGCGCTTGTTGGAGAGCTCTTTCTTGGCGATCTCTTTCACAGCAGCCCATGCTTCCTGAGAAGCGGGGTGGTTGTCGTTCTTATACTCCTCGGAAGTCCACCAAACGGTGTTCTTGGAGTTCTCGTCCATGACGATGTACTTATCCTTAGGAGAACGGCCGGTGTAGATGCCGGTCATGACGTTGACGGCACCCAGCTCGCTGACCTGGCCCTTTTCGTAGCCTTCCAGGCCGGGCTTGGTCTCTTCCTCGAACAGCTGCTCGTAGGAGGGGTTGTACACGACCTCAGTCGTGCCGGTAATACCATACTTGCTCAGATCCAACTTTGCCATGATACTGATACCTCTTCTTTCGTTTCAAATCATCGAACCTCTAAACGCGCTGGCCGTCCCTCAGCCAAAAGGGGGCCGCGCAGCCGATGAAGAAATACGGATGCGTATTCTCCTGTCTATCATTATACATGAATCGCCCCCAAAATCAACCAGTACAGGCCAGGCTTTTCTGTGAAAATAACAAATTTCATTAAGAATCTTAGAGGATTGCAGTGAATTTGGAAAAAACAAAGCCCCTTTGACAAACGAAAAATAAGGATAACCCTTAAAAATCACAACTTTGATAAAATTTTTGCAAGCTTGGACACATGAACCGGGCAAACCGGACCATAAAAAGGAAAGATGAACCGGAGGTGGAAACGATTTCACCGCATTTTCGATATTTTTCTCTGGTAAAATTTCTTTGCTTATGGTATACTGTACAGACCGCAGGGCAGTGTCTGCTGCCCGCGGACGATGAAAAGACGCACGCACGCGTGTCACGATATGGAGAACATACCTTATATGAAAACCCTTTACATCTTCCTCACCCGCTCGGGCACGCTGCTGTCCAATCTGGTGTATCACCTCACCGGGGCACAGTATACCCACGTTTCCCTTGCGTTTGACGAGGACCTGAGCACCCTATACAGCTCCACCCGCAAAAACGGCTACACCATGTTCCCGGCGGGCCCCAGCAGAGAGTACCTGGACCGGGGCGTGTTTTTGCAGCGGGGAATATCCCCTGCGCGCTCTATGCGCTGGAAGTCTCGGAGGAAGCCTATGCCCGGGCCAGACGCCGCGCGGAGCATATGATGAACCACGGCCACCTCTACCGGTTCAACTCGCTGGGGCTGCTGCTCTGCTGGCTGCACATCCGGTGGCAGCGCCGGCGGCACTATTTCTGCTCCCAGTTCGTCAGCGAGGTGCTGGAAAAGAGCGGGGCGGTGGACCTGCCCAAGGACAGCACCCTGATGCACCCCAGCGATTACACCACCCTGCCCGGGCTGGAGTGCCTGTATACCGGCCCGCTGCGGGAGCTGCCCCAGCGCCAGCAGATGGAGCTGGGCGAGGCGGAGAGCGTGGTGGGTGTGTACATCGGGCTGGCCCTCGGCATGGCAAAAAGCCAGGTGCGCTGGGTGCGGCGCTGGCTCTGAGACTGGATTTTTCTGGTGTTTTTGGCCGCTCCTGCGCGGAAAACAGGTGCGTCCAAAAACAATTTTGAAAAATTTGAAATTTCTTGTTGACAAAGTCGGACTCCTATGCTAAAATAATCGAGTCGGGAGCGAAACCCCCCCGATGCAAAATGGACGTATGGCCCGTTGGTCAAGCGGTTAAGACAGAGGCCTCTCACGCCTTTAACATCGGTTCGATTCCGGTACGGGTCACCATTTTATAGTAGTAAAACGGCTGTACGCCGTTTTATATAGATGCCTCTTTAGCTCAGTCGGTTAGAGCACCTGACTGTTAATCAGGGTGTCGCCTGTTCGAGTCAGGCAAGAGGCGCCAGCAAAGCGATGGAAATTTTTCCATCGCTTTTTCTTTTGTTTGGCCTCAGTTTGGTTGACAGCGAAATGGACAGGGGATATACTTATATCAAAAAGATCTCTTGTTAAGGAGAATATGGAGAATACTATGAAACAGATCATTTTGACGGGCGACCGCCCGACCGGCCGCCTGCATGTGGGCCACTATGTCGGCTCCCTGAAAGAGCGTGTCCGTCTGCAAAATTCCGGCAAGTTCGACGAGATCTATATTATGATCGCGGACGCACAGGCCCTGACCGATAACGCCGATAACCCGGAGAAAGTGCGCCAGAACATCCTGCAGGTGGCACTGGATTATCTGGCTGTGGGCATCGACCCTGCCAAGGCGCACATCTTTATCCAGTCCATGGTGCCGGAACTCACCGAGCTGAGCTTCTATTATATGAATCTGGTCACCGTGTCCCGTCTGCAGCGCAACCCCACCGTCAAGGCGGAGATCCAGCAGAAGAACTTCGAGACCAGCATCCCCGTGGGCTTCTTCACCTATCCCATCAGCCAGGCGGCTGATATCACGGCATTCCGCGCGACGACCGTCCCCGCCGGTGAAGATCAGATGCCGATGCTGGAGCAGTGCCGCGAGATCGTGCACAAGTTCAACGCCGTCTACGGCGAGACCCTGACCATGCCCGAGATCCTTCTGCCCCAGAACGCTGCCTGCCTCCGCCTGCCCGGCATTGACGGCAAGGCCAAGATGAGCAAGTGCCTGGGCAACTGCATCTACCTCTCCGATGAGCCCGAGGACATCAAGAAGAAGATCATGTCCATGTATACCGACCCCGGCCACCTGCGGGTGCAGGACCCCGGCAAGGTGGAGGGCAACCCGGTGTTCACCTATCTGGACGCGTTCAGCCGCCCGGAGCACTTTGCAGAGTTCCTGCCTGAGTACCAGAACCTGGACGAGCTCAAGGCTCACTACCAGCGCGGCGGCCTGGGCGACGTCAAGATCAAGAAGTTCCTCAACAGCGTCATGCAGGCCGAGCTGGAGCCCATCCGCAACCGTCGCAAAGAGTGGGAGCAGCGCCTGCCCGAGGTGGTCGAGATCCTGAAAGCCGGCAGCGCCGTGGCCGAAAAGACCGCCGCCGCCACCCTTGCCGATGTGCGCAAATCCATGAAGATCGATTACTTCGAGGATGATAACCTGCTGAAGTGATTTTTTAAGCGGAAACACAAAAAACTCCTCTCTGCCACGGGCAGAGAGGAGTTTTTGTATTTCCAGGAAATCTTTTAGAGATTACAGGCTGCGGTTCTTGATCTCAGCGGTGACTTTCGCAATGAACTCGTCGACGCCCATCGTGGTGGTCTCACCCTTGCGGTCACGGACGGAGAGGTTGCCGGCCTCGGCTTCCTTGGCGCCCAGAACCAGCATGTAGGGCACGCGGTCAACTTGCTGGGCTTCACGGATCTTGTAACCGATCTTCTGGTTGTCGTCGTCCAGAGCCACACGGACACCGGCCTCCACCAGCTTCTCGGTGATGGCCTCGGAGTACTCCAGGGTCTTCTCGGAAACAGGCAGGACCTTGACCTGCACGGGTGCCAGCCAGGTGGGGAACTTGCCCTTAGTCTCTTCGATCAGATAAGCCATGAAGCGGTCCAGAGAACCCAGGATGGCACGGTGCAGCACAACGGGGGTCTTCTCGCTGCCGTCCTTGTCGATGTAGGTCAGGTGGAACTTGGCAGGCAGGCAGAAGTCCAGCTGGCAGGTGGACAGGGTGTACTCTGCACCGACAGCGGGCTTAACGTTGACGTCCAGCTTCGGGCCATAGAAAGCAGCTTCGCCGATCTCCTCGGTAAAGTTGATGCCCAGCTCGGTCAGAACTTCGCGCAGAGCGTTCTCGGCATGGTTCCACATGGCGTCGTCGTCATGGTACTTCTTCTTGTCGGCAGGGTCGCGCAGGCTCAGCACGCAACGGTAATCGGTGATGTTGAAATCCTTGTAGACGTCAAAGATCAGGCTGCAGACATTGGCAACTTCGCTCTTGATCTGCTCCGGGGTGCAGAACAGGTGGGCGTCGTTCTGGCAGAAATGACGGCCGCGCTCAATGCCTTTCAGGGTGCCGCTGGACTCATAACGGAAGTCGTGTGCGATCTCACCGATCCGCATGGGCAGGTCACGGTAGGAGTGCGGGCGGTTGGCGTAGATCATCATGTGGTGGGGGCAGTTCATCGGGCGCAGAACATAGCTTTCACCCTCCATCTCCATGGCGGGGAACATGTTCTCACGGTAATGGTCCCAGTGGCCGGAGGTCTTGTAGAGGTTCACGGTGCCGATGCAGGGAGTCATGACGTGCAGGTAGCCGCGTGCACGCTCTTTCTCCTTGATATAGTTCTCCAGCTCCTGCCAGACGGTGTAGCCTGCGGGCAGGAACATGGGCAGGCCGCGGCCCACCAGGTCATCGGTCATGAACAGGCCCATCTCCTTGCCGATCTTGCGGTGATCGCGCTCACGGGCCTCCTGCTGCTCTTTCTCCCAGGCGTCCAGCTCTTCCTGGTTGTGGAATGCCACGCCGTTGATGCGGGTCAGCATCTTGTTCTCTTTGTCGTTCTTCCAGTATGCGCCGGACTGCTGGGTGATCTTAAAGGCTTTCAGGGCCTTGGTGTAGGTCAGGTGGGGTCCGATGCACATGTCAACGTATTCGCCCTGCTGGAAGAAGCTGAACTCGGTCTCGTCGGCCAGGTCTGCCATGTGCTCGACCTTGTAGTGCTCCTGACGCTCCTCCATCAGCTTCTCAGCCTCGGCGCGGGGCAGGATGAAGGGCTTGATGGGCAGGTTCTCTTTGGTGATCTTGTGCATCTCTTTCTCGATGCTGGCCAGATCCTCGTCGGTGAGCTTGGTGTCGCCCAGATCGACGTCGTAGTGGAAGCCCTTCTCAGTTGCCGGGCCGTAGGCAAAATCAGCCTCCGGGTACAGGCGCTTGATGGCCTGTGCCATCACATGGGCTGCGGTATGGCGGATGACATGCAGTTCCTGGTCCTGCGGGCACTCGTCCACATGGCCGTCCTTATAAATGATCTTCATGGTAATACTCCTTTTTCAACCTGAAACTTGAAAAGTGTGGAAAACAAAAAGCGCTTCATCCCGTCTGTCATTACGGGATGAAGCGCCTGAACATACAAATTCAGCAGCGTTCCACGGTTCCACCCGAATTGTGCGGCCTAAAAAAGCCGCGCCACTCGCTATGCTGTAACGGGCATACCCGGCAGAGGTTCGCCTCTGCACTCTGCGGTGGTAGGGTCTCCGGGCACGGTAAGCCGCTTGCAGCACCCGGCTCCGGGGCGGCTCTCTCTGCATCGTGTGGGGGAAGATCCGGTTTGTCCGCATCGACGATTTACACAGGATGAAACTACTGTGATTGTAGCACGCCCGGTGGGAAAAATCAAGGGCAAAACGATGGAAAAATCAATGGTGCAGCCTTGCTTCCCACCTGGCCGTGTACTCCGAGTGGAATTTATCGCTGAGGAATGTCTGGCTGCTGTACAGGCCATGATAGCCCGAGAGCATATAACTCAGCCCGCAGCCCAGCGCGATCAGCTCCAGCCCGGCCCCGCCAAACAGCTCATAGGCCAGCAGAAGGGAGGGGACGAGGGTGTTGGCGGCACCGCAGAAGACAGCCACCATGGCCACGGCAGCCGAAAACCCGGCGGGCAGGCCCAGCAGAGGGCCGAACACGCAGCCAAAGGTGGCGCCGATATAAAAGCTGGGGACGACTTCGCCGCCTTTAAAGCCAGAAGCCAGGGTGATCGCCGTGAGGAGGATTTTGCAGATAAAATCCCAGGGCAGGGCCTGGCCCTGCTCCACGGCGGCGGTGATGACCCCCATGCCCGCGCCGTTGTAGCGGCCCACCCCCATCAGGTAGGAGAGGGCGACCACCACCACGCCGCCAAGGACGACCCGCACCCAGGGGTTGGGCAGCCGCTTGGGAAGCTGGTGTTCTGCTACATGGAGCAGCAGACAGAACAGCCGGGTGACTGCCGCACAGGCCACGCCCAGCAGAGCGACCTGCAAAATGGGCAGGATGCCCAGCGCCGGGACGGCGGAAAGGGCAAAAGCGGGTGGGGGCAATGCCGCAGGCCAGCGAGATGCCGTAGGCCAGCAGGGCCGCACAGAACCCGGGCACGAACGCCACCGAGAAGGTCAGGCCCACATCCTCCACCATCATGGCAAAGAGGGTCGCCGCCAACGGGGTGCCGAACAGCGCCGAGAAGAAGGCCGCCATGCCGCAGACCGTGGCCGTGCGGCGGTCATGGTCCGGGAAATGGAACAGCTTTGCAATATTGTAGCCGATGCTGCCGCCCATCTGCAGGGCCGCGCCCTCCCGGCCGGCGGAGCCGCCGCACAGGTGGGTGAGCACCGTGCCAAAGAAGATGGCGGGCACCAGCAGCGGGCTGACGGCCTCGCCGCTCTGCACGGCCCGGATGACATTGTTGGTGCCAACGCCCTCGCACTTGGTTCCTTTATAAAGGGCTACGATGGCAAGGCCCGCCGCGGGCAGCAGCCAGAGCAGCCAGCCGTGGGCACCCCGCAGCTCGGTGACGGCCTCTACCGCCAGATGGAACGCGGTGCCGATGCCGCCGCACAGCAGGCCGATGGGCAGGGCCAGCACCAGCCAGCGCAGCAGCATCCGGGCCATCTCCCTGGCGGAGCGGGCAGCGCGGGAGAACGATTCGCTCATAAAATACACATCCTCACTGGTAAGATCTTTACCGTTCCACTGTAGCATACCCCAAACCCGATGTCAAGAAACGACAAGGCCCCCGCTCCCTTTGTGCGAAAGGAGCGGGGGGGCTGCCATTATGGATTCAGAAAAAGGAAAAAGGAAAAAGGAGAACATTTATGTCACGCCCAAAGGGCGGGACAGCGGTTGAATGGGGCAGGGCGGTCATTCCACGTCCTGCAGGGCGGCAAAGTCCTCTTCGCCCGTGCGGATCTTCACGACCCGGGTCACGTTGTAGACAAAGATCTTGCCATCGCCGATGTGGCCGGTGTAAAGGGCTTTCTTGGCGGCCTCCACCACGGAGTCCACCGAGATCTTGGAGACGATGACCTCCACCTTGATCTTGGGCAGCAGGGTGCTGTCCACAGGCACGCCGCGGTATTTCTCGCTGGTGCCTTTCTGGATGCCGCAGCCCATCACCTGGGTCACGGTCATGCCGGTGACGCCCAGATCATTCAGAGCGGTCTTGAGCGGATCGAACTTGCTCAGCTTTGCGATGATGGACACCTTGTGCATTCCGGTGTCGTACACGCCGTCATGGATGACCGGAGCAGCCTCCCGCACCACGGGGACGGCGGCGTCCACCATCCGGGCCGAAGCCTTGTTGACGTCGTCCTCACCCAGGTCGGTGTTCTCATTGGGAACCATGGCCGCCGCGTTGGCGTCGGAGATGGAGAAGCCAGCGTAAGCGGAAGCCAGGCCGTGCTCGTGGATGTCCAGGCCGTCGATCTCCACCTCAGCGGGGGACGCGCAGGCCGATGGTCTTGTCAATGATCTTGAAGATGATGAACATCACGATGACAACGTAGGCGTCCACCGCGATGAGGCCCAGCAGCTGGATGCCCAGCTGGGAGAGACCGCCGCCGTAGAACAGGCCCTTGCCCACGCCGTCGCCGCCGTTGGAGAACAGGCCGACTGCAATGGTGCCCCAGACACCATTTACAAAGTGGACGGAGACAGCGCCAACGGGGTCATCGATCTTGGCGATGTGATCAAAGAACTCCACGCTCAGCACCACCAGGATGCCGGCAACAAAGCCGATGATGAAAGCGCCGAAGGGAGAAACGGCATCACAGCCTGCGGTGATGGCGACCAGACCGGCCAGAGAGCCGTTCAGGGTCATGGAGACATCGGGCTTGCCGTACCGCTTCCAGGTAAAGATCATGGTCACGCAGGTGGCCACGGCAGCGGCCAGGTTGGTGTTGAAGCAGACAAGGCCCGTCAGGGTCATGGTCTCGTCGGTGGACAGGCTCAGGGAAGAGCCGCCGTTGAAACCGAACCAGCAGAACCAGAGGATGAACACGCCCAGGGCACCGGCCGTCAGGTTGTGGCCGGGGATGGCGTGAGGCTTGCCGTCTTTGTCGTACTTGCCAATCCGGGGGCCAAGCAGGGCCGCGCCCAGCATGGCGATGATGCCGCCCACATTGTGGACGGCTGCCGAGCCTGCAAAATCATGGAAGCCCATGCTCTGCAGCCAGACGCCGCCCCACATCCAATGGCCGCAGATGGGGTAGACCACCAGCGAGATCATAGCGGAGTAAACGCAGTAAGCTTTGAATGGTGCGCTCGGCCATGGAGCCGGAGACGATGGTGGCTGCCGTGGCGCAGAAAACGGTCTGGAACACGATGTAGACCCACAGCGGGAGATCGAGCCCCAGGTGCGAGTAATCTCCCTGAATGAACGGGTCGAACCCGCCGATCAGAGCGCCCGTGCCGCCGAACATGATGCCGAAGCCGATGAGCCAGTAGCACGGGGTGCCAATGCAGAAATCCATCATATTCTTCATCAGAATATTGCCGGTGTTCTTGGCACGGGTAAAGCCTGCTTCACACAGCGCGAAACCCGCCTGCATGAAGTAGACCAGGAACGCTGCAACCAGCGTCCAACAGGTGTTGACAGAGTTGAACATGATAGTACCCTCCCACAGTTTTCCCCGCCGGAGTGCCAGCCCCGGCGGAGGCGTACACTTGCGCCGCGCGTCCCTCTATCAAACGTGGCAGCGCGCAAAACACGGTTCTGAGGGCCCTCTATTTCCCCCAGAGCGCACGGGGCCCGCGGCCCCGCGAAACACAAAAGGCGCTTGTGGAATTTTGCTTCCACAAGCGCCTTTGCTTTCGATGGCACGAGTATAGAACGCCTTGGTCAAACTGTCAATACCCGGAGCTTGATTTTGTCATTCTTCACAACACATCCGAAGGATGGAATGAAAAAGTTTGGCACGGTTGTTTTGGGAATTACAGCAGGGTCTTGACGTATGCAGCCAGCTCCGCGTCCTTGCAGGAGGCAAAGAACAGCTCGCTGAACTTCTCGCCGGCCACAGCGCCCTTGAGCAGGTCCGGATCGATGCTCTTCAGGCAATCGATGAGGGGCTTAAAGGTGGCAGCGCGGACGCCGTCCAGGATCTTCTTGTTCCGCTGCTCGGGCTCCACGCGCTCCTTGGGGTAGCCCTGGCCGTGGCCGAAGCCGAACAGCTTCTCAAAGCAGTACTCCAGGTTGAGCTCGCCGCCCCAGCCAAAGCCCTTGGCAAACGGCATGGCCACGGCGTTGCCGTCGTTGTTACATGGGCAAAGGTGTAGGCGTCCACGGGGTCTTCCACATGGCCGCAGATGACACCGGGGAAGCTGTTCAAAGCCAGCATGGCACCCTCGCCGGTGCCGCAGCCGGTGATGACGTAATCGGCCGCGCCGCTGTTGAGCAGGATGGCGGCCAGAATGCCGCACTGGACATAGGTCAGCTGGGCCTTGTCATCGGCTGCGTACATGCCGTAGTTGACTACCTCGTGGCCCATGGGCTCCACCACTTTTTTCAGGGCGGCTTCAATGATGCCGTTCTTGGCGGCCTGGCTGTTCTCGTTGATGAGTGCGATCTTCATTCCAATATCCCTCCGTTTGGTCTGTTTGCGCAATCAAATGCGGTTCTCCTGTGCTCTAGGGTAACATGGTTTCCCGGCGGTGTCAATGTTCCTGTGTGGGGGTGCTGCCGCCCAGTTTCTTTTTCTGCTGTCGGGCCATAATGGGCATGAGCAGCGGCGTGGGCACAAAGTGCTGGGCGGTGGTGGCAGCCCGCATCAGGGCCGAGGGCACGATGATGGTCTTGCCCCGCAGCATCCCGCGCATGGCTTCCTCCACACAGAGGGCGGGGGAAATGCCCTTGAGGGCGAACACCACACCTGCCCGGTCATTGAACTCGGTGTCCACCGGGCCGGGGCAGAGGGCGCAGACGTAGACAGGGCTGTGCTGCTCCCGGAGCTCTTCGGCAATGCCCCGGGTCAGGCTGACCACATAGGCCTTGGTGGCGTAGTAGCCCGCCATATAGGGCCCACCCGGCAGCAGGCCTGCCGAGGAGGCCACGTTCAGCACCGTGCCAAAGCCCTGGGCCTGCATTTTCTGCACCGCGAACTTGCACAGCTGGTGCATGGCCAGCACGTTGACTTTGGCCATGGAGAGCTCGGCCTCGGTGCTGGTCTCCAGAAAACTGCCGCAGACGCCAAAGCCCGCGTTGTTGAGGAAGATGTCGATGTGCTCCCCTGCCAGCTCCGCGCACAGGCGGGTACACTCGCTCTCCCGGGCAAGGTCGGCGGGGAGGACGCGGCAGAACGTGTTGTACTTTGCCAGCAGCTCGGCGGCCAGCTGATCCAGCCGCTCCCGGCGGCGGCGGCGGTGAGGATGAGGCGGAAGCCGAGCTTGGCATACCGGCAGGCAAACTCCCGGCCGATGCCGGAAGAGGCTCCGGTGATCCAGACAGTCTTGTGAGACATGGGGATACTCCCTTTCTGCGTTTTTTTCTTATTGTACCACAGGGCCGGGCAAAACAAAAGCGATGCCGAGGCATCGCTTTTGCAGGGGGTCATGCTTTTACGGTTTTGGCGGCCAAGGCTTTCGCGGGCTTCATCAGAAGGATGCACACGCCGTTGAAGACGAGGGAGCCCACGATGAAGACCAGAAAGAACTGGGGCAGGTTGGCCGCGAAGGTCTCTGCGTCGATGCAGGCCACCGTGAGGTAGGCAAAGCCCACATTGTTGAGCACCTTGGGGGCATAGGGGTGCAGGATGATGAGGATGAACAGTACCACCGCCAGCGGCAGCAGCAGGCCCGGCAGGCCGCCCAGCACCGGGGTCAGGGCGGTAATGGCCAGCAGGGCGATCACGGTGAACACCATGCCCACCAGACCGCCCAGCTCCACCGAGACGAAACGGTCCTTGATGTCGCCCTCCATGGTGAACAGCATGATGTTGCTCAGGAACACCAGCCAGCCGTATTCAAACTCGATGATGTGGAAGAACGCGTTGGCGATCAGGATCCACACCAGCATCATCAGGCGGAAATAGAGCAGAAAACGCTTGGTAACGGCTTCGTTCATAAAAGGGAACCTCCATTTTTGGTTTTGGAAAGGAAAAAGTGTGCGGCTCCAGTATACCGTGTTTTGCACAGATTGGCAAGCTTTAATTTACAAAATAAGCAATTAAATCTTGCTGTAAAGCCTGCCTTGTTGTCCAGGGGCTTTTCGAGTATAATGGAGCTATAAAAAATCAAGCTTTGGCACAAACAGGAGGCTTTATTATGAACAAACCCGTTTTGGTGGTCATGGCGGCTGGCATGGGCAGCCGTTACGGCGGCATGAAGCAGATCGACCCGGTGGGCCGCAATGGGCAGGTCATTGTGGATTACTCTCTCTACGATGCCCGCCGCGCAGGCTTTGAGACGGTCATTTTTGTCATCAAGCACGAGATCGAGGATGCCTTTAAGGCGGCCATCGGCGACCGTGTCTCCAAGGTGATGGACGTGAAATACGCGTTCCAGCAGCTGGACGAGCTGCCGGAGGGCTTCTCCATCCCGGAGGGCCGTGTCAAGCCCTGGGGCACCTGCCACGCGGTTCTGGCCGCAAAGCCGTTTATCAACGGCCCCTTTGCCGTCATCAATGCGGACGATTACTACGGCCCGCAGGCATTCAAAGTGATGTACGATTACCTTTCCACCCACGAGGACGGCGAGGTGTACGATTACTGCATGGTGAGCTATCTGCTCAAGAACACCGTCTCGGAAAACGGCAAGGTCTCCCGCGGTGTCTGCCAGGCAAACCCGGACGGCACCCTCCACAGCGTCATCGAGCGCACCCGCATTGAAACCTACGAGGGCGGCATCCATTACAGCGAGGATGAGGGCGCTACCTGGGTGGACCTGCCCGGCGAAACGCAGGTCAGCATGAACCTCTGGGGCTTCGGGAAGAGCTTTTTGGAAGAGGCGGACCGCCGCTTTGCGGGCTGGCTGACCGAGCATCTGGCCAAGGATCCGCTCAAGTGTGAGTATTTCCTGCCGCTGGTGGTCACCGAGCTGCTGGAGGAGGGCAAGGCCACGGTCAAGGTGCTGAACAGCACCGATCAGTGGTACGGTGTCACCTACCGGGAGGACAAACCCGTGGTGGTGGCCGGCATCGCGCAGAAGACCGCCGAGGGTCTCTACCCGGAAAACCTCTGGGGCGAACTCTAATTTAAAAAAATGGGCCGTCCCTACAGGGACGGCCCATTTTTTGGATCTTCTTATGCAGAGTGCTTGTGCTCGTATTTGAGGCGCTCCCGCAGTTCGTCCAGCGTGAGCTGTTTGGTACCATGGCGCAGTCTGGGGTAGGCGCGGAGCATACGGCCCTTGCCAAAGTGGGCCGTGCGGCGGGTGCGCTCCCGCAGTTCCTCGCTCCGGGCAGCCAGCTCCTCGGCCAGCTGTTCCAGCTGCAGCAGCTCGGCGGTCCGCTCGGCTGTGCCCTTGGCCGCCAGCTTGACGGCCTTGGCGGCTTCGGCCGCATTGAGGCGGGAGATCTCGGAAGCCCGGCGGGCGGCCTCCCGGGCCTCGTCGGCCTTGCGGCGCATGGTCTCAGCCGCTTCCTTGGGCGAAAGCTGGCCAGCGGCGTCCCGGGCCTCGGCAGCGGCCAGTTTGAACTGCAGACGGTTCTCGTCCAGTTTCTGGTCGGCCTCCATGGCGGTGGTGCCCAGGATCTCGGTCATGGCGTCGCTGACGGCGTGGATGCTGTCGGCCACATTTTCCAGGGCGTCCAGCTCCCGGGCCAGGTCAGAGGCGGCCACGGCCGTGACAACAACGTCTGCCGCGTAGACGGCGTAGAGGAAGCACATCAGGAGGAACCCGATGAAAGGCGGCACCAGCTCCACCAACCCGGCGATCGTGGGGTGGATGGCTTTCATCATCACCAGCGTGCCCACGCCCCACAGCAGGGAGAACTCCAGACAGATGTAGCCGCCGATGTTGAACGGCTTATCGCTGTAGTCCCACCAGCGGGTGTGGTAGAGCTTGTAAAGCGCCCAGCCGCCCACCAGCTCCAGCGCACTGGGCAGGATGACGCCGCCGATGTAGAGCGCCAGCGTGCTGTGCTCAAACGGCGTCAGGACAAACAGCACGATGACCATGCCAAAGCCGTAGATGGGGCAGACCGGGCCGTTGAGGAAGCCCCGGTTGACGATCTGGCCTGTCGTGGCGGCGGCATACACCACCTCCAGGCACCAGCCCAGGCAGGAGTAGACGAGGAAATACGCCAGGATCTGATACAGCGTAAGCCGCAGACCGTGGTGTTGAGGAAAAACGACAAGGACGGCACCTCCCGTTAGTTCTGCGTTTCGGCTTCAGCCTCTGCGGCGGCCTCGGCAGCGGCCATCTTCTTCAGCACCTTGGGCTCGATCCAGGTCACGCTCGTCGCCGGGCTTTTTGCGGGCGATGAGGGCCTTGATCTTGATGCCCATCTCGGTGAACATGCCCTCGTGCTCGGTGCGGATGTTCCACTCCGGCTCGTTCTCGTGCAGGTCAAAGGTCTTCCAGGTGATCTCATAGCCGGAAGCGGGGAAGTACTCCAGACTGTCGCGGAACAGGTCGTCGTCATCGGTCTTGAAGTAAATTTCGCCGCCGTCCTCAAGGAATGCCCGGTACTGGATGAGCTGGCGGGGGTAGGTGAGGCGGTGCTTGTGGGAGGAACCGTTCTTGCTCCACGGGTTGCAGAAGTTGATGTAGATGCGGCTGACGGTGTCCTCCGGGAAGATGACGTTGTGGATCCGCTCGATGTCGGCGCTCATGATCTTCACGTTGTCAATGGGGCGGTCAGCCGCCTGATAGGCGGCCTCCACTTTCCGCTTGGCCAGGATCAGCACCTTGTCGGTGATGTCGATGCCCAGGTAATTGTTCTCCGGGTGGGCGCAGGCCAGCTGGGAGAGGAAACCGCCCTTGCCGCAGCCCAGCTCCAGCACGAAAGGCTGCTCCGGGCGGGCATACTGGGCGTGCCATTTTCCGCCCAGCACAAAGGGGTCGTGGACGTGGAAGTCGCTGGCCAGCAGCTCAGCGCGGGCATAGGGCTTGAAACGCATTCTCATAGTAATTCAGACTCCTTGTAGTTTGTGTTGATTATTCCCGATTTTTCAAAAATTCCGCTGCCTCTTCGGGTGTGGCGGCGCAGCTGCCCTGGCAGATGCCGGGCTTGCCGCCGCCGCGGCCGTTCAGGGCGGTGTTCAGGGCTTTGGTCAGGGCACGGACGTCACCGTCGGCCTGAGCCAGGCAGTAGCCGGTGCCCTTGTCTGTGGGGGGTCAGGGCGGCGCACAGGCCGCTGGTGGCCTCGCTCAGGCGGACCGCCAGCCGGTGCAGGCCGTCCGGGTCCAGTCCGTTCACGATGCGGATGGCGTCCTCCCCGGGGTCACCAGCTGGGCCATGGTGTCAAACAGCTGGCTGCACAGCCCGAAGTGGGCAAATTTCAGGGCGGTGTACTCCTCGTACACCCGGTGGACGGCGTTGGCTGTCTCGGTGGATTTGGCGCTCAGCAAAGCGCCAATGTCCGCCTGCCGGGCCCGCATGGCCTGGGCTTCCGCAAGGGCCCCGCTGGCCGCAGACCACGCTGAGCCGGACGCCGCCCTTGTAGTTTTCGGACGCCAGGATCTTGATCTGGCCCACCTGCCCGGTGGTGGCGGTGTGGGTGCCGCAGCAGGCGCAGACGTCTGCCCCCGGGATGGTCACGATCCGCACCTGGCCCGCGATCTCCTTTTTGCTGCGGTAGGTCAGGGCCGCCAGCTCCTCCGGCGTGGGGTAGGTGATGAGGACAGGTACATCCTGCCAGACGATCCGGTTGGCGGCCAGCTCGGCTTCCCGCAGACCCTCGGCGGAGATGGGCACGCTGGTGTCCATCCGCACGGCCTCGGAGCCGATGTGGAACCCCACGTTCTCAGCCCCGAACATGTCGTGCAGGATGCCGGAGAGGATATGCTCACCGGTGTGCTGCTGCATCTTATCGAACCGCCATTCCCAGTCGATGGATTCGGCAGCCTCGGCCCCGGGCACGGCCCCGGCGGGCAGGGCATCCACCGTGTGCCAGATGACGCCCTCGCTCTCATGGACATCCGTAACGTGGAGCACGGTGCCGTCGGCCAGGGTCAGGGTGCCGCGGTCGGCCGGCTGGCCGCCGCCCTCCGGGTAAAAGACGGTGCCGTCCAGTGCCAGCTTTCCGCCCGTTTTGCCCGGCTCCACAGCAAGGATACGGCCGGTGGCTTCCCTGCGGAACGCATCGGCCTCGTAATATTTTTTCAGTGCGCTGCATAGATTTTCCTCCTGAAAACCTCTCCGTCATCGTCGCTTCGCTTGATGACACCTCTCCTGTCAGGAGAGGCTTTGGCAGTCCGTTTTGTTTCCAAGCAGACTCCATTGGGTTCATCGAAAACGAAATCTCTCTGCCAAGGGCTCCCCTGATCGGAAAGACTCCCCCGGCCGGGGGAGGTGGCACGGAAGTGCCGAAAGGGGAACGGCTGGCGCAAAGCGCCTGAGAGGTTTCATAAGTATACCACGATTTTTGCCTGTGGAAAATAGCTTGCGGTTATGTTATGATAGGAAATAGCAGAAACACGGACAAAACCAAACGAGGAAGGAAGCATACCATGCGTGAAAGTGGAATTTTGATGCCGGTGTCCAGCCTGCCCGGCCCCTATGGGATCGGCTGCTTTGGCAAAGCGGCGCTGGAGTTTGTGGATTTTCTGGCCGAGGCAGGCCAGACCATCTGGCAGATCCTGCCCCTGAGCCCCACCGGCTACGGCGACAGCCCCTATCAGAGCTGCTCCGCCTTTGCGGGCAACCCCTACTTCATCGACCTTGACGCCCTCAAGGCCGAGGGCCTGCTCACCGCGGCCCAGCTCAAGGCAGAAGAGTGGGGCAAAAACCCGCTGGAAGTGGACTACGGCACCCTCTACACCAGCCGCTACAAAGTGCTCCGCACTGCTTATCAGGCTTGGCGGGAGCAGTGCGCGGGCCAGCACGGCTGCGCGTTTTATTATCCGGATGATTATTATGCCTTTACGCTGGCCAACGAGGCCTGGCTGGAGGATTACGCCCTGTACATGGCCCTTAAGACCGAACACCAGATGAAGAGCTGGACCGACTGGCCCCGGGAGTACCGGACGCGGGATGCCGGAGCGCTGGCCCGGTTCCGCGCCGCCCATGAGGAAGAGATCGGCTTCTGGAAGTTCTTGCAGTACAAGTTCGACACCCAGTGGAAAGCCGTCAAGGACTACGCCAATGCAAAGGGCGTGAAGATCCTGGGCGATATCCCCATTTACGTCTCTGCGGACTCGGTGGACGCCTGGGTGGGCGGCCCCTGTTTGAGCTGGACGGCGAGGGCCGCTTTGCCCGGGTGGCCGGCTGCCCGCCGGATTATTTCTCGGCGGATGGCCAGCTGTGGGGCAACCCGCTGTATAACTGGACGTATCATAAACAGACTGGATATGCATGGTGGGTGCAGCGGGTGCGCCATGCCCTGGGCATTTACGACCTGCTCCGCATCGACCACTTCCGCGGCTTTGATACCTACTGGGCCATCCCGGCGGGCAGCTCCACGGCCTGCAACGGCAAGTGGGAGATCGGCCCCGGATGGACCTGTTCAACGCGCTGGAAGCGGCCCTCGGCAAGCTGCCGATCATTGCAGAAGATCTGGGCGAATTAGTGCCCAGCGTGCGGGAGCTGCTGGCGGACAGCACGTTCCCGGGCATGAAAGTGCTGCAGTTTGCCTTTGGCGGCGGCGACAACGAGTATCTGCCCCACAATCACGTCAAGAACTGCGTGGTCTACCCGGGTACCCACGATAACACCACCCTGACCGACTGGTGGGTAAATTCTGCCACTGAGAAAGAAAAAAGCCACGGCGGCGGCCTACCTCCACCTGACCCCCTGCAAGCCCACCGCCAAGGAGGTGGCCGCGGTGAAGCCGGACGACGCCCGTATTGCCCTGATCCGGGCAGCGCTGGGCTCGGTGGCGGACCGGGTCATCATCCCCATGTATGATTGGCTGGGCCTGGGCGCGCAGGCCCACCTGAATACTCCCGGCAAGCTGGGCGGCAACTGGACCTGGCGTGCAGCGGACGGGTTTGCAAAAACCACGCTGGCCAAGCGCGTTCTGGAAGAGTGCGAGGTGTATTGCCGTGCCGAACTCCGGTCTGGTTCTGAAACACTTTTAGCAACTTGACGAAAATAAAAAAAGTTTGAGAAATTTTATGGGTTTTGCTGGTAAGTGTTGCCACTGAATGGCAATCACTTTGAATCGGGGCAGGCAACTTCGCGGCCCCGGAGGCAAAGCGTGCCGCAAGGGAGAAAGCGGCGCGCGGATGATGGGGAAAAACGCATGAAGAAAGAATGTACGGAGCAGGACCTGCAGCGGCTTGTGCAGGACGCGAAGCTCGCTTTTGAGGACGTGACCCTGACGGAGCTGGATGAAGACAGCAGCCGTTATTGGCAGGACGACGGCCTCATGGTGGACTACGAGCTGCGCAACGGGCAGGTAGGCTGCGTGCTGCGGCGCCAGATCTTTGCCGAGGGCAAAGTCTGGGCTGCAGATGATGACAGCACCTCTGGCAGGCAGCGGCCTGCCGGAAGACCGGATGATCCCGCGGGAGCGCGAGCTCTGCCGCGAGGATATGAACCACGATTTTCTGACGGGTGTGTTCAACCGCCGCTATTTTGAGACGGAGTTCTGCACCCACCTGGATGAGTGGGCCGACCAGCACCGCTGCGCCTCGCTGGCGCTGGTGGCGCTGGACAACGCCGACGCCCTGCGGGCCGGGTATGGCCCGGTGGTGATGAGCCAGCTGGTCTGCTTTGTGGCAAACCAGTGGAAGAAGCACTTTGACCGCCCGGCGGAACGGGTGGTCTGCCGCCTGGCCGACAGCCTGTTTGTGATCGGCTGTGCGGACAAGAACTGCAAGGAGCTGGAGGAAGAGCTGCACACTCTCTATGGCCAGATGCCGCACGAGTGTGTGGCGTCCGTGGGCCTGATGAAGATGGTGCCCATCCCGCAGTCCATTGCCGTGGCCTGCACCAGTGAGGTGCGGGGCCGCAACTGGGAGGCCGTGTTCCAGCTCTGTCGGCAGCGGCTCGAGGCCGTGCAGCAGGCGGGCGGCGATCAGGTCAGCCAGTCCTGAACCACAACGGATAAAAGAGCCCCCTTTTGGAGACACTAAGGCCAAAAGGGGGCTCTTTTGTATGGAAAATCAGAAAAACGACAACCTCAACCTGCTGGAAGCCGTGGTGCAGAATACCGAGATGGGCAAAAACACGCTGGAGCAGATCGTGCCTATGACGGAGGAACCCCGCTTCAAGGCCGAGCTGCTGCGGCAGCGGAATATCTACCGGGAACTGAACCAGGAGGCGCGCACGGCCATCACGGCCTGCGGCGGCACGGCCCAGGGCCAGAGCACCATGGCAAAGCTCAACACCAAAATGGGCATCAGCATGAAGACCCTGACCGATAGATCCACCCGGAATCTGGCCGAAATGCTCTCCGAGGGGAGCAGCCAGGGCGTCATGGACTGCATCAAATCCCAGAAAGACTACCCGGACGCCGCGCCCGGCTCCAAGCGGCTGATGCAGAAACTGCAGGATTTTGAGGAGGACAACCGGATCAAATTGGAACAGTTTCTATAACAAAAAACAGGCTGGCAACGCCAGCCTGTTTTTGTATCCGCGGGGTTACAGGGATTCGACCATAGCTGCCACGAGCTTGGTGGCGGTGGCAACGTACTCCGAAATGCTGAATTTTTTGACCACCAGCACCTCGTGGCCATCCTCGTCGGCGTTGTCGCTCATGGCGCGGAGGATGACGCAGGGGACGCCGTTCTTGGCGGCGATCTGACTCACGGCTGCGCCCTCCATCTCCACGCAGTCGGGGGCGCATTTGGCCTCAATGGCGGCCTTGGTGGCGCTGTCGCCCACAAACAGGTCGCCGGTGGCGATCTTGCCCGTCAGCGACTGGACGCCGCAGGCGGCGCAGGCAGCCTCGGCGGCGGCGATGAGGGCCGGGTCGCCGGAGTATTCTTTCAGGTAGGGCGGGTTCTGGCAGATCATGTCCAGCTGGGCGTCGTGGTAGAGCACCGTTTTGCCAATGACCACATCCCCAATGCCGATCTTGCTGGTCATGTTGCCCGCAATGCCGGAGAAGATGATCTTCTCGGCCCCGAACCTGGTGATGAGCACCTGGGTGGTGGCGGCGGCATTGGCCTTGCCCATGCCGGCACAGCAGACCACCACCTGCTTCGCCTGCCAGCGTGCCCTTGTGGTACTCCACGCCGCCGTAGGGCTCCACGGTGACGTTTTCCAGCTTTGCGCAGAGCTGATCGACTTCATCGGGCATTGCGCCCATAATACCGATAATCATAATTTTGATCCTTTTCCTGAGAAGCTCCCCGGACAGGGGAGCTGTCGAACGAAGTGAGACGGAGAGGGTTAGACGTTGAACAGGAACTCGATGACATCGCCGTCTTTCACAACGTACTCCTTGCCCTCGGTGCGCTGCAGGCCCTTGGCCTTGACGGCAGCGTAATCAAAATTGTTGGCCTCCAGGTCGCTGTAGCCGATGACGCTGGCGCGGATGAAGCCGCGCTCGAAATCACTGTGGATCTTGCCGGCAGCCTGCGGGGCCTTGGTGCCTTTGCGGATGGTCCAGGCGCGGCACTCTTTCTTGCCGTCGGTCAGGAACGAGATCAGGCCCAGCAGGTCGTAGCTGGCGGTGATGAGGTTGTCCAGGCCGCTGGCCCAATGCCCATCTCGGCCAGGAACTCTTTTTTTTCTCCTCGGGGGAGTAATCGGCGATGTCCTCCTCGGTCTTGGCGCAGATGGGGATGTAGCGGGCACCCTCCTCTTTCGCGCGGGCGGCCACCAGCGGGACATACTTGTTGTTCTCGATGCCCTCCATCAGGTCATCCTCGCCCACGTTGCAGGCATAGAGGACGGGCTTTGCGCTCAGCAGGCCCATCTCGTGGAGTACGGTCTGCTGTTCGGCGTCGCTCTCATCAAAATCAAAGCTGCGAGCGGGCTTGCCGGCGCTCAGGTGGTCAGCCAGCTGCTGCAGCCAGGCTGCTTCGGCAGCGGCGCCCTTGTTGTTGCCGCTCTTGGCGGCTTTGGCCATCCGGCCCGCGCGGTTCTGCACCACTTCCAGGTCGGAGAGGATCAGCTCATAGTCGATGGCGTCGATGTCAGAGATGGGATCCACGGCCTCGGCCTTGGTCACATCCTCCACCACATGGATGATGTTGTCATCGTCAAAGCAGCGCACCACATGCACGATGGCGTCACACTCGCGGATGTGGCCCAGGAACTTGTTGCCCAGGCCGGCACCCTGGCTTGCACCCTTGACCAGACCTGCGATGTCCACGAACTCCACGATGGCAGGGGTCTTCTTGTTGGTCTGCCACACCTCGGCCAGCTTGTCCAGCCGCTTGTCAGGCACGGCCACGATGCCGCTGTTGGGCTCAATGGTGCAGAACGGGTAGTTGGCAGCCTCCGCGTTCTTGGTGGAGGTGATGGCGTTGAACAGGTGAATTTCTGCAATACCTTTGGCTGAATCCCACTTTCGATTGCTCTTGTGGCGTAAGTATGGCGTAACGCGTGCATACAAAAGCGTTTGATTCCTGCCTCATCGCAGATTTTGTAAAGATGTGTGTCATAGGAGCTGTTCTTGGCTGGCTCTCCCGTTCGCCAGTTGATAAATACAAGGTCACGCATGACAAGTTTTGCGATGGAGCCGGTGCGCCGGTCAATATACTCCAGGGTTTGTGACAGGAGCGGTGATTCTTTCCGGTTCTCCCGGCTATCCCAGACAGATTGCAGAATTTCACAGGCACGGTCCGTGAGTGGAATGGTGCGGTAGCTGTGCTGCGTTTTGGGCGGCCCAGCTCGCCATGTGTGCAGGCCCTGCCGGAATTCCAGCGTCTTATTAACTGTAAGGGTTCGCTTTTCCAAGTCGATTGCATCCCACGTCAGACCGATCAGTTCTCCGGTACGCAGACCGGTTTCCAAAATCAAAGCGTACTGGTAGTAGTTATGCGAATTTCTGGCAGCTTGAAGAAACAGGCTTTGTTCCTGCCGGGTGAGAAATTTGATGTCATCCACGGCACGAACGGGCTTGGTATACCGCACGCCGTCCATTGGATGCTTGGCGATCACATCGTTCATTTTTGCAGCCTTGAACATGGTTCCCATTGTGATATACGCCTGACGGATGGTGGAACCTGCATAGATTGCATCCATCTGTAACAGCACTTTCTTGCAGTGCATGGGCTTGACACTGGAAATTGCCATCCGGCCAATGACTGGCTGGATGTTGTGTGCATATCGCTCCCGGTAGTTACGCAGGGGATTGGGAGCTAAATCGCCCACAATATTCTCAATCCAAAAGCCAAACCATTAGTCAACCGTTGTTTCCGTCGGCACAAAAATGTCCTCGTGCTGGTCGGCAAATCTTGCTTCTTCAATCCAGTTTTTTGCTTCGGGAACGGTCTGGAAATACTTTTCGTGGCGTTTCCCTGATTTATCGACAAAGCGTGCGTGATACAACCCGTCCTTTCTTTGGTAGATGCCTTTGCCACACTCTTTGCCTTTGAGGTTTTTTCCCATAATGTACTCCTTTCATGCCAAGGAAAAGAGCACACCACTACACGATAATGATAGCACATAATGCTCTTTTTCTCAAGGTGCATTGTCCATGATTTTCCTGAACCTGTCAGAAAAATCAGATGACCAGCTTCTGGCTGATATATTCTTCAAATTCCTTTCTCTTCACCAACTTTTTGGTGCCTACGAAAAGAACAAACGGACAGTTGGGCGAGCGCAGCATACTGTCGATTTTGTTGATCCCGATATTGCTGTATTCAGCGGCTTCCCTCGTTGTGAGGGTCATCTTCAAGTGGATTGGTACTTTTTCCATACGATTATCCATGCTGCATCCTCCTTTATGTAGACAGATTGAACGGCTATTTTGGGGGATAGAGGGAAAATCCCCCTGCCCCTTTGTACTGCTTCTGAAATTCCGTGCAAATAAGCGGCTTTTTTCGAGGTTATTTGTCTACTCTCGACCGCCGTTTTCGGGCATAGGCGGCTTTCTGTTTCCGATGTACGCTGGCTGCACAGTCGGCACAGTATTTGGCGCGTCCGGAACCGGCAATGAAATAAGAGCCGCAAATCTGACAGCGCCTGCTTCCCCGGGGGCGTAAAATCTCATTTTCAAGATTTGGGTCACTGGGCAGCACTGCGTGCCGGAAGTACCGACAGTTTAAGCTGTAACTGATGGACTGTGGACAGACCTGTTCTTCGCCGTCATCCAGCAGCAGGCAGCTCCCGTCTGCGTAGTTGCAGCATCCTTTGATGAGCCTTCGGACGCTGCGGGCCTGTTTGGGTGTAAGGCGGGGCAAGGTGCCATCAGGCTGCCGATCAATCGGTTTCTGTGCATACATTTTCCTCAACATACAGTGCTGCCTCCTTCTTTGTAATGAGCTTGGCGTTGGCCGGATAATTGAGTGTTATCACTGCTGGTCTGCCGAGACCCTGTTTTTTGCGGCAAATTAAACCGCTGCTTTCCAGCTGCTGAAAGATCCGTGTAACGCTTTGGCGGCTGCGGTGCAGCTTCTTTTGAGCCTGCTCTACCGTAAAATAGAGCCGGATCGCGCCATCCTTTTCGATATAGCCGTTGACCTTGGAAATGCTTGCCCGATCCAACATCAGTGCATACAGCACCTTTGCATCGTTGCCGAGACCTGCAAAGCAATCGTCCATAAGAAATCGGGGAAACGGTATATATGAGGCTGCCAGACTTTCCGTGGTGAACTTGTAGAATAACGGTTTCATACATCCTCCTATCCCATCCACCCATTCTGTGTATTGATTGGATTGATGGATGATTTTCTTGAGAGTTGATTTTTTCTTATTGATTAGGGTATGAATTTCATACATGATGACCGTCTGTATATCCACGGCCAAGAAATTCGGTTAGCGTACGGTCTTGAGGGGTGCAAAATCCATGAACTGAAAAGCCGTATACGGAAAAACCGTACACGGACAAGCCCAATGCGGAGATCATAGTTCCGCTTGTTGTGCCTGTTTCAGTAGCTCCCAGATTTCTTTCTGTTTCGCCTTTAATTCGGCCACATCCTCGGAATAGAAGTGACCAGTCTGGTTGATACGGCGGCATATCTGATTGATATTAGAAGCAACCCGACTGACAGCAGCTGCCAGTTTTTTCTGTTCGGTGTAATCCACCTTAATGATGTAACCGTCAATGAGCATCTTCCTTGCATATGCCCCCATGTTTTTTGTACCAAGCTGTGCCATCTTGTGGCGAATCAACTGGCGCTCCTGCTCGGTCACGAAGATTTCAATGCGAATTGGTCTGGTGCGGTTGGCCATGTGGAATCCTCCTTTCACCCTACAACGGACAAGTTTTGCCAATTTGGGGGGTACTTTAAGAAGAAATTTTTCCTTTCATCCTACAACGGACATTCAATGCCGAAAACTTGGTACCTACGGCAAAAAAAATTTAGAACCCTTTCACTTTACAACGGACATTTTTTATGCAGAAAACAGGGGCCTCCTCAAAAATTTTTGAGGGATAGCAGGGAAGAAACAAATTGCCCTTCACTTTACAACGGACATTTTTAGGCCGATTGGGGGGGTACTCCAAAAAAATTTTTCTTCACCCTGCAACAGGTATCTTCTGCCGGAAAACTGGTATTCAAAGAAGAGGTTTCACAACTCTGCGGAGTTGTGAAAACCGCCGGTAAAAAGCAATTACTTCGTAATCACTTCATACCGGCGGTTGTAAAACCTGCCTTATTCAAAACACAGGGATTTTATGCAGAAACCAAAAAGGAATCGTGAGGATAGAGAGAATAGCAAGCACAGCCGGTGTCCGTACACCCGGCGATTTTGGCTTGTTGGGAGCATCCCAAACCCTTTGCCCTTCGTTGACTTTAATCGAAATTAAAAGAACATTATTTTTAAAATGTTTCTGAATGTTTCGTTGACTATCATCGTAATAGCGACTATAATATTATTGCGTTAAAACAGTGAGGTGACTGCATGAACTATATTGCCGAACTTACTGACATTGCCAGAGAACATGGAGGGATTATCGAAACAAAAGTTGCGGCGCAGCGCGGCATATCTAAGGCCATGCTCTACAAACTGTGCAAAGCAAATAAGATCCATCGCATTGTAAAAGGGCAGTACATTCTGCCGGACGAGCTGGAAGATGAACTGCTGTCCATCAGCAGACGGTCGGCTCAGATTGTTTTCTCCCACGAGACGGCCTTGTTCCTCCACGGTATTTCTGACCGCACTCCCTTTGAGCACACGATCACCGCACCTTCTGGATGTATCCCATCGGCGGCAATCAAGGCGGAGTGTAAGGTGTACTATATCAAGCCGGAGCTGTTTGCCTTGGGCCGGACAGAGAAAAAAAACGCCTGCCGGGAATCTGGTGCCCTGCTACGATCTGGAACGCACCATCTGCGATTGTGTCCGCAGCCGCAACAAGCTGGGGACGGAAACTTTTCTGGCGGCGTTGAAACTGTATGCGGCCAGCCCGAAAAAGGATTTGAACAAGCTGAATGCCTACGCAAAGCAGATGCGGGTTGCCAATGTTCTGCGCCAGTATTTGGAGGTGCTGTTGTGAGCAAAGCCATGAGCCTGAAAGCAAAAATCCGCAATATTGCCAAGCAGAAAAATATCCCGGCCCAGGTCATTTTGCAGAACTATATGTTCGAGCGGCTGCTGGTGCGCCTTGCCGCCTCTGCCTACAAGGATAAGTTTGTGCTGAAAGGCGGTATGCTGGTGGCCGCTATTGTGGGATTGGATAACCGGGCAACGATGGATCTGGACACCACTCTGAAAAATCTGCCTTTAACGCCGGAGGCAATTCGCTCCGCGCTGGAAGAAATTTGTGCCATGCCCTCTGACGATGAAGTGACTTTTGAGTTCGGTACGATTTCTCCCATCCGGGAGGACGATATTTACGGCGGCTATCGGGTCGCCCTGACCGCGAAATTTGAAACGCTGCTTACGCCGCTGAGCATCGATGTGTCCACCGGAGATGCCATCACGCCCCATGCGGTGCCCTATCAGTTTGCCGAGATTTTTGACGAGGAAAAGTCTTACGAACTGTGGGCGTATAACATTGAGACCGTCATGGCCGAAAAGGTGGAAACCATCCTGCGGCGTGGTGTGTTCAATACTCGCCCCAGAGATTTTTATGATGCGTACATTCTGGCTTCCACCCAGAAATTTGACAAGGACGTATTCATGCAGGCACTGCGGGCAACAGCGGCCCATCGCGGTACCACAGAACAGATCGCCGATGTGCCGGGAATCCTGCGCAACATTGAGGAAAGCCCCCAGCTGCGGGCCATGTGGGAAAAAATACCGCAAGCAATTTGCCTATGCGAAGGATATTACTTATGAGCAGATTCTGGATGCAGTCAGAAAGCTGGTTGCGTAAAAGGACGCGGGGGAACGGCCACGGCAGATAGCGATGAATCATATGCGGAAATTTAGTCCTACCGAGACGGGACAGGTCTTTCACGCACATAGTTTTAGGAGGATTTCACCATGCCGACACTGGAATGGATTGGAAAAGAGAAAGTGATTAACCACCATCAGGAGGTGCCGTTCCGGGTGTTGGAGCGCCGGTACAGCTTTGATGAAAATGGTCAGATGGACGCCGACAATGGCAGCGAGAATATGGTCATCCGGGGTGACAATCTGGAGGCCTTGAAAGCCCTGCTGCCCCGGTATGAGGGGCGGGTAAAGTGCATCTATATCGATCCGCCCTACAACACCGGCAACGAGGGCTGGGTATACAACGACAATGTAAATGACCCCAAGATCAAAAAGTGGCTGGGTGAAGTGGTTGGCAAAGAGGGCGAGGATCTTTCCCGGCACGACAAGTGGCTGTGTATGATGTATCCCCGGCTGAAACTGCTGCAAAAGCTGCTGGCGGAAGATGGGGTTATTTTTATCAGTATTGATGATACCGAGTATGCAAATCTGAAACTGATTTGTGACGAAATTTTTGGAAACAACTGCTTTGTGTCGAATATTTCATGGCAGCGGACGTACTCGACCAGAAATGATTCTAAGGGAATTGTGAACGAAGTAGAGCACCTGATTGTTTACAGCAAACAGCCGGGCTGGAATCCAAACAAATTGCCGCGTACAGAGGAAATGAACTCCAAATATAAAAACCCCGATAATGATAGAACGCTTTGGCGAACTGATAATGCTTTTTGCACCAGGGGCTGCAACACATCAAGGCATGGTTTATGCTATACAGCATCCGTTCACAGGTGCAATGCTGTATCCAAGTAATGGCGCTTGTTGGCGCTATCAGCAAGATCAAATGTTGGAAATCATGCGTGGCTGGTGTGACTATGAGCTACGGGACCTCCATGATGCAAAAAACGTGCTGCTGTATGCGGTGTTCCAGAATCCGAAGTGCGTGAAGGTAGTTCAGGCTATCGTTTTGTCAAAATCTTTGGAAGAATCTGCTGCACGAGCAAAAGCGGTATACAAGCGCGGTCAGTGGCCTCGTTTCTTTTTTACTAAAGGTGGAAAAGGCGGCATTGCCCGGAAAACATACCTTGAAAATGTAGGTGGAAAACTTCCTACTAATTTCTGGCCGTTTTCTGAGACAGGACATACAGACGAAGCAAAAAAAGAGATGTTGGCAATTTTCAATGGGAAAGCCACATTTGACACACCTAAGCCCCGCCGGTTGTTGGAATTTGTACTCACAGTAGCGGGAAATCAGAACACCCTAATCCTTGACTCCTTCGCCGGTTCCGGCACTACTGCCCATGCGGTTCTGAACATGAACAAGGCAGACGGCGGCAACCGCAAATTCATTCTGGTGGAAATGATGGACTACGCCGACAGCATTACCGCCGAGCGGGTCAAGCGGGTAATTCAGGGCTATGGCGAGGGCAAAAACGCCGTGGAGGGCACCGGCGGCAGTTTCAGCTTTTACGATCTGGGCCAGCCCCTGCTCATTGGCGAAAATCTGAATGAGGAAGTAGCCCCGGAGAAAATCCGGGAATACATCTGGTTTATGGAGACGAAAGCCTCCCCTACGCTCCACCCGCCGGGGAAAACGCCTACTATTTGGGCAGCCACAACCACACCGCTTATTATTTCTACTACGAACCCCTGCGCATTACGGTGCTGGACTATGCTTTCCTTGCCACCCTCACCCAAAAAGGAAATGGTACGGTGATCTACGCTGATCGCTGCGCCATCGGGGAAGAAAAGCTGGCTCAGATGGGCATTGTGTTCAAGAAAATCCCCCGGGACATTACCAGACTGTAAGGAGGGTCACAGCATGGAACTGAAAAGCTATCAGAGAGCAGTTATTGCGGATTTGACCCGCTATTTGCAGCTGCTGAACCAAACCCAAAACTATGCGACGGCATTTCGCCTGTTCTGGCAGGAAAAAAGCGCTCCTGCGTTGGGGCGCTATCAGGATATTCTGCCCGGTGTGCCCAATCTCTGCTTCAAGGTGCCCACCGGCGGAGGAAAGACCTTCCTTGCCTGCAATGCCATCCGCCCGGTGTTTGATGCGCTGCCCGTCACCAAAACCAAAGCGGTGGTCTGGCTTGTACCTTCGGATGCAATTTTGTCTCAGACGGTCAAGAGCCTCAAAGACCCAAATCACGATTACCGCCAGAAAATTGATGTGGATTTCGGCAGCCGGGTGGAGGTATACACCAAGCAGGAGCTGCTGAACGGCCAGAACTTCAATCCTACCTCCGTGACGGAGCAGCTTTCCATCATGGTGCTGTCCTATGACTCCTTCCGTGGCCGGGGCAAAGAGGGGCTGAAAGCCTATCAGGAAAACAGTAATCTGGCGCAGTTCGCCAAAGTGCTGGGTAAGCCAGAAAATCCCATTCAGGATGCTGACGAAACCGCCCTGTTTCAGATCATCAATCAGCTGAACCCGCTGGTAATTGTGGACGAGAGCCACCACGCCCGTTCCAATCTCAGTCTGGAAATGCTGACAAACTTTAACCCCTGCTTTGTGCTGGATCTGACCGCCACCCCCAAAAAGGAGAGCAACATCATCTCCTATGTGGATGCGGTGCAGCTGAAAGCGGAGCACATGGTCAAGCTGCCGGTGATCGTCTATAACCGGGACAAGCAGTCGGAGGTTCTCATTGACACCATTGATCTGCGCCGGAATCTGGAAAAGCGAGCCGAGGCGGAATATCAGAAAACTGGAAAGTATATCCGCCCCATCGCTTTGTTTCAGGCACAGCCCAAGGGCAAGGAGGACGCAGCCACCTTTGAGAAACTGCGGGACGAGCTGAAAAATGCGGGAATCCCCGCCGAACATATCGCCATCCGCACCGCCGATGTGAACGAACTGAAAAATGTGGATTTACTATCCCCGGAGTGTCCGGTGCGCTACATCATCACAGTCAATGCGCTGAAAGAGGGATGGGACTGCCCCTTTGCCTATATTCTGGCTTCGCTTGCCAACAAGACCAGTCAGGTGGATGTGGAGCAGATTCTGGGGCGGATTCTCCGCCTGCCCCATACCTGCCAGCACACCCAGCCTGCGCTGAATATGTCCTATGTGCTCACATCTTCTGCCAATTTTAACGATACCGTGCAGCGCATTGTAAAGGGCTTGAACAACGCCGGTTTCAGCGAGCGGGATTGCCGCCTGTTTGAGCCTGCCCCACAGCAGCCGGTGTCTCCCGACCCGGTGCAGATGGTCATTCCCGAAGTGCCCGCAGAACCGGCAGAGGAACAGGACGATTTTTCCCAGCTGGACGGGAAATCCATCGGCGAAGAACTGGAACGCCGCAGACAGCAGCAGGAACAGTCCGAAAACCCCCCAAAAACTGACACTATGCTGAACGAAGCAGAAAAGGCGGGGCAACGCCTACAATGACGCAATCCGTCAGGGCAGGAGCGACCCACAGACACAAAATCTTCCTTGGGAGGTGCGGGAACAGGTGACGACATTCCATGTGCAGCCGCAGTTTCAGGAGGACATTGCCACGCTGATGATTCCTCAGTTCTTTCAGGTGATCCCCCAGACACTGTTTACCGATGGGGATTTTGAACTGCTGGAAAAAGAGCAGCTGGCCGAAGGCTTTACCCTGAAAGGCAAACCCTACGATATTGACTTTGCTGCCGCTGATGATGAAATCGTCAAAGTGGATGTGCGCCAGAATGAAGGCGGACTGCCCAAAGTATTTAAAATGTCCAGTGCGGATCAGCGGTATTTCAAAGAGTATTTCAATAACCTGCCGCCGGAAAGCCGGGTACGCCAGTGCAAGGCAATGATGCTGCGGCAGCTCAACAAACTGAACATGGTGGATGCCGGGGAACTTTCTGCCTATGTTGAGCGCATTGTGGATGATATGGATAAGGCGCAGCTTGCGGCGATGGAAAAAGCACCGCTGGGCTACGCCGAAAAAATCCGCAGAAAGATCGAGCAACTCCTGACGCAGCACTACAAAGAGACCTTTGCCCAATGGCTGGAAACGGAACGGATCGTATGCAGGCCGTCTTACCAGCTGCCCAGCGTAATTCATCCTGTCAGCAGCACAGATATGTTTGGCGGATCGCTCTATCAGGCCGAGGAAGATATGAACCAGTTGGAGCAGGATCTGGTTATGGAACTGACTGCGCTGCCCAATATCCGCTGGTGGCATCGAAATATTGCGCGGCAGGGATTTGCAATCAACGGATTTATCAATCATTACCCGGATATTATGGTCATGACCAACGGCGGAAAGGTTATTATCTTGGTGGAGACAAAGGGCGATCACCTGAAAAATGATGACAGCCGCGACAAAATCGAATTGGGCCGTGCGTGGCGCAATGCAGCTGGAAATCAGTACCGCTACTACATGGTGTTCCGGGATGGGGATAATCTGCCCAGCGGCGCAGTCAGCATGAGCCAGTTCCTTGAAACGCTCAAATCTTTGTAACAAAGTGGTTCCTGTGTATCTGTTCCATGTAGGAGCAGATACACGGGATAAAAAAACAGTGCGTAACGGTCTGTTACGCACTGTCACTTGATTTCCTGTTCCAGCATATCAAATTCCGGGGTATCAAAAAAAATCTTTTAGAGAAATATTTACTCCATCACAGATAATCTTTATGGTGGCTATTTTGGGCTTTTTGCTTTTTCCATAGAGAATATTTTTAGATAGACGATGGCGGCAAACCGGCCTCTGATGCCAAGGCGTTGATGGTTAAACCCCGTTCCTCGCAGATTTGCAATATTCTGTTTATAATAGCCCTGCATAACGGTGACTGTGTTGCTGCCATAGCCTATCGAACCCCGCACTTTCAAATTATCCAATCTAAAGGATAATTGATTTTTATTCTCCATATAGGCTACGCATACTACTTTAGGCTATACATAGCCTGCCGCCGTTGCAGGCTACGTGTAACTTTTTGGAGGTGCGTATGAAAGAACACACAGCATTATTTATTGGACATGGAGAGTGCTACGGTGTGGGGCAAGAGGCAATTACAGATGCTGCACGACAGCTAATTTCTATGGGAGTGACCAACTTCCTCTGCGGGGGCATGGGCGGTTTTGACTGGAAGTGCGCCAGAGCGATCTATGAGCTAAAAGCAGAGTATCCTTCCCTTCGTTCATTTTTGGTTATTCCATATCTTACTTTCAACATTCAGAACCGGGAGCTGTTTGACGATATTATCTATCCAGAGGGATTTGAAAAATATCATTTTAAGGCGGCGATTATACAGCGAAATCGGTATATGGTCAGAAATGCAGCTTATGCGATCTGCTATATCACGCACGGCTGGGGCGGTGCCGTGAAAACCTATGAATATGCCAAGCGCGAGGGACTTTACCTGCTTAACTTGGGTAGATATGACTGAATACCGATTCTCAAGAAGCAGCAGAGATGATCTGCTGCTTTTTTTTCGTGGGAGCACTTCGGCTATGCCGGATGCTTATAACTTTCTTAAAAGGTTGGTGATGTGAAATATGCAACATAGATTCAGGGGAAAAGGAGGTGTCGTGTCGATGCAGTTTAACTGTTGTCCTATAAAATCTGCGCAGGAGGCACAAAATGGCAAAACCGCTTAATCCAGAAGAATTAGCGGCGGTTCGAAAAGCTGGTAGCAGAGCTGAGCGCAGAGAACAAAAGCGGAAGCAGATGCACGAAGAAATTGTGCAAAATCAGGCCGGCAGCGGAGTTATCATTATTCCTCCCAAAAAGCGACTGGAACTTTCCAGTGAAACCCCCAAGCTGCGCGTGGCCGCATATTGCCGAGTCAGTACGCAGGAAGAGCAGCAGGTAGGCAGCTTTGAGATGCAGATTCACCATTTTACCAAGCGGATACAGGCAAATCCCGAGTGGGAGATGGTAGAAATCTATCAGGATGAAGGAATCAGTGCAACCACCGTAGAAAAGCGCCTGGGTTTTCAGAAAATGATAGCCGATGCAGTAGCTGGAAAAATTGACCTGATTCTTACCAAAAGCATCAGTCGTTTTGGCCGAAACATTGTTGATATACTGAACAATTTGCGGACGCTTTCGGCTCTGAATCCGCCCGTGTCCGTAGAATTTGAAACCGAGGGTATTACCTATACCGGGGATGGCAGGAACAATCTGCTGATCGCGCTGTTATCCGCACTGGCTGAAATGGAGTCCCAGCAGAAAAGTGAAGCGATCAAAGCGGGAATCCGCTGGCGTATGGCGGAGGGTATCTACAAATTTTCTGTCCAAAATACCTCGGGTTTTATCGTGATCATTTCGGGCGGCTTGTAATCGAGCCTACCGAAGCACAGATTGTCAAGTATATTTACGAAAGTTGTCTGGATGGGGCCTCGCCCTCAGAAATCGCCGCTGCTCTGACAGAACAGGGTGTGAAATCCCCAATGGGCAAGGATACCTGGCTTCCAGGCACAGTTCGCAACATCCTCAAAAATGAAAAATACTGCGGTGATGCCCTTATGCAGAAAACCTATACAAAAGATTATAGGACGCATAGGTCGGTGAAGAATACGGATTTGAATATGTACTTCAAGGAAAATCACCACACAGCGATTATCAAAAAAAGAGGATTGGCTAAAAGTACAAAAGCTGCTTGCAGTTGGGCACAGTACAGCCAAAAAGCAAAACTGCGTCTGCTGGACAACCGTTTTATCGTAACCCGCATAAAAGATGGATTATTCAAGGGGTATCTGATTGTAGATTCACGCTGGTCTTTCGCAGATCGGCAGGAATTTATGAAAATGATACAAGAACCACAAACCGCTAAAAAATGAAGGGAAGTAGTTTTTTTATGAATTTCGATTTTTCCGCTCTGAATTTTGAAACGATTGATTCCAATATTAACGCATATCCCGATATGTTCCTGAACCAGAATGGCGTGACTTTCACGAAAAAAGGTGCTGGAAGATTTGGGGTATCCGGCCTACGTTCTGTGTTTGCTGGATGCCAAGGCTAGAAGGTGTTCGCAATCCGTATGTGCAAGAGCAACGAGCCGAAGGGCTTCAAATTTTCCAAGCCAAAGGGTGAGCAGAAAGGCGTTGTGACCATCACCAATAAAAACCTGTTGGAGCCTCTGCGTGCGGTTACGGGTGAAAGCTGGATTCCGGGAAAGCGGTATCGTGTGCGTGGTTTCTGGGTTGCTGATGCAAAGACCATGTGTTTTGACCTGAACGAAGGGGGTGCAGGAAGATTTCCGCCCTGTCACATCTGATCCCGAAGAAAAAAATAACGCATAGCAAGTCTGCTCCTATGTATTGGAAGAAATACCCGACTGCCCTTTTGAATCTGGGTATGCGGTGTGGAAAAACGATTCTTCCAACTGAAACCAAACAATAAAAGGCGGCCACCGCAGGGGATGTCCAGCGGTGGCCGTTCTCGTTTATATAATTCGTGGGATAAATGTGGGTGTCCTTGTAGCAGTGTGCTTTCCCGATCGTTGTCGTATTGCCCATATATTTTACGCCAT
>VOFC01001477.1_pt1 | contig 51065 bp, 83 predicted proteins | sample 5384161 | NCBI WGS metagenome assembly VOFC01 (sample SAMN12384722, study PRJNA508395) | human gut metagenome | isolation source: healthy gut B | host: Homo sapiens | reverse complement strand
CGCGTAGAAGTCCATTAGTATTCTCATTAGTACCTCTTTGCCATGGTTGATGTGGTTCAGGAAAATAGAATTGCACATCATTTAGAGCTTTGCTGATTTCTTCATGTCGTGAAAATTCTTTACCCCTATCAGGTGTAATTTTTTTTGTTTGACTATCTTTTAACATATGAATTATCGCTTGTTTTACACTGATAGAATCTTTTTTTGCTACTTTTTCGCACAACAAATAACGACTCTTTCGGTCAACAAGCGTTACTAAACACGCTTTTCCTGTTACGCCTGCAACAGTATCAGCTTCCCAATCGCCTATTCTCTCTCGTTGATTTGCTTGTTCTGGTCGTTCTGAAATGTGATATTAATTTTAATTTTTGCCTCTCGTTTCAATACAACCATTTTTATGTCACAGTTTTTCCTCTATGTCTTAACTTTCTTGCAACTCCACGTTGACCGGGAGATAATTTTTCCTTCTTCTAAAAACCTCGATATATTCCACTGATAAATTGTAGCATAACTAATTTGTATAGGATTTTTCTCTCATGTTTTTAAACGAAATGAAATTTGCTCACAGAGACCATTGATATTGAAGAAACAAGAATTGAACAGTTTTATGAATATCTGCATTTAATAACAATGGTTTCTACCACATTTGCGTCTGCGAATTTCATATTGCTTTTGTGCGTATGATGGCGAGTAAATGCCTTCAGTATTAGTATTTTTAATTTCACGAGATACCGATGATTTATCTCTCTCTGCAATTCTTTGGCTATAAAACTAATTTTTTTCTTGTGCAAGAAAAAAATAATATCTTTCTCATTCTTGTGGTAAATGTTTGTAGTGGCTCATGGGAATCATCCTTTCAATAATAGTCGTTGCAATTCTATTATACTGGATTTTTCCCTTGAGTCATTATTTTTTTTACTTGTTTCACTTATATTGTAAATTCAGAGAGAAAATCAAGTATATGTTCTTTTTCTCAGATAACATTACTTTATAAAAATCCTTCTGGAGTTCTGTTATTGATGGAGTGCTGTCTATAATCTCAAAATTTTCTCCATATCTATACGGCTTGTAATTCTTTTCAGTGCCTCATTGCATTCAGCAAATTCTGCCGCAGATATGAATTTAAAGTAGTTTATTTTTCTTGCCATTATAAGTAATGGCAGACAGCGGCATATCGAAAACTCTATGATTTAATTCGTTTTTATCATTTAAAACCGCTTGCATAATGCTCTCATCTGCCTGTGGATAAAGACTGCTGCCGCAGTCAAAAACCGGAGCAAGCGATACCTCATCAGTATTTGCATTGTACAAAAATCCCCAGTTTCCATTATGTCTGTCCCAATTTCCAATAAGCGCATCAACAATAAACGTATCCCAAAATCTTGTTTTTTAGCAATTCAGAGTCAATTGAAGTTTGCGCCTCAATTGTTGAAAGTATATCAGCAAGGTCTATACCATAGCCATTTCTTTCAGAATCTATAATCCTGTTTTTCAAAGAAGCAAAATCCTGAATAGTAATACCGGGTTTTGTAAAATCCTTGCATGCAACAACGATTTTTGTTTTTCCATTGCTTGTATATGTCCCAAGTATCGTTTCCTGAACAGGTATTCCGACAGACTCAAAAAATCTTACAACCAATATATTCACTGATACAACTGTTTGTATAACTTATACCTTTATTTATAGTTGGAAATGGCGGAAACTTGAGCATATACTGTTCTCCGTTATACACAACTGCAATTTTACTGCCATTTGCCCCTGCATAAGCTTTTATTTTTCTTTATTGAATTTGTAAAATCAATCATACATTATCCTCCTTTTTTCATTCTTAAATATTTGCTGCGCAAATGCCATGCTTGCTCACTTGATATAAGGTTCTCAACCTCCGCATAGTTTATGTCCGCATTAAGTTCACACCAATATAAATCCCAGTGAATATCGTTTTTGCCGCTATCTACAATTTCCCATGATTTCTTCATATTGTTAATCGAATTCTTCAAATCTTTTGGTAATCCGCACTCATAATGTGCCTCATTAATTGGCATGCCTGTATCAGGATGATATTCGCTATTATCAAGCCTCATTATTTCCTCCATAGAACGGTTTAAAGCTCTGGCAATTTGCTGTATTGTCTTTTGCATTACATTTTTCAATGGTTGTCTTGCCTAACTGGTGACTAACCCTTAGGAGGGGTTTATTATATCCACTTTTGGTACTACGAGAGCAAAACACTATTAACATACCAATATATTATATAATATTTCAAAGCCGATTTCAAGTATTTTCTTATTTCTTTCTTGCAATCACGACAAATCTTTCATTTGACGTATGATACGCACACGTTGAAAGTGTTATAAGGCTATCGCCGTACACTGTATTTACGCCTGTATCATAAAACGAACGTGACCTTGCCTGAGTGACATATTCATTAAACCGCTCCTCCGACTCTATATCCGCATAATCGTAATACTTAAATTCATTACTTGCACCGACTTTAGTCGTAAACGCGGACACAATCTCATATTCGCCTTTATCATACAAAGTATCATACATTATATTTTTATGAGCGTCATAAAAGCTTTTATCCTCATAATCGGCAAGTGACGCAAACATTGTACCGTTCTTCATATTATGTGCATAAATAATTTTATTCACCGATTCGTCATTCGACTGATAATCGAGAAAAGGTATACCGCTGAATTGATATTCCTTATTAAAATTCTTATGCAAATAAAATTCATTGTCGCTATACTTTTACCACAGGATAATCGACAGGTGTATCGGGAATCTTTATCCACCCTACCATATCATTATTCTGCTGATATAACGAATAATAACATTCAAGCATACCGTTATCCGCACGTTTATCAATATAACCGTCCGTTGCGTCTGCACGTTCCGTTTTCTCAACCACTTTTTTCAATTCATCAAAACCGCTTTCAGCCTTATGTGAATCATAAAAAAATATTTTCCGAGATAACCGCAACACCCTACAAATATCAAAACTAAAAAGGACCTGTATGACAGTAAGTCGTTTTTTCACTATCATACACGCCCTTTCACTTTAGTTTAGTTGTTTTTTCTCTTTTAATTTCGATAAACACAAATGCACCTGCCGCAAGAATACCGACTGAAACCAATGCTACGATAGGAGTGTTATCCCCTGTCTTAGGATTGTTCTTTGACGGTTTAGCCGTTGTTTTCGGTGTGGCTGTCGGCTTTGTTGTAGCTTTTGTCGATGAACTTGCTGTTGAGGTTGCTTTCGGTTTTGCGGTCGCAGTTGCAGTATACGGTGTGAATTTAGTTTCAGATTCAACCTTTATCTTTTCACCGTCTGTCAAATTTATAAGATATTCCTCAACCCCGTTTGCAGATGAATTTTTATCCTTTAATGCGATTGTTGATTTTAATTCACCGTTTTCTGTGTAAACATGAACTTTTCCGTTACCTGTCATAGTATATCTGCCCGGGTCAATATCTTCACCGCAAATATATTCGCCCTGTGCCAATGTAACAACACCGTTTTTATCCTCTTTTACAGACGGATTAGTTGTTTCCTTTGCTGTTACTTCCGTTGTCGGTGCAGTTGTTTCTTTTGCAGCTTCTTCTGTAGCCTTTGGTGTCTCGGCAATCTCTGTTTTTTCACGCTTGAAACAATGCTCCAATCAAGTTTTTCAGCATATTGTGCCGCATTAGAATTTTTCAAGGACTTATTTACCGATACCGTTACATTTATAATTTTGTTTTCAGTATTCGCAGAACTGTTCATTGTTCCCAACGGAATATCTTTATATGTACCGTTATCCGTTTTAGAGTCGTCATTCGCATACGAATAAATAAGCTTATTGTTTGAATCCGTTACTTTTTATATTATAATAATTCAAAGCGTTGTATTCGTCAGGTGACGGTGTTTTTTTAACGCCTCTGGTTTTACATCGTTTGACGTTTTTCCGACATAGACAATCTCAATTTAAAATCTACCGGATCACCCTCTGCACTTTCGCTTGATATTGTAAGAGTCTGAACAACAGACGACTGTTTAGACAAATCGTCAAGTTTTGTCATCAACGGCTTTATCGATCTCACAGTTTCACCCAACTGATCGGGTGCATATTCATATGTAACAGGGGTTGACTTACTGTCATTATTTTTTATAGATACGCTTGAATTTGGTGACGCAAATACAGATACCGACATACATATTGTCATAACTGCCGCAATCATACCCGAAAGCACTTTTTTCATAATTCTCGCTCCTTATATTTACTTTAATATTTTCTTTATACTACATATAGTATATCACATTCTTTTTTAATTGTCACTACTGTAATTGTTAATTTATTGTTACGAATATTGTTATATTCCGCATTTTATGGTATAATCAATTAAAATGAGGAGGTATAAAATGAGTTCAGATTCAAATTACGAAAAACTTTCCGATGAATTACAAAACAAAATAAATACAGAACTTTTTGACGGCAACGGTTTTAAGGATAACGCAATCCGCCGTATTGACAAGGAACACGACAGAGCCACTCTTTGGCGGCCTGCGTTTGTGCGTGACGTTGAAAAAAATTATGCACAGTCCGTATTACAACCGCTATGCCGACAAAACACAGGTATTTTCTTTTTTATAAAAACGATGATATTTCGCACCGTGCTCTGCACGTTCAGCTTGTTTCAAGAATTGCGCGAAATATAGGCAGAATGCTTGGTCTTGACCTTGATTTAATAGAGGCTGTCGCACTCGGTCACGACATAGGTCACACACCGTTCGGTCACGCGGGCGAAAAAATTCTTAAACAAATCATATCATGCAAATACGGGACGATATTTCAATCACAACGTACACAGTGTGCGTGTGCTTGATAAAATATTTAACCTAAACATCAGCCTTCAAACACTTGACGGCATACTTTGTCACAACGGTGAGTTCGAGTGCAAAGAATACCGTCCGTCAAAGCTTGATAATTTCAAGGATTTTGACGCAAAGGTTGAAGAATGTTATATTGACCAATCCGCAATAGACCGACTTGTACCGTCTACGCTTGAGGGTTGTGTTGTCAGAATTTCGGATATGATTGCTTATATCGGAAAAAGACCGCCAAGACGCTATAAAAACCAAGCTGATTGACAGTGAAAGTGTTTTCGCCGAAAGTGAAATAGGCAAATACAATGCGGCTATTATAAATAATCTTATTGTAAATATCGTTGAAAACAGTTACGGCAAAGATTTTATACAGCTTGACGAAAAGCACTATCAAGCACTAAAAACAGTAAAAAAGACAATTTCCGTGTTATATATCAAAACAGCAAAATTTCTGACGTATACGACAAAACTATTGAACCGATGTTTGAGGAAATATACAATAAGTTGCTTTATGATTTAAAAATGACATAAAATCATCACCGATATTCAAGCATCATATTGAATTAATCGACTACTCAAACCGATTTTCGGGATACGAATATACAAAAAACAGTGATTTTAATGATATTGTGACGGATTATATCGCAAGTATGACAGACGACTATTTTATCGACTTATATGAGTATTTATTTAATAAACAAGCACCCGTAAAATATATATCATACTTCGATAATGTTTAAAAATCAGAGATATTTTTAAAAAAGATTTTATTTTTCTATTGAATTTTTACAATTAATAGTGTATAATATATTTAACATTGTTTGAATACAATGTTACGTTCATATACAATAACGCCACCGATAATAAAATCGGTGGCGTTATTGTTTTATCTTATTTTTTCCAAGTTCTTTTGACTTATTCATACAACCTACCATTGCGTCAATGATACTGTTTCTGAAACCGTCTTTTTCAAGTATTGCAACTGCGTCTATTGTAGTTCCGGCAGGTGAGCAAACCATATCTTTCAATTCCCCCGGGTGTTTGCCTGTTTCAAGTACCATCTTTGCACTTCCAAGTACTGCTTGTGCGGCGAATGTATATGCCTGACTTCTCGGCATACCGCCTATAACAGCTGCGTCTGCCATTGCCTCAATCATCATAAACACATAAGCAGGTGACGAACCGCTGACAGCCGTTACGGCGTCCATAAGATTTTCCGATACGACTTCACCTTTACCAAAGCTGTTAAACACGTTTACAACTACATCTGTTTCTTCTTTTGTAACATTGCTGTTCGGTGTCAATGCCGCCATTCCCTCGCCGACTAAAGCCGGTGTATTAGGCATTACACGCACAAGTTTAATATTATGTTCAAAAAGCCTTTTCAATCGTTTCTATCGCCTGTCCTGCTACTATTGAAACGATTACTGTATTATCTGAAACACTGTTTTTGATTTCATCAATCACACCGTATAAAACTGCGGTTTTACACACAAAAACAATACATCAGCTTTATCTGCCGTTTCTTTATTGTCCGATGTCACTTTAACACCGTATTTTTCATTAATATTCTTCAATGCCTGTTCATTTTTATCCGAAACAATTACATTTTCAGGACTTGCTATATCAGAATTGAAAATTCCGCCGATTATAGCACCGCCCATATTTCCGCTGCCTATAAATCCAAAAAAATCATAATATCCTCCTGTATTTAAAATTTTTTATAAAAATACCGGACGAAATATTTCGTCCGGTACTAAAACACGCAATTAAACCGGATATGTCTTATTTTCCATATCCACTAAATCTGCATCAATTTTATATTTCTGAGCACGTCTGTATTCAAAGAATTTAACGGCAACTTGACCGAACAATGCATATGACAATACATCTTCAGGCTGTTCAATCCATTCTGCACATTCTTTCTTCATCTGTTCAAGCTCAGGCTTTAACAGGTCAGCCGGACGACAAGTAATTCTCTTTTCGTCGCCGATAATCTTCTTAACGATTTCGTCAGAGATTTCAGCAGGGCACTTACCATATTCGCCTCTTACAAGACCCTTTGATTCCTTAGAAACCATCTTGTATCTTTCACCCATAATGACATTGAATACTGCCTGTGTACCGACAATCTGTGATGTAGGTGTAACAAGCGGTGGATAACCGAAGTCTGCACGAACACGAGGTACTTCTTTAAGCACTTCATCATATGCGTCTTCTCTGCCCTGTTGCTTAAGCTGTGATACAAGGTTTGAAAGCATACCGCCCGAACTTGATACTTAAGAGTATTAACGTCAACACCCATAACCTTAGTGTTCATAAGACCGCTCTTAATGTATTCTTCTCTTAGCGGCTTGAAGTAGTCGCAGATTTCGATAAGTTTATCCAAATCGTAACCTGTATCGTACTCTGTACCTTGAAGAGCCGCAACCATAGGCTCTGTAGGCGGTTGTGATGTACCCATAGCCAACGGTGACATAGCACAGTCGATTACGTCTACACCTGCCTCAATAGCCTTTAGGTAAAAACCATTGAAGCCTCACCGCTTGTGTAGTGAGTATGAAGTTGAATAGGAATCTTAACTTCTTCTTTCATCATCTTTACAAGGTCATATGTTACATATGGTCTTAAAAGACCTGCCATATCCTTGATACAGATTGAGTCTGCACCCATTTCTTCAAGTTGCTTAGCCATTTTAACGAACTTTTCGTTTGTATGGAATTCACTTGTTGTGTAACAAACTGTAGCCTGTACATGACCTTTTTTCTTTCTTACAAGCCTTGATAGCACATTCAAAGGTTTCTGACGTCGTTAAGAGCGTCAAAAATTCTTAGTATATCAACACCGTTTGCGATTGACTTTTGAACGAAATATTCAACTATATCATCAGCATAGTGTCTGTAACCAAGTATGTTTTGTCCTCTGAAAAGCATTTGGATAGGAGTCTTTTTAGCTCTATCCTTAATCTTTCTCAATCTTTCCCAAGGATCCTCGTTAAGGAATCTTAGGCAGGCATCGAATGTAGCTCCTCCCCCCATGCTTCAAGCGAATGATAACCGATGTTATCAAGCTTTTCTACAATAGGAAGAATCTGCTCTGTTGTCATTCTTGTAGCAATAAGTGACTGATGAGCATCTCTTAGGACTGTTTCTGTAATTTCTCCAGCTTTCTTTCCCTTTGCTATTTATATTTCACTCCTTTATTATCTGTTTAATTAAAGATTTCCGAACATTGCAAGGAATACACCTGCCGCAACGGCAGAACCGATAACTCCGGCAACGTTAGGGACCCATAGCGTGCATCAAAAGGAAGTTTGAAGGATTTTCCTTCTGTCCTACTGTTTGAGATACACGGGCAGCCATAGGAACGGCTGAAACGCCGGCACTTCCGATAAGCGGATTAACCTTACCTTTTGTTACCCAGCACATAATATCACCCAAGAACAAGCCGCCTACTGTTGAGAAACAGAATGCGATAAGTCCAAGTACGATAATACCGATTGTCTGTGCTGATAGGAAGCTTGACGCTGTTGCAGTAGCACCTACTGTAACACCAAGGAACAAAGTTATGATATTCATAAGTTCGTTCTGTGCCATCTTTGTAAGTCTTTCAACAACGCCTGATTCTTTCATAAGGTTACCAAGCATTAGACAACCTACAAGTGACACTGCGTCAGGGATTATAAGTGCAACGATAATTGTAACGATGATTGGGAACAAGATTTTTTCTGTTTTTGAAACAGGTCTTAATTGTTCCATAACAATCATTCTGTCTTTTTTATCGAGTCATAAGTTTCATAATAGGCGGTTGAATTACAGGAATCAATGCCATATATGAATATGCCGCAACGGCGATTGCCGGCAGTAGCGCCGGTGCAAGTGATTTTGTAACGTAAATAGCCGTAGGGCCGTCGGCACCGCCGATAATACCTATTGACGCAGCTTCTTTGATACCGAAATTGATTGACGGTACAAGAGCGCTTAGAACAAGAGCACCTACGAATGTGAAGAATACGCCGAACTGTGCCGCCGCACCCAAAAGAATACTCTTAGGATTTGCAATCAGCGGTCTGAAGTCCGTCATACAGCCTATACCGACGAATATAAGCGGAGGATAAATACCAAGCTTAACTCCGAGATACAATAGGTCAAGCAGACCGCCATGCTGACAGATATATCCGACATTAATATATTTTCCGTCCGTCATATACTCCGGATTCGTAAAAAATTCCGTGTGCATCATAATAGCACTTGAATCCTTAATCATCGGTAAGTTTGACAAAAGCATACCGAACGCAATCGGAAGTAGCAATAACGGCTCGAATTTTTTTTTACTATTGCAAGATACAGAAGTACGCAAGCTATCGCAATCATTATAATTGTCTTAACGGCGTCAATGCCACCGCTTGAAATAAGTGCGTAAAGACCTGTATTCTGCAAAAAGTTTGCAAAACTTTCTAACAGTTTATTGTCACCACTTTCTATAATTTAGTCGTGACTGTATTAGTTTACTGAAACTATTACGTCACCGCTGTTTACTGTCACCTGCTGATACGCTGATACCTGCAACTGTTCCGTCTACACCGGCGAAAATTTCGTTTTCCATCTTCATTGCCTCAAGTACGGCAACAAGAGTTCCGGCCTCAACTTTATCACCAACGTTTACCTTTACAGATACGATTGTACCAGGCATTGGAGCAGTTACTTGCTTAGCGCCTGCAACAGGAGCAGCTTTCGGTGCAGCCTTTGGTGCCGGTGCAGCCTTTGGTGCAGGAGCGGCTGTTTGAACAGGGAGCCGGTGCAGGAGTTGATACTCCGCCTACTTCTTCTACATCTACTTCATATGTTTTTCCGTTTACGGTTATATTAAACTTTCTCATTTAGGTTTTGCCTCCTTTAGAATCTATTATTAATTGTTTCGGTTACACCCGCCTTATTCCAAGCAGGCATTTTATTGTCTGTTCTTCTGTATGACTTAATTCTTAGGTTATACGTTGAAGTATTTAGACTTGCGGCAACTGCGGCTGTCAATACTGCGATAAGCTCTTCTTCGTCTGTATCGTCTGCCGTTTCTTCCTCTACAGGTGCTGCTTGAGCCGGTGCTGCAGCAGGGAGCTGCCTGTGTTTTAGGCTTTTTATAGAATATAACCCTGAAAAGCGAAAGCACTATCATAAGTATGATAAGTACGGCGAAAACTATTGCCAAACCTATAACTGTTGTTTCTCCTCCCATTGCCAACGCTTCACTTAATGACAGGTTCTGACCTGTCAATAATGCTTCTGAATACATACTAAAAAATCTCCTTTCACAATTAAACAGGAAGATTTCCATGCTTTTTAGCCGGTCTTGAATCACGCTTTGATGCAAGCATTTCAAGTGCGGCGATTATTCTCGGTCTTGTTGAATCAGGTTCAATTACATCGTCAACGTAACCACGCTTTGCAGCCTCGTAAGGTGATGCAAACTTATTTCTGTATTCCTGAATCTTTTCATTTCTTGTAGTAACAGGGTCAGAGCTTTCCTTAATATCATTCTTGAAAATGATGTTAGCGGCACCTTCAGGACCCATAACAGCGATTTCTGCTGTCGGCCATGCCATTACTATATCGGCACCAAGATGTTTTGAATTCATTGCTATGTATGCACCGCCGTAAGCTTTTCTCAAGATTACGTTAATCTTTGGAACTGTAGCCTCTGAGAATGCGTAAAAGCAACTTTGCACCGTGTCTGATAATACCGTTTTGTTCCTGTTCAACGCCTGGGAAATAACCCGGTACGTCTGTAAGAGTAACAAGAGGAATATTAAAGACTGTCGCAGAAACGTACAAATCTTGCTGCTTTGTCTGATGAGTTAACATCAAGTGAACCTGCCATAACCTTAGGCTGATTTGCAACGATACCGATAACCTGTCCGTTCATTCTTGCAAAACCTATTACAATATTCTTTGCAAAGCCTTCCTGTACTTCAAAGAAGTCGCCGTTATCAACAAGTTCGGCGATAACTTCCTTAACGTCATAAGCCTTACCCGAATCGTCAGGAACGATTGTTGTAAGTTTTTCTGAAAGACGATTAATTTCGTCATTTGTAGGTTCGTAAGGGCCTCTTCAAGATTGTTTGCAGGTAAGTATGAAAGCAACTTTCTGATTTTTGCGATACATTCTTCGTCATTTGCTGCCTTAAAGTGTGCAACACCCGACTTTGAAGTATGTGTATCAGCGCCGCCAAGCTCTTCGCTTGTTACATTTCACCTGTAACAGAACTGATTACCTGTGGACCTGTTATAAACATCTGACTTGTCTTTTCAACCATAAAGATAAAGTCTGTAATAGCCGGTGAATAAACAGCACCGCCTGCACATGGTCCCATAATTACAGAAATCTGAGGAATTACACCGCTGTTTACAGTGTTTCTGAAGAATATATCTCCGAAACCTGAAAGAGCGTCTATACCTTCTTGAATTCTTGCACCGCCCGAATCGTTCATTCCGATTATCGGAGCACCCATCTTTGCCGCCATATCCATGACTTTGCAAATTTTCTTTGCGTGCATTTCTCCAAGTGAGCCACCGATTACTGTAAAGTCTTGCGCGTAAACGTAAACAAGACGTCCGTCAACCGTACCGTAACCTGTAACAACTCCTTCACCCGGAGCCTCAACACAATCCATACCGAACTCGGTACATCTGTGAGTTACAAAAGCATCAATTTCAACGAAACTGCCTTCATCCAAAAGAGCATTAATTCTCTCTCTTGCTGTCAGCTTTCCGGAATCATGCTGCTTTTTGATTTTTACTTCTCCGCCGCCGTTATTTATTACACTTCTGCGGTATTGAAGTTCAGTCAATTTATCAACTGTTCCCATGTTTTAACCTCCATTGTTTGTAGATTAGAGATAAATTTTTAAAAAATATACCTAAAGTATATTATACCTTAACCGCAATTTTTTTTTCAATCATTTTTATTTCTTTTTCACAAGTTAGCTTTCAAAAATATCGACAAATATCCCTTAAATTTGTATATGATACACAAAAGAGGCTGTTGACAAAATGCCAACAGCCTCTTTTTAAAATTCATCAAATAATTTACTTCGTGACTTGTCAGATGACGCCATCTTCCAAGCGGAAGATTACCGAGTTCCACGTTGCCTATCTTAATTCTCTGCAAGCCGACAACCGTACAGCCGATTGCCGCAAACATTTTACGAACCTGTCTGTTTTTACCCTCGTGAATTGTTATTTTAATATATGTGTGTCCGTCTACCGCGTCAAGTATTTCAGCCTCCGCCGGTGATGTTTTGAAATCATCGATATAAACACCGTTTCTCAGCTTATTGATACCGCTTATCGTTATACCGCCCTTTATCGTTGCGATATAAGTCTTATCGGTATGGAACTTAGGGTGCGTGACTTTGTATGTGAAGTCGCCGTCATTTGTAAGCAAAAGCAATCCCTCGGTTTCATAGTCAAGTCGTCCGACAGGGAAAATTCTTACGTCACCCAAATCTTCTTTTATAAGGTCAACAACAGTCGGTCGGTCAAATTGGTCTTTTGCGGTTGAAACATATCCGACAGGCTTATTAAGCATTATATAATACTTCTTGTTTTTAAGCTTTATCGGCTTATCGTCAACGGATACATTGTCTGCACCGATTTCGATTTTTACGCCTTGCTCCGTTATTTTCTTGCCGTTTACCTTAACTCTGCCCTCTTGTATCATAGTTTCTGCGGCACGTCTTGACGCAACACCGCTCATTGCTATATATTTTTGTAATCTTACTATCTCTCCCATTTTTCTCCTTTCATTTATACCAACAATATTTTCGCAACTCTTATAAAGCTGCTGAAAAAACTGTTTTTCAATCTTATATTGCTTACTCCGTAAATATCGTTTTCCGAAATAATATCAACTTCACCGACGCTCACTCCGTCACACACAATTTCAAGACAACCTACTTTTTCGCCTCGATTTATCGGCGCTTGGAGGTCATTTGATATATGCGATATAACTTCTACCTGCGTTTTCTGATGTTCTTTAAACGGTATCGTAAAGTCACTCGCCGCAACCATCGGATAATTTTTTCCGTCAATATTCGTAACCTTTACAGTATCGCCCTGCTCTATAAGTTTTTTCGGATAATGTTCCGAAAATGCGTAATCAAGCATTTCCGCGTGGTCATTCAATCGTTCGGATCATTCAAAGTCACCGCTATAAACTCCATTCCGTCCCTCTGTGCAGACGATACAAGACATCTGCCCGTTGACTTCGTAAAGCCTGTTTTATGCCGTTGGCTCCCTCATACAGACTTAGCATTTTATTGTGATTTGAAAAATAAAGTATTTCATCTGAATTTAATGCCTGTGCCTGTGCTGTTTGCGTTGCAACTATTTCCCGAAACTGCGGCAGCGTCATTGCATATCTTGCAATAAGTGCAAGGTTGTAAACCGTTGTGTAATGTTCCGGATTGTCAAGTCCGCTCGGATTCATAAAATGCGTATTGCCGAGTCCGAGTTCTTCCGCTTTTTCATTCATCAGCTCCGCAAATGATTCCTCACTTCCCGCCACATGTTCGGCTATCGCTACCGCCGCGTCATTTCCGGAATTAAGCATTAAACCGTAAAGCAAATCTTTCATATAATATTGATTTCCTCAGATATGTATGCCGCCGAACCCTCTTGATTTGCCGCCGTCGCACTCACATCAACAATTTCGTCCATATTACAACGTTCAATAGCAACAATGGCTGTCATTATTTTAGTTGTGCTTGCCATTGCGTGTTTTTGGTTCATATTTTTTGAAAATACAACATCACCCGTCAACGCATTTATAACGCACGCACACTCGGCAGATTCCGTCATTGCAAAAAGCACTTAACTGTGAAAAAGTAATTATAGTCATAATAACAAGTGCCAAAATTTTTTTCATTAAAAAACATCTCCACAAAAAATATTTATTTTAATTGACAAAACTCTTTTTTATTGGTATAATAAATCACGTTAATGCGAGGGTGGCGGAATAGGCAGACGCGCACGTTTGAGGGCGTGTGGTTTAACCGTGCCGGTTCAAGTCCGGTCCCTCGCACCATTTTTTAGATTAATTAATAATATATATTCTATCATATAAAATTATATTTATCAACAGCAAAAAAAAACTTTTTAAAAAAACTGTTGACAAAAGTTAGATTATATGGTATTATATCATTTGTCAGTTATCGTTGCGGATTTGTGTAAAGGTAGCACTAACGACTCTGACTCGTTCTGTCCGGGTTCGAATCCTGGATCCGCAGCCACAAAAAAAGTTATCCTTTATGGATAACTTTTTTTTTTATTCAAACACACATTCGCCCATATTTTCTGACGGACAGCCCTCTATTACTTCCGCAACAGCGCTTGAATGTGTTATTAAAATAATTTTCGCACACGCACATTCGCCTATTTTATCATATAAACGTCCCGCACTGTATGTACCCGAATAAACCGTATATGTACTGTTTGCGACGTAACCGACTGTACCGATATACGGCAGTTGTGCTCTTATCGCCTCGTCATCATATTTGTTATCATATTCCTTTTTCAATTTTATTACCGCTCCGACTTTGAACGGCTTTGTTCCGTAATAATGAGCAAGTCCCGTTATTGTGACTAAAACCGAATTTTTCATTTCTCCCATCTCCTTTCAATTACTTCTATGGATTTTATTTCATTTTCCAAAATACACACTATTTTTCTATCTGTTTTAAATCTACGCATTTCCAACTGAGTAATTTCAGGTTCATTGTTTAATGCATCTGTGTAACCCGCAAAATATCCTTCAACAATGTCACTATCTGTGCAGTATACTCTCAGCTTTAAATGCTTATTTAATTCATGATTTTTTCAATTTCATTCAATCTATCATACAATTTCATTTCTCCCATCTCCTTTTCTACTTAAATTATACATTCACCTATGTCCAAAAAACTGTACAAAAAAAAAACTCTGACCGCCATTTTTTTTTGACTGTCAGAGTTTATATTATTTATTCTTCAAATATAGCCTTTGCAAAATCATTGCTGTTAAATTCCTGTAAGTCGTCGATACCTTCACCGACGCCGACAAATTTAACCGGAACATTCTGTTCTTTTGCTATTGATATTACAATACCGCCTTTTGCCGTACCGTCAAGCTTTGTAAGCACTATGCCCGTAATATCCGCCGCCTCGGAGAACAATTTTGCCTGACTTACCGCATTTTGACCTGTTGTCGCGTCAAGGACAAGCAATGTTTCTCTTGCCGAATCAGGCAGTTCACGTTCAATTACACGGTTAATCTTTTCAAGCTCCGCCATAAGATTTTTCTTGTTATGCAGTCTGCCGGCGGTATCGCATATGAGTATATCCGCACCGCGTGCCTTTGCTGCCGCGCAAGCGTCAAACACAACTGCCGCCGGATCACTGTTTTCTTGGTGCTTGATTATATCGCAACCGCTTCTCTGTGCCCATATGTCAAGCTGGTCTATCGCTGCCGCTCTGAATGTGTCAGCCGCCGCCAGAAGTACCTTTTTACCCATCGACTTATAATGTGACGCAATTTTTCCGATACTTGTTGTTTTTCCGACACCGTTTACGCCAATCACCAAAATAACAGACGGTGTTGTTGACATATTCACCGTTGTATCAAGCGCACTGAGTATTTCGCTTATTATGCTCTTTAATTCCTCTTTTACAAGGTTTCCGTCTGTGATATGCTTGTGTTTTAACATTATCACGAAGTTTTTCAATAATGTATGTTGAAGTTTCTACACCTATATCTGCCATAATAAGTGCCTCTTCAAGATTTTCAAAAAAGTTCGTCGTCAACTTTTACGAACACACTGAATACATTATTAACTTGTTTTGCGATTGATTCACGGGTTTTTGTCAAACCGTTTTTTAACTTATCAAAGAATCCCATATACTACTCTAACTGACCATATCGTCTGCGACATCATCTATATGAAGTGACAACAACTTAGAAACGCCTTTTTTCCTGCATTGTTACGCCGTACAGGATATTTGCCGCCTCCATTGTACCACGTCTGTGAGTGATAACAATGAATTGTGTCTGTTCAATATAATTTTTTTAAATATGTTGCAAATCTCGAAACGTTTACATCGTCAAGTGCCGCATCAATCTCGTCAAAATACAGAACGGAGCCGGTTTTACTCGAAGTATTGCAAACAGAAGTGCAATAGCAATAAACGACTTTTCACCGCCCGAATACAGATTGATATTCTGCGAACCTTTACCCGGAAGCTGTGCGATAATTTCAATACCGCTTTCAAGAACATTGCTTGGATCAGACAAATTCAATTCACCTTTACCGCCGCCGAAAAGTTCACTGAACACCAGACTGAAACTCTCATTGATTTCCTGAAATTGTTTCCCGAAATGCTCTTTCATCAATTCTTCCATTGACTCTATTATTCCGTTAAGTTCATTTTTCGACTTTTCAAGATCGCTCTTTTGCTCTGTCAAGAACACAAACCTCTCCTCTACCGCTTTATATTCTTCGATAGAATCGACGTTTACACTGCCAAGTGATTTTATCTGCGACTTCAATTCCGACAATCTTGCAAACGATTCTTTCTCGTTTTCCACTTCTGTCTTAATTTCACACGCACTGTTATAAGTCAGTTCGTAGTCCTCCCACAATCTGCCTATAATATTTTCAATATCGTTATTGAGTTTTTCACGTCTATTTTCAAGTCTTGAAAGTTCCTGTTGCAAGTTCAGCAATTTATCCGTTAAATCCTTATTTGAATTTTGTATATTTTGAAGTGACGTTGAAATATCGCTTTTCTTCTTCTGAATACTCTCGATATAATTATTTATATCCGCCGTACTCTTTACGATTTCTTCCGTCAGCTTGTTTTTGTCCTCAATCTGCTGTTTTAAACTTTCGTTTTCGGCACATATTCTTGTTTTATCCTGCTCTTTTTTTTTGTGCTATATCTTTTACGGAATTTGCAATATCATTCTTCTTTGTTTCAATATCTTTTTCGATAACTTTAATGTCCCTTTGCATATCTGCAAGTTTCATCGTGTTATCCATCAAGCTTTGCGACTTCTCGTCTTTTTTTCCTCTGAAATTCGATTAAATTCTTCATTCATTTTTTCCGCTTTGCTCTGTAAGTCATTACTTTCTTTTTTTCAAGATTTCTGACATTCTGCAAAAGCTCGGCAATATCATCCGAAGATTCCGACAGCTGCTTTTCAATCTGTTCAAGCTCTGCTTTATAGTTTTTCTCCGTATTACTTCCCGATTCAATCTTTTCTTCAAGATGTTTTTGCGTATTTTCCAGACGAAGTATCTCGTCCTCATACTCTCTCACAAGCGGAACATATGACGACAACTGATTATTTATAGTTCTCATATCATTTTCAATCTGCTGTTTTTTGTCGCCAACCTCTTTTATTTTAACTGACAAATCGTTTAATTCCGATGTAAGTGTTTTTATTTCAGTAGCTCTCGACAAAAAATCCGCTTTGCTTATTTACGCTGCCGCCGGACATCGAACCGCCTGCGTTCAATATTTCGCCCTCAAGTGTTACAACTCTGAATTTATACCCGAAATGTCGGCTCATAGCAATGGCATTATCCACATTATCAACCACAACAACTCTGCCGAGCAAACTTTTTATAATACCGTCGTACTTACTGTTATACTTTATAAGTTTACTTCCCAGTCCGATAAAGCCTTTTTTGCTTGCTTATTTCACCAACATTATCAAGTTCTCTGCCTTTTACAGCCGACACCGGCAAAAAATGTTGCACGACCTGCATTATTTCTGCGAAGATAATTAATCGCCGTCTTTGCATCCTCTTCGCTCTCTACTATGATATTCTGCAACGCTCCGCCGAGTGCGATTTCAATAGCCGTAACGTATTCCTTTTTACGTCCACAAGTCCCGATACAGTACCGTAAATTCTGATTTTTTTTTCAGTTCTTCGGCTTTAAGCACAGCCTTTACGCTCTTTGAATATCCCGCATAATCGTTTTCCATACCCTCAAGGATTTTCTTCTTTGAAGATTTTGAATTATACTCGACATTCATATTGTTAAGACTTGATGTAAGTTTATCGTTTTCGGATTTTAACTTATTTATGTTTTCGTTATGGCGGTTTATGGTTTCTTTCATCTTACCGCACTTTTCAGACTTTTCCGATATTTCCTTTTTGCAGTTTTCTATCTCCTGTTTTGTGTTTGAAACACCCTCGTTAAAGGTCTTTATTTCGGTTTCAACCACTTCTCGTCGTTCTATAAAACTGCTCCTCAAATTTTCAACACCGTTTATTTGTGCACGCTTTGTCGCAATCAAATTCTGCTTTTCGATAATATCGCCCTGCAGACTGTCGATTTCTTTTGAAAGAGTATCTTTCTGCTTTGCAATTTCGTCCTGTTCCTCTTTCATAGAATCGAACGCAGTAAGCATTTCTTCGGCATCTTTATTCTTTTCTTCAATCTCTGCCTTTTTGCTTTTCTATACTGTTTTCGCGTTCAATATTTTTTTATCTTTTTATGCTTTGAATTTCGTTATCAATTCTTTTTAAGCATAAGCTCATTATTCTTTATGTTGTTTTCAAATAAAGAAATATGATTTTTGGTTTCCATATTCTTTGACTCAGCCTCACGAAGAAGTTTGTTCTGTTCCGCTATTTCGGTATCGGCTTGTTCACTTTCATTATAAAGCGATGTGATTTTTTGTTCTGTTTCCGATTCCGTTGCTCTGAGCTCGGCAAGTTCTTCTTCAACGCTGTTATAAAGTCTGTCTGCCTCTTTGGCGGCAAGTCGGTTTTTGTCTATCGTTATAATGCTTAAATTTACGTCAAGTCCTTTATATTCTTCATAGTATGTCAAAAATACTTTCTCGCTTTTTCCGACTGACGTTTAAGAGGTCCTCGCTGACCTTCAAGTTCAGTCGTTATATCGGAAATTCTTACAAGGTTTTTCTTCAACACCCTTTAGCTTTCGCTCCGCCTCTTCACGTCTGTACTTATATTTTTGATATACCTGCCGCCTCCTCAAACAGACTTCTTCTGTCCTCGGCTTTTGTAGACAAAATCTGCGACACATTTCCCTGTCCGATTATGGAATATCCGTCACGTCCAAGACCCGTATCCATAAACAACTCATGTATATCTTTCAAACGACAGTTTGAGCGATTAATTTGATACACACTTTCACCGCTTCTGAAAAGTCGTCTTGTTACAACAACTTCATCATAATTTATATCAAACAAATGACTGCTGTTATCAAGTACAAGACTCACTTCCGCAAAATTCACTGCTTTTCTGGTTTCTGTACCTGCAAAATGACATCTTGCATATTAGAACCTCTGAGAGATTTTGCACTCATTTCACCGATAACCCAACGAATAGCGTCGGAAATATTGCTTTTTCCGCTGCCGTTAGGACCTACGACCGCCGTTGAGCCTTCAACAAATTCAAGAATTGTTTTATCGGCAAATGATTTAAAACCTTGCAGTTCAAGTCTTTTTAATAGCAAGTACATCTCACCTCTCTTTTTTCCAAATTTTCATCTGTACATATCTTTACATCAATATTTTTTCTCTTGTTTTAATTTAATTATATTGCAACGCTTATTACCGACTGCTTTTGAAACTTCTCTCGGATTTACATAAACATCTGCTCTTTTTACAGCCGTCTTTCAATTTACCGCATATAATGTCATAATAAATACTGCTTTCGACAAGTTCACGAAATGAGCTGTGTACAGGTCCTGCAACAACAGAGCCGTTCTCGCTTATTTCATCGGTTGACTGCAAACCGACTCTTATAACAGTTATATTATTCTTTTTCAAATTTCAATAAAAGCTGTTTTGCAAGATTAACTGCCTCGTCAACCGACTGCGGTTTATATTTACCCGTAAGATACATTTTTTCAAGGAATGTGTCCTTTATGGTAAGCGTCGGATATATGCGCACAATATCAGGTTTCAGCTTTATTATTTCATCTGCCGTATAAAGCGATTTTTCATCGGTATCCCCGGCAAACCTGTCATCATCTGAAGTCCGAGTGTAAACGGATATTCCTTTATCAGCTTTACCGCATTAATAACATCTTCTTGTTGTGTGTCCCCTGTTTGATGATTTCAAAACACTGTCGTCCATAGACTGTACACCGAGTTCAATCGTTGTAACTCCGTATTTAAGCAGATTATCAAGTATTTCTTTATCTATATAATCAGGTCTTGTTGAAAGACGTATTCCGTCAATATCACCTTTTTAAGATATTCATTTGCGGCGGCTAAAAGTTCGCTTTGTTCGTTAATCGGTATACCGCTAAAACTGCCGCCGAAAAACGCCGCCTCGATACGTCTGTTTTTTACTCGGCAATGTTTTAAGATATTCTCCTATGATATTATGAACATCATCAGCCGTGACTTCTTTTTGTGTCCCCGTTATACGTTTTTGATTGCAAAAAACAAATCAAACGGACAACCTCTGTGCGGTACAAATATCGGTATATTATACGTTTTCATAGTCACTGTACTTTTCCCATTGATTTAAGCAAAGTATGTGCCGCATTTTGTTCAGCCTCTTTTTTTTGCTGTGACCTGTTCCTTTATTTTTAGGAACATCATCGACAAGCACTTCAACTTCAAACACTTTGTTGTGATCCAAACCAGATTCGCCGATTGTTCTGTATGTGACTTTGCCCTGTGTACCTTTTTTGAAGTGCCTCTTGCAGCATTGTTTTATAGTCGGCATATCCGTGACCTGTCACAACTTCGTTAATCGAATCACGCATAAGGTCGATTACCCATTTTTCTTGCCGTTTCCATACCGCCGTCAAGATAAATTGCCGCCAAAACCGCCTCAAATGCGTCTGAAACGATAGACGCTCTCTGACGTCCGCCTGTCATTTCTTCACCCTTACCAAGCAATATAAATTTGCTAAGCGAAATTTTCTTAGATATTTCGTTAAGCGACTGTTCGCAGACAAGCGTTGCACGATATTTTGAAAGCCAGCCCTCGTCAACATTCGGCAAACGTCTGAATATATAGTCACTGATTATAACACTCAAAACAGAATCGCCCAAAAAATTCAAGACGTTCGTTATTTTCTTTTTACACTCATTCGCATATGAGCTGTGTGTAAGTGCCGTTTCTAAAAAGATTGACATTTTTAAATGTGTAACCGATTTTCTCTTGTACGTTTTTCATAACAGCTTTCCTTTCTCTGTACATACACTGCTCTAAAGAGTGAACCGTTCACCGCTTAGAGCAATCCACAAACAGTAGAGGGTGCCTTAAAAGACATCCTCTATTGTTTAAGTTTATTTAATTAATCTTCGTACTTTTTCATTACGATAGTTGCGTTATGACCGCCAAATCCAAGTGAATTTGACATTGCAACTTTAACTTCCTGTTCTCTGCCTTTATTCGGAACTATATCCAAATCACAAGCAGGATCAGGTGTATTGTAATTGATTGTTGCAGGAATGTAACTGTCCTTGATAGCCAATGCACAAACGATTGCCTCGACACCGCCTGCCGCACCCAAAAGATGCCCCGTCATCGACTTTGTTGAGCTTACTGCAACGTTCTTAGCCGCGTCGCCAAGAGCCTCTTTTATGGCTTGTGTTTCAAACTCGTCATTGTACTTTGTTGATGTACCGTGAGCGTTGATGTATGTTACATCTTCAGGCTTTAAACCTGCGTCTTCGATTGCAAGTGACATAGCCTTTGCACCGCCGACACCGCCCGGAATAGGGCTTGTGATGTGGTAAGCATCATCAGTTGCACCGTAGCCGACAAGTTCACAATAAATGTGAGCTCCTCTCTTCTTTGCGTGTTCAAGTTCTTCTATAACTATAAAGCCTGCACCTTCACTTAGAACAAATCCGTCACGTTCTGCGTCAAACGGTCTTGACGCTGTTTTAGGATCGTCATTTCTTGTTGACATAGCTTTCATATTACAGAAACCTGCAAATGCAAGCGGACTTACAGCCGCCTCTGCACCGCCTGCGATGATAACATCGTTAGCACCGTGCTGAATGTGTCTTAAAAGCGTCACCGATAGCGTTTGTACCCGAAGCACAAGCTGTAACGATATTTTCATTTACACCTCTTGCTCCGTACTTAATAGCAATCTGTGCAGCGCCCATATTACCTATCATCATAGGAATAAAGAACGGACTTACACGTCCCGGACCTCTGTCAAGAAGTGACTTATGCTGTTCCTCAAGAGTATGGATACCGCCGATACCCGAACCTGTTATAACTCCGACTTTCCAAGGGTCTTCGTCTTCCATATTAAGACCCGAATCCTTAACAGCCTCGTCAGCCGCTACCATTGCAAGCTGAGTATATCTGTCCATTTTACGAGCGTCTTTCTTCTCGATAAAATCAGTCGGCTCAAAATTCTTAACTTCACCGGCAATCTGTGTCTTAAAATCAGTTGCGTCAAAAAGTGTTACTTTATCAATACCGCATTTACCTGCTTTGATACCGTTCCAAAATTCTTCAACGTTATTTCCTATAGGGGTTACAGCACCTAAGCCTGTTACAACAACTCTTCTCATTTAGTTACCTCCTATTGTTTATCCTTATCTATATAATAAAATTAATTTCTTTTTTCAAAAAAAAAATTTCATGCCTTGCACCAAGAGTATTGATACAAGGCACGACTTCGTATCTTACGCATGACTCTTAATATATTCAACTGCGTCGCCTACTGTGCTGATCTTTTCAGCATCTTCATCAGGGATTTCGATATCAAATTCTGTTTCAAGACCCATGATAAGTTCAACAACGTCCAATGAGTCTGCACCCAAATCGTCAACGAATGATGCTTCCAAAGTCACTTCATCTGCATCAACACTTAGTTGGTCAACGATAACGTTCTTTACTCTTTCAAATTCCATTATTCACTTGCACCCCCTTTCAGTAATGTCTATATAAATTCTAAACGAATTATATACATATTATATTACATAACAAGTCCGCCGTCAACATTTATTACTTGACCTGTAACGTATTTTGACATATCAGATGCCAAAAATGCAACAACATCTGCAATATTTTCAGTTTCTCCGAATTCCCCAAGCGGAATTGAATCAAGATATTTCTTCTTTACATCATCAGACAATACGTCTGTCATAGCAGAACGGATAAAGCCAGGTGCTACCGCGTTACATCTGATACCTCTTGATGCAAATTCCTTTGCTGTTGTCTTTGTAAGACCGATAAGACCTGCTTTTGAAGCAACATAGTTTGCCTGACCCGATTACCCATAACACCTACGATTGACGCCATATTGATTATAGCACCGCTTCTTTGTTTCATCATAGGTCTTGCAACTGCCTTGATACAATTAAATGCACCCTTTTAGATTTATATCCATAACAAGATCCCAATCGTCCTCTGACATTCTAATCATAAGACCGTCTCTTGTAATGCCTGCGTTATTAACAAATATGTCGATATGACCGAATTTATCCATAGTTTCCGATACAAGTTTCTGAACATCTTCGGTATTTCTTACATCGCCTTTAACAACTATACATTCTACGCCAAGCTTTTTAACTTCTTCACAAGTTTCGTCTGCATAATCCGATGAAGGAATATCGTTTATAACGATATTTGCACCGTGTGACGCAAGTTTTAGGGCGATTGATTTACCTATACCTCTGCCTGAGCCTGTAATTACCGCTGTTTTACCTTTTAACATTTCTTTATCTCCTCTCTGCTATGCATTAAGACCTTCAAGAGTCTTTTCAAGTGACGCCATGTCCTCTACGTTAAACACCTTTACATCTCTTGAAACTTTCTTTATAAATCCGCTAAGTGCCTTACCCGGTCCGACTTCAACGAATGTATCAACTCCGTCTGCTATCATTCTTCTGATAGTTTCTTCCCATTTAACAGATGAAGATACTTGCTTGATTAAAAGCGGTTTAATATCTTCCTTTGAAGAAACGTAATCAGCAGTTACGTTTGTGATTACAGGAATTTGCATATCCTTAACTTCTACATTTTCAAGTTCTTTTTTGCAAGTTTTTCGCCTGCGCCTATAAGCATAGCACAATGGAACGGAGCTGAAACAGGAAGTTTTAAAGCACGTTTTGCGCCCTTTTCCTTTGCCAATTCACAACACTTATCCACTGCCGCAACTTCACCCGATACAACGATTTGACCGGGACAGTTAAAGTTTGCAGGTGAACAAATACCGACTTTTGACGCCTCTTCGCAGCAAGCGATAACGTCCTCTGCGGAAAGTGCGATAATAGCCGCCATAGCGCCTTTTCCTACCGGCACTTCCTCCTGCATATACTTACCGCGTTTTTTTACAAGTCTTACACCGTCGGCAAATTCCATTGAACCCGACGCAATGTGTGCAGTATATTCACCAAGGCTAAGTCCGGCAACAACGTCAGGCTTAATACCTTTTTTTCTTGCAATACTCTAAGTGCCGCAACGCTCATTGTAACGATTGTCGGCTGTGTATTCTCTGTAATCATAAGAGTTTCACTGTCGCCGTTCCAAATCATATCCTTTATATCAAAGCCAAGTGCCTCACTTGCCTCGTCAATGTCTTATCTGCAATCGGGAAGTTTTCGGCAAGTTCCTTACCCATTCCGACAGCTTGTGCACCTTGTCCTGCAAATACAAATGCTAATTTACCCATTATATTTATTTTCCTTTCTTAATTTATCTAATAAGAAATTTTTATTTAAGTTTAGAAGTAATTGTTTCAATAACTGCCTCTGTACCGTCAAAATAACTCTTGATTATGTCTGCACAAGGTTGAATTTCGTGTACCATAGCGGCTGATTGACCTGCCATAAGTGAACCGGTTTGTGTGTCACCTTCTTCAAATGCACGTCTTAGACCGCCAACGCCAAGTGCTTCTATTTCTTCAAATGACGCACCTTGCTTTTCAAGTTTGTCATATTCACGAGTAAGTTTGTTTTTAAGCGCTCTTACAGGCGCACCTGTTGATCTGCCCGTAACAACCGCATCTCTGTCTTTTTGCCTTTATAACGGCTTGCTTATAGTTATCGTGTGCGATACACTCTGTTGAGCAGATAAATCTTGTACCGACTTGAATACCGTCTGCGCCAAGTGCAAATGCCGCAACAGCACCTCTGCTGTCAGCTATACCGCCTGCCGCTACAACCGGAATACTTACCGCGTCAACAACCTGCGGTACAAGTACCATTGTTGTAAGCTCACCGATATGTCCGCCCTGCCTCTGTACCCTCTGCGATAATTGCGTCTGCACCGTCTTTTTCCATCTTCTTCGCCATTGCAACACTTGCAACAACCGGCATAATCTTAATTCCTGCCTCTTTAAGTGACGGTATGTATTTACCCGGATTACCGGCACCTGTTGCAACTACTGCCGGCTTTTCTTCTATAATAACCTGCATAACTTCTTCAACGAACGGTGACATCATCATTACGTTTACGCCAAAAGGCTTATCTGTCAGTGACTTTGCCTTTTGAATTTGTGCTCTTACAACATCTGCCGGTGCATTTCCTGCCGCGATAAGTCCGATACCGCCGCCGTTTGAAACAGCTGCCGCAAGTTCAGCTGTAGCTACCCACGCCATACCGCCTTGAATAATAGGATATTCAATACCAAGTAATTCACATAATCTTGTCTTCATTTTCTTCTCCCTTTTTATTTAACGTATTTGTTTTACCACTCAATAAGTGCCGCACCCCATGTAAGTCCGCCGCCGAAGCCTTCCACAAGTACAACCTTGTCGCCCTTTTAATTCTGCCTTGCTGAACTGCCTCTGTAAGTGCAACAGGGATACAAGACGCTGATGTGTTACCGTACTTTTCAAGGTTCAAAAATACCTTTTCATCAGTGATACCCATTCTCTTTACGGCACTTTCAACAATTCTGTAATTAGCCTGGTGAGGTACAACAAGTGCAATATCGTCCCAAGTCAAACCTGCGCTGTTTACAACTCTTGCGCTTGCGTCTGCCATTGCTTTGACGGCAAACTTCATAACAGCTTGTCCTGCCATCCAAATAGTATCTTTTCTGTGGCTTATTCTTTTCTGTTTCTTCTTCATCATTTCTGTATGCAAGACTTGTTATAGCGTGACCGCTTGAGCCGTCTGCACCGATGTCTGTTGCGATAATACCCTGTTCTTCACTTGCAGACACAACTGCCGCACCTGCCGCGTCACCGAACAATACGCAAGTTGCTCTGTCCTTATAATCTGTAGCCTTGCTTAATGTGTCGGCACATACTACAACGATATGCTTGTATGTTCCTGCTTTTATAAAAACTGTTCTGCGATAGTAAGACCTGTAACAAATCCCGAACAAGCCGCATTATAGTCAAATGCCGCCGCATTTACCGCACCAAGATTGCTTTGTACAACACAAGCACAAGCCGGTGTGAAATAATCAGGTGTAACTGTTGCAAGCATTATAAGGTCAATATCCTCAGGTGTAAGTCCTGCATTTTCAATAGCACGCTTAGCGGCGATTGTTGCCATATCCGTTGTATATTCGTTGTCGGCTGAAATATGTCTTTCCTTTATGCCTGTACGTCTTGTTATCCATTCGTCGTTTGTATCAACAATGCTTTCCATATACGCATTGTCATATACCTTTTTCTGGAACATATCCGCCTACACCTGTTATCTTTGCATTAATCATTACTCTTTTCCTCCATACAGTTTATATTATTAACTATTTCTTCTATTAAGTTTGTTTCAACAAATTTCTTTGCCTGTCTGATTGCAGAAAATACCGCTTTACCGTCTGACGAGCCGTGTCCTTTTATAACAGGTCGTTTTGTACCTAAAAGCGCTGCACCGCCGTATTCACGGTAATCCATAGACTGTTTAAACTCATTCAAGCCACCCATTACAAATATTGCACCGAGCTTTGTAAACAAGTTTTTCATAAATATATTTTTAACTTTCGTACTTACGACGTGTCCCATACCCTCAACGGTTTTTTAAGTATTACATTTCCGACAAAACCGTCACAGGTAATTACGTCAGCCGTACCTTCCATAACATCTCTGCCCTCAATATTGCCGATAAAGTTTATAGGTGCTTTTTAAAGTGGGAATGTTTCCTTTTGTAAGTTCATCGCCCTTACCTTCTTCTTCACCGTTTGACATAAGTCCGACAGTCGGGCTTTCAATTCCGAGTACATTCTTCATATATATACTGCCCATAATACCGAACTGAACAAGATTTTCAGGTTTGCAGTTTGTATTTGCACCGGCGTCTATGAGCATTTTCGGTCCTTTTCACTCGGCAGAAGTGTTGCAAGTGCAGGTCTTAAAATCCCCTTTATTCTTCCGACAATAAGCAATCCCGACGCTAAGAGCGCACCTGTATTACCCATCGAAAGCATTGCATCACCCTCGCCTTTTTTTCAGCATATTTGCCGCAACGACCACCGATGCATTTTTCTTGCTTCTTACCGCCTTTGCCGGTTCTTCGTGGTTTGTTATCACTTCATCAGCATTTGCTATACTGATTTTATCATTTGGGTAGTCATATGCCGAAAGTTCCTTTTTCGACAACCTCTTTTTTGCCGACAAGAACTATTTCCACATCAAGTTCCTTTACCGCTCTTTACAGCCGCCTCGACAGGCGCCATAGGAGCATTGTCACCACCCATTGCATCTACTATAATCTTCATCTTTCCTCCGACTATTTCACATCAGTCATAACAAGGCTGAATTTTCCTCTGAATACTTCGTTCATATTTGCCTTTATGACAACACGAACGATATATCCTCCGTCTTTCACTCTCATAACGTCCGACTTGGCAATCAGTCTTTCCCCTGCGTGTGCCTCGTGCATATATTTCACATTTGCGATTTTCACCAACGCCGCCTTCGCGTCAATAACGCTTAGCGCCAAATTTTCCGCAAAAGCATATATACACTGTCCTTTTATTATGTCAGTACCGTCAAAGGTCATCGTATCATCGGTTTTAAGCACCGATATTCCGTCGTGATACAAGTTAAGGTCAAGCACTTCGCCAACCGCCGTATCCGCCACCAAACCTTCTTCCGCCACCGACTTTATTCTTTCACGATATTCTGCTATACCAAGTTCCGCTCTGTCAAAACGAATAGTGGACACGCTCACGTTACAAGCCTGTGCAAGTTCTTCGTCTTTCAAAAACGGATTTTGTTTTATTTTTCTGAGCAAATACTCATGACGTTTCTTTTTCAATATTGTTCTTGTCACTTTCAAGCGTTCCTTTCTATGTTTTTTCGACATTTTATTAATTATTGTTAGTAGTAGGTACTAAATCAATAACCTCAATGATTATATACTATCGTTAATAACTTTGCAATATTTTCTTGCAAATAAACATAAACATTGTACAATATGTTTAAATATATTGTTCTAATATGTTCATAATTACCCAATAGATACAAAATATTGTGCTGTGCGGTCTGTTTAACACCTGCTACCAACACCATATTGTATCCGTAAATCATCATTTTTTATGATTATAAACGCAAAAACAGACAAAACAATAATGTTTTGTCTGTTTTTATATTGTATTTTATAGGATTATATAGGATTATTTGTCTGAATTATCACATTTCTTGTAACAGAAGTCACAATTATTTTCAAGCGGTGCTTCACCCTTTTTGCTTCTGTAATCGTTGATTGCAGACTGAATAGCCTCTTCAGCAAGAACAGAGCAGTGAATTTTTTTCTTTCGGAAGTCCGTCAAGAGCCTCCATAACTGCTTTATTTGTAAGAGCAAGTGCCTCGTCAACAGTCTTACCCTTAACCATTTCAGTTGCCATTGAACTTGTTGCAATAGCCGCACCGCAACCGAATGTCTTGAACTTAACGTCTTTTATAACGTCGTCTTGAATATCCATATATATCTTCATAATATCGCCGCACTTTGCATTGCCGACTTCACCGACTGCATTTGCGTTGTCTATCTGACCTACATTTCTTGGATTTGAGAAATGGTCCATAACTTTTCACTGTACATAATTAATTATCTCCTTTCTCTACACCCTCATATAAAGGTGACATATCTCTTAATCTTTGTATAATCGGAGGAAGCACCTCTACTACGTAGTCAACATCCTCCTCTGTTGTTTCATCACCTACACTGAGTCTTAGCGAACCGTGAGCAATTTCGTGAGGTAAACCGATTGCAATAAGAACGTGTGACGGATCAAGCGAACCTGATGCACAAGCACTTCCGCTTGACGCCGCAACGCCTTTCATATCAAGCATCATCAATATTGATTCGCCCTCAACATATTGGAATGAGAAGTTTACGTTATTGCAAAGTCTGCCCTCGTCCTCAGGACCGTTAAGACGGCAATAAGGAATATTCTTTCTGATACCCTCAATCAATCTGTTACGCATTTTCTTTGCGTGTTCGATATTTTCATCAAGGTTTTCCGTTGCAAGCTCAAGTGCCTTTGCAAGACCTGCTATGCCTGCAAGATTTTCCGTTGCGGCTCTCTTTCCTCTTTCCTGTCCTCCGCCGTGAATAAGGTTGTCTATTCTTATACCGTTTCTGATGTACAACATTCCGACACCCTTTAGGACCGTGGAACTTATGTGCAGAAAGTGAAAGCAAGTCAACGCCTAAATCCTGCAAATCTATCTTCATATGTCCGATAGCCTGTACTGCGTCCGTATGGAAAATAACTCTGTGTTTCTTTTGCAATTTCCGCAATTTCCTTAGATTGGCTCAACTGTTCCGATTTCATTGTTAGCCGTCATTATTGAAATAAGTATTGTATTGTCCTTTTATAGCGTCCTCAACAGCTTTCGGACTTACAAAACCGTATTCGTCAACATCAAGATAAGTAACTTCAAAGCCATGCTTTTCAAGATATTCGCAAGTGCTTAAAATTGCGTGATGTTCGATTTTGCTTGTTATAATGTGGTTGCCCTTCGACTTGTTTGCAAGTGCAATACCTTTTATCGCCCAGTTGTCAGCCTCGCAACCGGAACCCGTAAAATAAATTTCGTTTACGTTTTTTGCATTAAGACTTTTGCAACGCTCTCTCTAAGCTTATAAAGTGCCTGTTCGGCATCTCTGCCTATTTTATAGAATTTCGATGACGCATTGCCGTATATATCTGTATAATATGGCATCATTGCATTAAGAACTTCTTTTTAAGGCTTGTAGTAGCATTGTTGTCCATGTATACTGAATTCATTAAAATCATCTCCTGTATTAAAGTTGAACATTTGAATAACTGTTCAAACATATTTTACTTTATATTTCCTACTTTGTCAATAGGTTTTGTAGATTTTCTTTCTTTTATTCTATACAAAATTTATGTCTGTTTTACATCATTGCTTTATTTAATATTCCAATTTTATTTATTGCTATACTTCTTATTTTGAGATATAATATATATTAACAATGTAATTTTGAGGAGCTAAAAATGAACATTACCGGTATTATAACAGAATACAATATTTTTCACAACGGACACAAATATCAAATTGACGAAATAAAAAAACATTCGGACGCAGTGATTGCCGTAATGAGCGGCAGTTTTGTACAGCGTGGCGACGTTGCGATAACGGATAAATGGTCACGTGCAAAACGGCACTTTCGGGCGGTGTTGACCTTGTTATTGAACTTCCTGTATGTTATGCATTAAATGCCGCACCGAATTTTGCGACAGGCGGTATTAATATTTTAAACGCACTCGGTGTTGTCAACAACATTTGTTTCGGCTCCGAATCAGGCAGTATCGATGAACTTATGTCTGCCGCAGAATTGCTTGAAAACGAAAACAGCGAAATATCCGAAAAAAAAAAAAATACGTTATGGGCGGTATGAGTTATCCAACCGCGCTCACAAAAAGCATATTCCGCACTTATCCCGTCAGATATATTGTCTGAGCCAAACAACATTCTTGCAACGGAATATATTCGTGCATTAATCCGCTCTGACAGCAAAAATCAAACCTATGACCGTAAAACGTCACAAAGCAGGCTACCACGACAGAAATTTGTATCAAAATATAGCAAGTGCGACAAAACTTCGTGAAATGAACAGAAACAATGAAAATATAAATGACTTTATACCATATAAATTAGAAGATATTAATTGCGACATTCCGTACGACATATCGAATTTGGACAGTGCAATCATTTCAAAATTACGTCTTATGACCGCTGAAGAATTGCAAAAATATCAGTGAAGTTACAGAGGGGATTGAAAACAGAATTTTAAGCAGTGCAAATATGTCATACAGTTTTGAAAACACTTGTCGAAAACGTTAAAAACAAGCGGTACACCACAAGCAAAATCAGACGTATGATAATCTCGGCTTTGATAGGCTTTTTACAAAGGATATATACTCCCCTATGCCACAGTATATCCGTATTCTCGGTATGAATAAGGTCGGTATGACGATTTTAAAACAGGCAAAAGACATCTGCAAAATTCCGATAATCACAAAAACAGCTGACTTTAAAGAACAAAGTCCGCAATTTAATCTTGATGTGCGTGCCACAAATATAGCAATGCTATGCAATCCCATACCGACACACCGTATCGGCAATGCGGATTTAAAGAAATCTCCTATTATAATGAAATAAAAATATTTTTTTCTTGCATTTGAACGCATTTTTTAATATTTTTTAATTTTTTTGTAAAATACCCTTGCACAGTATGTTAAATTCTGATAAAATATATGTAATGGTTACGAAAAATTTGTAATAATATTTACGAATGTTATTCGTTTAAATATTATTCTATAATCGAAAAGGATTGATATTTAATAATGGATAGAACTATACTCATTATTGAGGACGAACAGAAAATTAATGATATTCTTGCATTTTCACTTGGCAAAGACGGTTATAAGACTTTGTCTGCATTTGACGGCGTAAAAAGGTCTTGAAATGGCACTTTAAAGAAAACCCTGACTTAATTTTACTTGACGTAATGCTACCCGGAATGGACGGTTTTGAAGTATGTCGAAAAGTTCGTGAAAAATCACAAGTTCCTATTATTATGCTTACTGCCCGTGAAGACGAAGTTGACAAAGTTTTAGGTCTTGAGCTTGGTGCGGACGACTACATAACAAAGCCGTATTCAATGCGTGAACTTACCGCAAGAGTTAAAGCCAACCTAAGAAGAAGTACGGCACAGCCTGTTGTTGAGGAAGAACCTGAAAATCAAAAATACAATTAATTCGGGTGAGCTTTCAATCAATGTTGAAAGATACGAAGTTGCTAAGAACGGCGAAATTATCGACATAACACTTCGCGAATTTGAACTTCTTAAATTTCTTGCCATGCAGCCGGATAAAATTTTTCTCACGTGAGAAATTGCTTGAAAATGTATGGGGTTACGAATATTACGGAGATGTTCGTACTGTCGATGTTACGGTAAGACGTCTTAGAGAAAAATCGAAGATGATCCGAGTATGCCTAAATACATTATCACAAAACGTGGCGTAGGCTACTATTTTAACAAATAATATTGAACTCATACACCCGAAACATTAATTTGTTTTGGGTGTTTTGTAGTATTTAAGTATTTAAGTATTTATTATAGAAAGGTTTTTATTTTATGTTTAAAAGTATACGTTGGAAAATAACAGTTATATTTGTACTTCTTGTACTCGCCACGGAATTATTTATAGGCGGTTTCAATATTTTAGGCGTTATGAAACATTATCACGATGATTTTTCAAACAGCATTAATGAGGTATTCACCGAAGATATTAAAAACGACCTCCTTGCCGCCGCAAACGAAATAAGTATTCCTGCCGAAAGTACGGATACATCTATTGTTATAGAAGAAAATTCCCAAAGCAATATTAATTTAATCAACAATATCCTATCTTCCCACTCAGGCAAACTCGGAATTACATCATCAAGATATTACAATATTGTTGACGGTTCATCGGGCGAGATTTTATTTTCATCAAACGGCTCTACAACCACCGACGCAACTCCGTCACTTATGAATGCCCTAAACGGTACGGAATCGAAAGAAACAAAGCTTACTCAAAGCTATATGGACTACGCATTTCCGCTACACAACGGTGACGCGGTAAAGTATGTTATATACATCAAAGACACTTGCCAAATGCAAAACAGCGTAACTCACAGTATGGTGACAATTCTTTTGATTTTATTGTTGGTATCTCTTATTATATCATCAATCGCGGGAAGTATTATTTCAAAGTCTATCACCGACCCTATCAAACAGCTTTCGGTACAGGCAAAAAAACTTGCGGCAGGTGATATAAACGCACTTCAAAAATCAGATTCAAAAGATGAAATTGCCGACCTTACAAACTCGCTTATCAATCTTGCTCACACAAGAAAGCAGTCCTCCGACCAAGCAAAAGGCGAAAAAAATTAAGGTTGAAACCATTCTTCAAAATATGAATGACGGTATTATCGCATTTGACTTAAAAAGGCAATCTAATCCATTTTAACCGTGAAGCAAAAAACTTCTTAACCGCCAGTATCTTGACGATATTAGATTTGACCGTTTCTTTAAAGAAATCAATGCAAACATCACGCTTGGCGATTTGCTTTATATGAATCCCGACGGTTCTGTCGAACGTGAAATCAAGCTTGCAAACCAATATTTACGTTTAAACTTTGCACCGTTCAAGGCTGATAACAAAGTCGGCGGTATCATTGTCGTTATACACGATGTTACAAAGCAGGAAAAAACTTGAGCAGTCACGTCGTGACTTTGTTGCGAACGTGTCGCACGAACTTCGTACACCGCTTACAACAATCAAGTCTTACTCCGAAACACTTGCCGATATGCCCGATGTTGACAGAGAATTGCAAGTACGTTTTCTTGACGTTATCGCGTCCGAATCTGACAGAATGGCAAGAATTATAAGCGACCTGCTTACCCTATCGGAGCTTGACGAAAACCAAACATTCACAAAACCGCCGGAGCCGATCGACATTCGTCAAATGCTTGAATCAATCGTTGAGCGTATGTCGCTTACGGCAAAGAAGAAAAAAATCAGACTTTAACATATCACCCTATTAATGAAGTGCCTGTTATATCCGGCGATCACGACGGTTTGGAACGCGTTATTATAAATATCGTCAGCAACGCGATGAAATACACACGCGAGGGCGGTACTATCGAAGTATATTCAAGCAAGGTTTATAACGACATTTGTATCAAAGTAGCCGATAACGGTATCGGAATACAAGAAGATAAACTTCCGCACATTTTCGACCGTTTCTACCGTGTAGACAAGGCTCGTTCGCGTGACACAGGCGGTACAGGTCTTGGTCTTGCCATCGCAAAACAAACGCTTGAATCATCATTTAACGGTAAGATTAAAATATCAAGTGAATTCCACAAAGGAACTGAAGTAACTATCACTATTCCTGTCAGTGAATAAGGAGGCTTGTTGAAGTGAAACGTTTTCCTATAAAAGTTATTTTACTTTCATTGTTTATAGTAATAAACCTGACCGTTATTTGTACATTCCCCACTTCTATGTCCGATAACGATTCTGAAGAGGTTGTAAACAATCTTGTTACTTTTTTGAACAAAAAACGATATGACCGTTTCTCCGACAATTATCGCTAAAGAAACAAAAAAGTTTCTTCTGCCACACTGCAAAATTTTTATTGAAGACAGAGATGCTTTTGCAAAAAATATTTTAGGAGCAAAAAAGAAGTAACAAAAAATGGCGAAACATACACAGCAAATGGAAATCAAGTTATTTTTGACGGCAATAAGTTTTCTTTTTGTACCGAAAACACCTGTTGCATTGTCCGAAACGCACGGCATAGATGCGGTTAATGCCTCAAAGAAAGGTAAAAAATCGCCGCTTATTACGGTTTCGACAGCCAAAACGCTTTGATTGTTTCATCTGATGACAACGGAAAATATCATATTTTTATGACTTACACAATAGAAAATTTACCTGTCTTTAATGACTATATGACATTTGATATAACGTCCGACGGTCTTATAGGTTTTAGCGGTGTATGGTTTACGCAAAATTCACTCGGCGAATATCGCAACGCAAAAAGCGTTGCCGACGCTCTGCTTGAATTTTCGGCAAGCAAAGATAAACCCAACGGCAAAATCGAAATAAGTGATATTACTCTCGGATATAATATCGTTGATTTTGACACCTCCCTACCGAACTTCAGCCCGTATGGAGAATAACATTGAAAGACGGCTCAAAATATTATATAAACGCATAAAAAATGCACATCTGACAGATGTGCATTTTCTTTATTATTACTCAAACAAAATATCTTTCTTCTCTAACAATTCATCATTTTCAAGAACATCTTTTTCAAACTTTTCAACACCCAAGCGGTCTATCGCAACGCCAAGACGTTCTTTTTGATTTGCGTTAAGTTTAAACCAAATCATTGTCTTTTCAAGTATCGGTGCAATTTCTTCTTCCGAAACGAACTTTGAAAGCGGTGTACCCATTCTTGATTTTTTACCCCATGTACCGCCTACATATATTTGATAAACGACTTCATTATGCGGTTTCACTGCCTTAAACGGACATTTGCTTTCACTGCACACTCCGCAAGTCTTACAGACATTTTCATCTATAACCATTTTACCGTCAACAAGTTTAGCGGCTTTTGACGGACATGATTTTTCAATCATACAAACTTTACAGCCTTTGCAATCTTCCGAATTGTACTTAGGTATTCTGTGTCCTTCGATACCAAAAATCGTTCAATGCAGGCTTTACGCAACTGTTCGGACAGCCGCCTATACCGATTTTAAACTTATGCGGCAATTTTATATCAGCCCAGCCTATGTAATATTCATCATAAAAGTTTTGCGGCAAGTGCGTGAGTGTCATAATTGCCGTAAACACAAGTTGTACCTTTACATGATGTAATCGGACGGATTTTATTTCCCGTTCCGCCGAATTTAAGTCCGTGACTTTCGGCATAATCAATCGCGTCTTGTACGTTTTCATAAGAAATACCCTGAATTTCAAGCCCAAGACGTGTTGTAGGAATTACTTTACCGTTACCGAATTTATTTGATATTTCCGATACGGTTTTTAAATCGTCCGGAGAAAATACAGTTCCGCGCGGTACAATTCTTCCCGAAAAATTTTCAGTACCTCTGTTAATCAAAAGCCTTTTCCCTTTACCTCCGCTATCTGTGCAGGTTTCAATTTTGCCATACAAACACCTCTCTCATTTTCTCTTATAAAATTACAATAATTTTATCACGGCACAAATTTCTTGTCAATCAATATTCGGCTTAATCTAAATTTTTTTCATAGAAAAAGCATAGTTGATAATTATTTCCCAAATTATCTCTATGCTTTTTTTACTATTTCACTTTGATATTAACCGTTGCATTTGTTCCTATAATATTTTCAAGCGGTATATCGGAATTTACCAACTTTATCTTAATCGGTATAAGCTGAGTTGTTTTTGTGTATGTACCGGAAGTTGAGAAACTTGTTGTCTGTCCCGTAAGTGCATTATTTGTAATGCTGTTCACCTGCGTTACAATGCCATCAAATTTTTGTGAACCGTATGCGTCAAGCGTTACTTTGACCGACTGACCTTCTTTTTATTTTGGTTATATCCGTTTCTTCGATATTCGCACCGATATACATATCGTATGTATTTGCCACATAACCCATAACATCGGTTGTAAGAACATAGTCACCCCTCTCGGCGTCAACTTCTATGAACTTTCCGTTTGACGGCGATTTAATATGCTGACCGCCGTCCACACGTCCCAATATCTCACCCGACTCAACGTATTTGCCGACATAGGCATTAAACTTAAGTACCTGTGTCTTTTAAATCTCCGTTAGCCTTGTCAAATCGTTTAAATTCAAAATTCTGCGAATTAAATGCTCTTGTTACAAGCATACCTTCTATATTTTCACGGCTGACCAAGTTAAGCTTATCAACAAGTTTTTGCATAAGCGTCATTTTAGGCATTGCCACAAGGAATATAAACACTATCAAAATCACTATTGCCGACAGTGAAACAATGATTATCCACGAAAGCTCCTTACTGTTTTCAAGAGCCTTAACAGCACCGCCGACGCCCAAAATCGGTGCATAAAACACCATCATGATAAGCATAACAAGCAAATTTTGAATTTGCGTAATATCGTTTGTCGTACGCGTTATAAGTGACGCGGTAGAGAATTTATCAAATTCGGCATTCGAGAACAGTTCCACCTTTTTTATACACGTCTTTTCGCATATCTCTTGAAACCTTAGCCGCAACATTTGCCGCAAGATAGCCGACAAATACAGATACCACAGTACCCAATAATGTCACGCCTATCATTTTCAAACCGTACTTAGCTATAATCGGAACACTTCCGCCCATAACACCGTCATTAACAATATCAGACATATAATCGGGAAGTGCCAAATCACACATTGCCTGTATAAAAAAGCATTACAACCACCACTATAAGCCAGAGATAATACCGCTTCATATAATTTACTCAATTATTTTCTCCGCCTCCTGTTTTCTTGCTTAATTCATCTATCGTTGCACTCAACACCTCCCTAAATTCAAACATCTTTTTTATAGCCTCTCGAAATTCGTCTATATCAATTTTCTCAAACACTTTATTTTTTAACAACACAAATTCCTGCGTTGTAATTTCAAAAACCTTTTTCGCCTTTGTCCGTTAAGTTTATCATCACGTTACGTCTGTTTACTTTATCGTTCACACGTTCGATATATCCCTTGTTTTCGCACGTTCTAAGATGTTTTGAAAGTGCCTGTGCCGACGCAGGAAACTTTTTACAATATCCGACACATACGCAACACCCGAATTTTGAGCCATATTTTTGTACATCCAAAGAACCGCATATTCCGATCTTGTTATGTCGTTTGTCAAAACTTTTGTAAAATCTATTCGCTTATTAGGATCAAATATACTTATAAATCTTTGTATTTCTTCATCCATTTAATCATTAACCCCATTAATAATTAGTTGTCTTAATATAGACTTTCACTCCGTAATTGTCAATACTGTTTACTGAATATTTTATGGTTTTGATAAAAAAAAAAAATAACAGCACATCAAAAGTGCTGTTATTTTCATAATTTTTAGTGTTTGCCGTGGCATTTACCTGCCATGGCACAGTTGCTGCAACCGCAGCCACAGGAGGATTTGCCCTTCTTTTTTTATCTTTTATCATCTTATTGATGATTAGTACAACTACCGCAACAAGTGCAATACACACAATTATTGTAGATAAATTATTCATTAACCATGTCATTTTAAAAACCCTCCTTATATCATTTGTCTTATATTGTTTTACGCTGATACTGATCTTTGAGTTTTTAAAGTGTTTGATTCTTTATAAGGCTTAAACAGCATATAGCAGATAAATGCAATTATAGCGATTGCAAATATAAGACCGATTACGTTTACACTGCCTGTAACAAGCAAACCTATTTGATAAATTACAAGTGCGATTGCGTAAGCGAATACACACTGATAGCCGATTGCGAATGCAGTCCACTTAGCGTTATTCATTTCACGCTTGATAGCTCCCATTGCGGCGAAACAAGGTGCGCAAAGCAGGTTGAATACAAGGAATGAATATCCGCTGATTGGGATAAAGTTCTGAGCCATATTCTGATAAACAGTACCGTCGCCTGCACCGTAAAGAATACCCAATGTACCAACGATATTTTCCTTAGCAACAAGACCTGTAATTGATGCAACTGTTGCTTGCCAGTTACCCCAGCCAAGAGGAGCAAATATCCAAGAAATTGCTTTACCGATTGTTGCAAGAATTGAGTAGTCGATTTGGTCTTCTGTAAGCATTGTGAATGCTCCGTCTACAAAACCGAAGTATGTCGTAAACCATACAAGGATTGTTGAAAGAAAGATAATTGTACCGGCTTTCTTGATGAATGACCAGCCTCTTTCCCCCACATTGAACGAAGTAGGTTTATAACCGTAGGCATACGGTATGCAGGAAGCTCCATAACAAAGGGTGTGGGGTCACCTGCAAACATCTTTGTTTTTTTAAGGATGATACCGGAGATTATGATTGCAGCCATACCTACGAAGTAAGCCGAAGTAGCAACCCAAGCCGAACCGCCGAATATAGCGCCGGCAATCATTGAAATAAAGGGAACCTTTGCACCGCAGGGGATAAAGGTTGTTGTCATTATTGTCATCTTACGGTCGCGGTCGTTTTCAATTGTACGTGATGCCATGATACCGGGGACGCCGCAGCCTGTACCGATAAGCATCGGGATAAATGATTTACCCGAAAGCCCGAACTTACGGAATACTCTATCCAATACGAATGCAATACGAGCCATATAACCGCAAGATTCAAGGAATGCAAGCAAGATGAACAATACAAGCATTTGTGGTACGAAACCAAGCACGGCACCGACACCGGCAACTATACCGTCAAGGATAAGTCCCTTTAGCCAGTCTGCACAGTTGATTGCGTCAAGTCCGTTTTCAACAAGTACAGGGATACCCGGTACCCATACACCGTAATCGGCAGGATCAGGTTCTGCACATTCGTACTTATCATAAACGCCAACCGAGTCAAGAAGATCATCATATGTAGCAGTATCTTCTTCATCAGCCATTGTTTCTTCATCAACTACTGTATATTCGATTTCATTAATGTTTTTTACATCTTCAACAAATGCAGCAAGTTCTGCCTTAGCAACTTCAGGATCAAAATCTTCTGATTCTGTATCAAGTGCCTCTGCAACTGCGTCTGTATCAATACCCTGTTCGCTTGCAGCGTCAATATAACCGTTTACTATATCTGACGCACTTGTGAATTCGTCAGCAGCCTCTGTGTAAGCAGATGAACCGATACCGAACAAATGCCAGCCGTCACCAAACAATCCGTCGTTTGCCCAGTCTGTGGCACTTGAACCTACTGTTACCATTGATATGTAATAAACAAGGAACATTATGATTGCGAAAATCGGAAGTCCCAGCCAACGGTTTGTAACAATTCGGTCAATCTTATCAGATGATGAAAGCTTACCGGCACTCTTCTTTTTTATAACAGCCCTTAATAAGTTCTGCTATGTAAACATATCTGTCGTTTGTTATGATACTTTCTGCGTCATCGTCAAGTTCATCCTCTGCCGCTTTAATATCATTTTCAATATGTGACAATTTTTCCTGCGGAATATTAAGTTGTGCAAGCACCTTTTCGTCACGTTCAAAAATCTTTATTGCATACCATCTCTGTTGTTCTTCCGGCATATCGTGAAGAACAGCCTCTTCGATATGTGCTATTGCGTGTTCAACAGGACCCGAGAACTCGTGCTTTGGAATTGTCTTACCGTTTTTAGCGGCTGAAACAGCTTCTTCGGCAGCTTCCATAATACCTGTACCCTTTAGAGCAGATATTTCAACAACTTTACATCCAAGCTGACGGGATAGTTCCTGAATGTTGATCTTATCGCCGTTCTTCTTAACGACATCGATCATGTTGATTGCAACTACAACCGGGATACCAAGCTCTGTAAGCTGAGTTGTAAGGTACAGGTTCCTTTCAAGGTTTGTACCGTCTACAATATTAAGTATTGCGTCAGGTCTTTCGCCGATAAGATAATTTCTTGCAACAACCTCCTCCAAGGTGTACGGTGAAAGCGAGTAGATACCGGGAAGGTCGGTGATGATAACGCCGTCATGTTTCTTTAATTTACCTTCTTTTTTCTCGACTGTAACACCCGGCCAGTTACCTACGAACTGGTTGGAACCCGTAAGCGCGTTAAACAGTGTTGTCTTACCGCAGTTCGGGTTACCCGCAAGGGCAATTCTTACATTCATTCTTAAATTCCTCTCTTTCACAATTTAATTCAGTACATTAATGAATATACCAAAATTATTCAACTTCAATCATTTCTGCATCGGCTTTTCTTAATGAAAGCTCATAACCTCTTACTGTGACCTCAATCGGATCACCAAGCGGTGCAACCTTACGAATATGCACTTCAGCACCTCTTGTGATACCCATATCCATAAGTCTGCGCTTTACCGCACCTTCACCGTGCAATTTGACTACCTTTACAGTATCGCCGATTGCTGCCTGTTTAAGTGTTTTCATTTTCGCTGTACCTCCCTTTAATTAAATCATAATTTTTTGTGCCAGTTCGTTGCTGATTGCAACTCTGGTTTCTTTTACATTTACAATTACGTTTCCGCCAAGTTTACTGATTATCTTGACGTGTCCTCCAACAACAAAACCAAGATTTTCAAGATGTTTTTTACTTCAGGCTTTCCGCCAATCTTTTTAATTATGTTGTCTTCATCAACATCTACCAGTGTTAAAGGCATCATAAATTTACCTCCGTTCTGGTTAGCATTCGTATAAATAAAAACTAACCCCAAGAATATAGTTTTTGGTTAGCACTTTCTAACCATTAGTTAGTTTATCAAAACTAACCTTTCTTGTCAAGTGTATATGTCATATCTTTTTTTATGCGTCAACTTTAAAAATTGTTGTTCACTTTGCACAAAATGTTGTATACTTCCTTATTTTTGCTCATTTTTTTATTCGTTCCTAAAATTTGTTAGCCTAATCTTACTGTTTTTTCACTCAAAAAATTATCGAAATTTTTTTTAAAATATTCAATATATTTTTTGACAATCGCAATTTATTGTGATATAATATCTTTACTACTACAATATGTACACATTTTCACACAGAAAGGTGTTAAACTATGATAATCAAAGAGTCGGCTGAAAATTATTTGGAGGCCATACTTATGTTAAAGAACAAAACGGTTATGTTCGCAGTATTGATGTTGCTCATCACCTTAACTTCACAAAACCGAGCGTATCCGTTGCAATGAAATCCTTTCGTGAAGAAGGCTATGTTACCGTTGATACCGACGGCAATATCACCCTTACCGACAAAGGTATGGAGATTGCTCAAAAATCTATGAACGTCACCAGGTTATCGCCAAGGCTCTTATCGCCCTCGGTGTCGATGAAGAAACTGCGTATGATGACAGTTGTAAAATAGAGCATGATTTAAGTGATATTACTTTTCAGAAAATCAAAGAATATTTTCTTAGTCACACAAAATGAAAATATATGATTTGTTTTAGCAATATTATCTAAATTATTTTGTCTTTTATCTGCTTATTAATGTACTTCGACAATTCTCATACCAATATAGTATGAATCGTTGACAAAAGTATGTTTAATATGGTATAATCAACGTGGTTAGAAACAGCTAACTATGCAGTAAAAACTTACAGTTAGCTAACTTTTTGCTAACTGTAAAACACTATCAGTTCACAACTGTTTACAAAACAGTTGAATATATTATGGGAGGTCAAAACAAATGACAGATTTCGAACAATGGAAAGGATTTGAACAAGGTTTGGATTTGATTAAAGCGTGCATTTATGCCTTACGGCGGCATTAAGATGGCTGAACAGTCATGCCAGATGTACGGTTATGAGCCAAGCCCTAAGCTTCACGAAATCTTTACAAAATATCACAAGACACATAACCAGGGTGTATTCGATATCTACACACCTGAAATGAAGGTAGCTCGTCACAACAAGATTCTTACAGGTCTTCCGGATACATACGGCAGAGGCAGAATCGTAGGCGACTACAGAAGAATCGCTCTTTACGGTATTGATTACCTTATCGAGTGCAAGAAGGAAGACTTCGCCGAAACAAACCGTCAGGGTATGAGAAGAGGCGACTTCCAGCTCAGAGAGGAAATCGCAGATCAGATCAAGGCTCTTAACGGCATGAAAGAAATGGCTGCAATCTACGGCTTTGATATTTCACAGCCTGCTAAGAACGCTAAAGAAGCTGTTCAGTGGCTCTACTTTGGTTACCTCGCAGCTATCAAGACTCAGAACGGCGCTGCAATGAGCGTAGGCAGAGTTTCTACATTCCTCGACATTTATATTGAGCGTGACCTTGAGAACGGTACACTTACAGAGGCACAGGCACAGGAGCTTGTTGACCACTTTGTTATGAAGTGCCGTATGGTTAAGTTTGCAAGAATTGAGTCTTACAACCAGCTCTTCTCAGGTGACCCTGTATGGGCTACACTCGAAGTTGCAGGTATCGGTATGGACGGCCGTTCACAGGTTACAAAGAACGACTTCCGTTTCCTCCACACACTTGAGAATATGGGCCCTTCACCTGAGCCAAACCTCACAGTTCTTTATTCTTCAAGACTTCCTGAGGGCTTTAAGAAGTACGCTTCTAAGATCTTCTGTTCAGACAAGCTCAATTCAGTATGAGAACGATGATGTTATGCGTCCGGTATGGGGCGATGATTACTCAATCTGCTGCTGCGTATCCGCAACACAGACAGGTAAGGAAATCCAGTTCTTCGGCGCAAGAGCTAACCTTGCTAAGTGCCTTCTCTACGCTATCAACGGCGGTATTGATGAAAAGACAAAGATGCAGGTTGGTCCTGAATATACACCTATCACATCAGAGTACCTTGATTATGACGAAGTTATCAAGAAGTATGACACAATGATGGATTGGCTTGCTCACCTTATGTAGGTACACTAAATGATTCACTATATGCACGACAAGTATTACTATTTGCCATATGAGTATGCTCTTGACGGTATTTCAAATACACAAACAATTAACCCTGACGCTCTTGGTCACGAAGAATCAGAACAGGTTACAAACCTTGTAAACGTTCTTAACGGTTACTTTGATCAAGGTGCTCACCACCTAAACGTTAACGTATTCGGTAAAGAAAAAGCTTATCGACGCTATGGAACATCCTGAAAAAGAAGAATACGCAACTTTACAATCCGTGTATCAGGTTACGCAGTTAAGTTTATCGACCTTACTCGTGAGCAACAGCTTGACGTTATCTCAAGAACTTGTCACGCATCAATGTAATTTGATATGATAGGACATATTCATTCAACTGAAAGTTTTGGTGCCGCTGACGGACCAGGCGTAAGATTTATAGTCTTTATGCAAGGATGCCATATGCGGTGCCGCTACTGTCATAATCCGGATACCTGGAAAATGGACGGCGGAGATGAAGTAACTGCCGATGAGATTTTAAAACGTGCATTGCGTTTTAAACCTTATTGGGGTAAAGACGGCGGTATTACCATAAGCGGCGGCGAACCGTTATTACAAATTGATTTTGTAATTGAATTGTTCAAAAGCTAAAGAGCTTGGTATTAATACTTGTATTGATACTGCCGGTAATCCTTTCACAAAGGAAGAACCTTTCTTCAGCAAGTTTGAAGAACTTATGAAATATACCGACTTACTGCTTCTTGATTTGAAAGAAATCAACCCTGCCCGCCATAAAGACCTAACAGGTTTTGATAATTCAAATATTATCGAAATGGCAAAGTATCTTTCTGAAATCAATAAGCCTGTTTGGATAAGACACGTTCTTGTTCCCGAACACAGCGATTTTGATGAAGATTTAGACGCTTTGGGTGATTTTATTGATACACTTTCAAATGTAGACCGTGTAGAGATTTTACCTTATCATACACTTGGTAAATTCAAGTGGGAGAACTTAGGTATTCCTTACACTTTGGAAAGTATATCTCCCCATTCTGCCGAACGCATTGAAAATGCTAAACAGCGAATTCACGCAGGTATCAGAAAACAGTAATATATAAGATGGAGCATATGCTCCGTCTTTTTTGTTGGTATTGTTGTTAATCATAACACCCAAAAACTTTTACGCATATAAAAAGCCGTACAGCTTTAATCTGTACGGCTCATATTTAGCTATAAATTCAATTATTTAATAACTCTGACTCTTATAACAGCGTCAATTTGATTTAGCTTTTCAATAGCTTCTGCAGGGATTGCGTGGTCAGTATTGATGATTGTATATGCAAGTTCACCCTTTGACTTATTAATCATATCTGAGATATTCACACTTGAAAGTGCCTCTGTAAACTTAGCGATAACATTCGGAATATTTTTATGCGCAATAGCAATTCTTCCGATATTGTCTTCAGGAAGTGAACAATTCGGGAAGTTTACCGAATTTAGGATATTACCGTTTTCAAGGTAATCAGCCAATTCCTGAGCAGCCATAACTGCACAGTTATCTTCTGATTCGGCAGTTGACGCACCAAGGTGAGGAATGTTTATAATACCCGGTTGGTTGACTGTTTCACTGTCAGCAAAGTCAACAACGTACTTAGCAACCTTACCGTCAGCCAAAGCCTTTTTAATATCCGCATTATTTACAAGACCGCCTCTTGCAAAGTTAAGAATTATAACACCGTCTTTCATTTGTGCGATTGTTTCGGCGTTAATTGTATTTCTTGTTGAATCCATTAGCGGAACGTGAATTGTTATGTAATCTGCCGCCGCATAAACTTCTTCAGGGCTGTTAGCCTTTTAACGTGTCTTGAAAGTTTTAAAGCAGAGTCAACCGACAAATAAGGGTCATATCCGATAACTTCCATACCCAACGCATAAGCCGCCTTTGCAACAAGCATACCGATAGCACCCAAACCGATTATACAAAGAGTCTTGCCCTTAATTTCGCAGCCTGCGAAGTTTGACTTACCCTTTTCAACCTGCTTGTCAACGTCATCGCCGGTAAGTGTATTTGCCCAAGCGACACCGCCGATAACATCTCTTGATGCCAACAACATACCTGCAATAACCAATTCCTTAACAGCGTTTGCGTTTGCACCGGAGTGTTGAAAACAACGATACCCTTTTCGCTGCACTTGTCAATCGGAATATTGTTTGTTCCGCACCTGCTCTTGCAACCGCCTTTAGTGATTCAGGCAATTCCATATCGTGCATTTTAAAACTTCTAAGAATGATACCGTCTGCGTCAACATTGGCATCATCAGTTATTTTATAATTATCGTTAAGCTGGTCAAGACCACATTTAGCTATCTTATTAAGTGTCAATATATTGAACATTGTCTAATCTCCTTTTCGTTTATATAAAACACCCGAATAGCTTCGGGTGTAATATAATTACATATTCTCTGACTCGAATTTCTTCATAAATTCGACTAATTTCTTACTCCCTCTACAGGCATAGCATTGTAAATGCTTGCTCTCATACCGCCGACTGTTCTGTGACCCTTTAGGTTTACAAAACCGGCAGCTTTTTGCCTCTGCAACGAACTTAGCATCAAGTTCTTCATTACCTGTTACAAACGGTGCGTTCATAAGTGAACGATCCTCCGGAACTACTGTACCCTTGAACATCTTTGATGAATCAAGATAATCATAAGGAATTTTAGCTTTCTTTTCGTTGATTTCCTGAAGTGCCTTAACTCCGCCTTGTTCCTTTATCCATTCAAGAACAAGCTTTAGTACATATATTCCGTATGTCGGAGGAGTATTGTACATTGAGCCGTTGTCGGCATGTGTCTTATAGTCAAGCATTGTAGGAGTAATATCCATTGCGTCGCCTATAAGGTCCTCACGAACGATTACAAGTGTTACACCTGCAGGGCCAAGATTTTTCTGTGCACCGGCAAACAGTAAACCGAACTTTGAAACGTCGATTTCCTCTGACATTACGCATGATGAAATATCTGCGATAAGAGGAACGTCGCACTGTGGAAGTTCTGTATATCTTGTTCCGTAAATTGTGTTGTTGTAGCAGATATAGAAGTAATCTGCATCGCTTGAAAATGTTGATTTATCAAGCTTTGGTATGTATGAAAAAGTTTTATCGGCAGAAGATGCAACTCTGTTGACTGTAATGTATCTTTCAGCCTCGGCAGCTGCTTTCTTTCGCCCACTGACCTGTTATAACATAATCAGCTTTCTTATTCTTGGACGCAAGATTTAGCGGAATCATAGCAAATTGTGTTGAACCGCCGCCTTGCAAGAACAATACTTTGTAATTATCAGAACGTGCATAAGTTCTCTTTACAAGAGCTTCAGCACTGTCGATAATATCTTGATAGTCCTTAGATCGGTGGCTCATTTCCATAACGGACATACCGCTTGTACCGTACTCCAGCATTTCAGTTTGCGCCTTCTTCAATACTTCCTCAGGCAGCATTGATGGTCCGGCTGAAAAGTTATAAACTCTACTCATTTTTTTAGCCTCCAATATATATAATATACTTATTATTATATATCAAAATTCCATTTCCGTCAATACATATTGACCAAACTCCGATAAAAATTTAACATAATTTCTCTTTATTTTTTTACATCACTTTGTATAATTCTCTATTGCACTTGCGATTGCCCACGCAATTTTTGACTGATATTCGTCACTTGCAAGTTTTTTTTCTCCTCGTCCGGATTTGACAAAAACCACATTCTACAAGTATTGCGGGCATAGGCGGATTTTTCATTAAAAATAATCGTTCATCTGCGGTCTTTACCGCGTGCATTTCCGCACCCGTCACCTCGCTCATTTTATTTTGAATACTTTTTGCAAGCCTCTCGATTTCGGGGTGATTTTTGTCGTAAAATATGTGCAGACCGCTCACTTTTTGGTCACCGAACGAATTCATATGTATGCTCACAAAAATATCTGCGTGACTGTTTTTCATAATATCTAACCGTTTGTTCATATCCGATACTTTCATTTTGCGAATAGTCTCGGCATTTTCGTCCTGTAAACCGCTGTCGCCGCTGCGTGTTAAAATCACTTCAAAGCCTTTGCTTTCAAGCACTTCCTGCAATTTCTGAACAATCGCAAGATTAATGTCCTTTTCCACCACTCCGCTTCACACCCACCGCCCCACCGTCAGGTTCGCCGTGTGGGGCGTTAGCATTATGCTTTAAAATTTCCAATGAATATCTATTTCTCGTTCTTTCGTTTCCAGATTTAACGCTCCTACATACACTTTGTCAATCAATTCATGTACAAGCTCAAATGTTAGTTTGTCAATATTCTTATATTTTTCTAATATCATTTCCCGACTGAGTGTAGTTTTTCGGTTGATAATCCTATACATTCCTTTTCAATTAACTCAAGCCGTTCATTATAATTACTGAGTTCGGAATTGAAACTGCCACTTAAAAATTTTAAATTGTTCATCACTTACAATTCCGCTTAATTTATCTTTATAAAGCTGTACAGAGTCATTTTGTAATTTTGCGATTTTATTTTCAATTTGTCTCTTTTCTTCCTGCAATGTTGAAAGCCGATTTTGAGAATCTCGTTTCTTTTGAAGTTTTATCTCATTTTCATCAAAAATACGTTTCAGACATTTTATGCAATTCTTTTAAAATCAAATCTTCTAAATCAATCTGCCTGATACTGTGTGTATTATTGCATACTCCAGCGCTATTTCTTTACTGTACGACATCTGTAATACTTATATCGTTGTTTACTGCATTGATAACTCATTCTCCACATTCCCGAACCACATTCTTTACAAAATACAATTCCTCGAAGTGGATTTATTTCGTATGTATTGCTTTTAAACTGCTTATCATTTCCTGTCGATTTTTAAGCGATCTTGCACTGCATTCCATAATTCTTCATCTATTATCGGTTCATGCATATTCGGAACAACTATCCATTCACTTCTTGGTAATTTAATTCGTTTCTTATTTTTATAAGAAATATTTGTTGTTTTACCTTGAACGATTGCTCCTGTATACACTTCTTGACGTAATATATAATATATAGTGCTATCACGCCATTGCCTTGATGAAACATTTTCAGCATTCGGATTTCGATAATTTAACCCTTGCAATTCTTTTGTACACACCAGGAGGTAATATTTGTTTTTCATTTAAGGCTTTTGCTATTCGTATATATCCCATACCCTGTTTGTACATTTCAAAAATACTCTTAACAACTTCTGCCGCCGGTGGATCAATAATAAATTTATGCTTATCTTCGATTTAATTTATACCCATATGGTGCATAAGGACAACAATATTCACCTTTTTTATTTTCTTATGGTGCAGAGTTCTTCGTATGTTATCTGATAAATCCTCTAAGTACCATTCATTGATAAGTCCATTTATCTGACGTGCTTTCTTATTTCCGGCAACATTTGTATCTGCGTGGTCTATGATACTTACAAAACGTACATTCCATTCAAGAAATTTACCATGTATGTATTTCTCTATCATTTCCATATCCCTTGAAAATCTTGATTGTGTTTTACACAGAACAATGTCAACTTTTCCTTCTTCGCAGTCCTTTAACATTTGATTAAATGCAGGTCGGTTTCTGTCAGCTCCACTATAATCTTCATCGCAATAAATATTATGTATTTTCCAGCCTTGTTCAATACAATAATTTATTAACATAGATTTCTGATTTTGAATACTCTCACTCTCATCTATTGCACACCTCTTATCTCTGTCCTCATCAGACAATCTTACATATATATCTGTTAAATTTCTCATAACTGTTACCTCCTATAAATAGGTGTAACCGCTTTTGTATGTAATAATAGTATAACATACAAAAAGCGGTAAGTTAAAGCTTATTTCACAAAAATTAATGTATTTTTCAAAGCGTTCATTAAAAGATTTCTTTTGAGTTTTAAAATCACTGACTTTAAATACATTTTTTAGCAATAAGCATTTCTTCTTTTTTCTTTTTCATATAAACACCTCCAAATTATTGATATGTCATTATATATTAAGTAATGTTTAAAGGCTTGGTCACATTTTAATTAGTATCATTATCAGTCAATTTTGTTTAATTCTTTTTTTACTTTTTCTAATAATACAAACAAAATTTTTAATATATAAATCTAAGCAAAACGAACGGCAGTTTGCAAAGCTGCTCCATAGAATTTCACCTTCCGGCTCCGCCCGGACTGTCATCATTGCCTGCGACGCTTTTAACGCTCCGACTGTGACTTGACAGAAGTATCATTATACCTATATAAGATTATCACTTACAGCTTGCAAATTCTGTTTTTCGGCAAGGATATTTATCGCAATATATGTTATAAAACATATATTATGGCGTATCTGACGTTTAGCTCCTTTATATAGGAATGTATTCGTTCACTCTTTATACTGCATATGCGTTGTCTTCAAATGCTTTCTTTATAACTGGAAGGTCTGTCATTTATTTACAACAGGATTTCTCGTAAACTTGGTTATAATCCCACAAAGTATCCTTCTTTTCTTCTACGTTGGAATTTTCTATTAAAGCATAAAGACAGTTTTCCTCTGCTTCTGTGAGATAATTTTTTATAGCTCCTGAATTCCGGCGATATATAAATCCCACCTTGATTACCTTGTTTAGTGTAAACAGGTGCAATGCCGCTGAGATAAATTATATCCCTATGTATCGTCGATATTGAAACGCCAAATTCTAAAGCCAATTCAAATCGTGTTGACTCCTTTCTTTTTACAAGAAAATCAAGCATTCTCGCTCTACGTTCACTCACACATAATTTATCTCTCACGGCAATTCCCTCCTTTCGTTGGAAGTATATTACCTAAACCGTTCATTTTTTTAAAACCTTTGAAAAAAATATTTTATTTTTTCATATTAGTAAACTCAAATATCAACATTTTAAATACTGATTAACATGTTAAATTATATATTTTCTTTATGTGCTGTTATACGTACCATTTCCGTCAAATACAATAAAAGAGCCGAATATGTTATGTTTAACACATTCGACTCTTTTACTTTTTTTAAATTATAATACAAAAGCATAATGTCACAAAAATCAATATTTTTTATCTAAGAGATTAGTTGTAATAAACCAATCCCTCTTAAATATATAAAAATCTGTAGGCTAATTTATAAATATTGTAGTTTTAATATTTGCGTATTTGATATAACATACGTCATATGTATTGTTTTAGGCTATGAAACTACTATCAGTATTTTTATATTATTTCCATATTCTTATTTGAATACAATCCTCACCAATTGACGGAACATTTGTCTTTACATAGTATGTTCCTGCATCAAGATAAACTGACATTTCAGATATTTCATTTGCTTCTTCATACGCATAAACACCGTTCTCGTTGTATACTACTGCTGAAAAATTTTTTTATTGGTCGGAGCATTAAACAAGAAATTCACCTCTGCTGATTCATCCAATTCAAACTTCCAGTACGTCGTTCTTTGATAGCTTTGCTTATATGTATTAAACGGAAGTTCTATTCCTTCAAACACACCCGGATTTTCCACTTCAGCATTACTTGCAGTCGTCATCACATCTGCATTATAACTTTCAACCACTTGTGCAGATGCTACTCCCATCATTGCCGATATAAGTAATGTTACTAATAAAGCACTTGC
>VOFC01004469.1_pt1 | contig 51203 bp, 93 predicted proteins | sample 5384161 | NCBI WGS metagenome assembly VOFC01 (sample SAMN12384722, study PRJNA508395) | human gut metagenome | isolation source: healthy gut B | host: Homo sapiens | reverse complement strand
TTTATTCAGAAAAAGACCGTTCGGCTTAACGGTAGGTCCCGACATTTCCCGGTTGCATGAAGCTATGATCTTCGGTATATCGTCAGGATCGATTTTACCGCTGCCTACATCAATTAAAGTTCCGGTCACGATGCGTACCATATTATAAAGAAAACCGTTTGCCGATATGCTGACCGTTATGTCGTCGCCGTCTCTTGATACCGAACACTCAGACACCGTGCGCACAGTGTCGCTTACCGAAGAACCGCTTGAGCAGAACGCCGCAAAGTCGTGCGTGCCGCAGAACTTTAAAAGCCGCAGCGTTCATTACTGTCTCATCAAGTCTTTTCGGAATGCTCAGTGAATATCTGAAGTTAAACGGATCGCGGACGGCAGAATTATGTATTTTATAAATATAATTCTTGCCCTTTGAAGAATAACGGGCGTGAAAGCAGTCAGGCACCTCCCTTTGATGATATGACAGATATATCATAAGGCAGATAAAAATTCAGTGCCAGCGGCAGCTTGTAGTCGCTGATATTATCGTCCGAATCAAAATGCAGGCAGAACATATTGGCGTGTACGCCGGCATCGGTCCTGCTGCATCCGGTGACATCAGGCTTAAATCCCAGCACCTTTTCCAAAGCCGATTGCATACAGGACTGTATACTGACGCCGTTTGGCTGCACCTGCCAGCCGCAGTAACGGCTGCCGTCATATTTAATTGTCAGCAGTCGCCTTTTTCAAGTCTTAACACCTCAGAAAATGAAGCTTATTATTCTGTTGCCGAAAATGTTCAGAACAACGGTCCCGGCGGTGAGCACTAAGACAGTTATGACCGATATGCCGTCACGCGCCGAAAATTTCATTATACGGAACTTTGTCCTGCCGATGCCGCCGTTGTAGCACCGACATTCCATTGCTTCGGCAAGCTCATAGGCGCGCCTTACAGAGGATATAAGCAGCGGTATAAGTATCGGCAGCAACGCCCTTATCCTTTTGATTATTCCACCGCTTTCGAGATCTGCTCCCCTCGCCTTTTGCGCGTTCATTATTTTTGAGTTTCCTCTATAAGCGTAGGTATAAATCTGAGCGCTATAGTCATAGTCATAGCCATTGTATGAACGGCGTTGCCAAGACCCAAAAGTGACAATGGCTTCAAAAGGCTTTCGATGGCAGCGGTCAGTGATGTTGGTGACGTCGTGTAGCTGAGTATCGCGCTTGATAATATCAGTAAAATGATCCTGAGCGACATAAATGCCGCGCGCTCAATACCGCCTACTGTCAGGGTAAACACCCACCACTTGAAAATAACGGTACCGCCGCCTGCATAAAACATATTGAGCAGTGCGGTTATAATTATTATCGGCAGTATTGTCTTTATATTTTTCAGGTACATTTTGAACGGTATTTTCGACAATGGGATCAGCACCGCCAAAAACAGCGTCAGCAATGCAAGCGTCAGAAAATTACCGGCTGAAAATATAAGAACTATATAAGCGATGAGATAAAGCAGCTTCGTGCGCGGGTCAAGTCTGTGTATGGAAGAATCTGTATCTATAAACTGACCGAAGGTTATGTCGCTAAGCATTAATAGCACCGCCTTTCTTTATAGAAAGTATGGCACCCAAAAAGCGCTTCAACGGTATAAATGCTGCGGTCAACAGGCAATCCGTTATCAGCAAGCTTTGACGCGATTTTTGTGACCTCCGGTATGTCAAGTCCTATTTCTTCAAGCTCCTTTGCATGCGAAAAAAACATTTTTCACGGTATCAAACATGCAAAGTCTGCCGCTGTTCATAACAAGCAGCTTGTCCGCCGTTTTAGCCATGTCCTCCATGCTGTGCGATACGATTATGACGGCGGCGCCGGTCGAGGCTCTGTATTCTTTTATCATTGAAAGCACGGTGTCACGTCCGACCGGATCAAGCCCTGCGGTAGGCTCATCAAGAACGAGCACCTCAGGCTGCATGGCGATAATGCCGGCAATGGCTACACGGCGCTTTTCACCGCCCGAAAGATCAAACGGTGATTTTGCAAGCAGCTTTTCATCGAGACCGACAAGCCGTGCCGCCTCCAGCGCTCTTTTTTTTTTTTGCTTCTTCCTCGCCAAGTCCCATGTTTTTCGGACCGAATGATATATCCTTTATGCAGGTATCCTCAAACAGCTGATATTCCGGATACTGGAAAACAAGACCTACCTTAAACCTTACTTCACTTATATTTTTATATTCGGTCCATATGTTTTTGCCGTCAAGCACAACTTCGCCGCTTTCCGGCTTTATAAGACCGTTGAGCTGCTGGACAATGGTCGATTTTCCCGAACCGGTATGACCAATCAAACCGATGATCTCGCCCTTTTCAATTTTAAAGGATACGTTATCGACGGCATGTGTCACAAACGGCGTTGATTTACCGTATGTGTAGGTAAGGTTTTTACTTCTAAAAAGCGACAATCAGATTTCTCCTTTTAAAGCTTCGGTCACGGCCTTTTGCACATTCATCGACGGAAAGTATGCCGTCTTTAAGGTCCATGCCGGCTTTTTCAGCAGAGTGGCAAGCGCCGTCGGCTGCGGAACGTCAAGTCCTGTGCTTTGCAACGTCTCAACATTCGAAAAAACCTCACGCGGCGTGCCGTCAAGTATTATACTGCCCTTATCCATGATGACCACGCGGTCAGCCATGGCGGCTTCGTTCATATAGTGCGTTATGAGTATAACGGTTATACCCTTTTCGCGGCATAGCTTCAAAATGACCTCCATAACCTCTTTGCGGCCTTTAGGGTCAAGCATGGCGGTCGGTTCGTCAAAAACTATGCACTGCGGCTCCATGGCTATTATACCGGCTATAGCTACCCTTTGCTTCTGACCGCCGGACAGCTTATGCGGTGCGCTTTTGCGTAATCGCTCATGCCGACAGCTTTTAAGGCGTCTGCGACCCTTTTTTACCATTTCATCGTGCGGTACGCCTAAATTTTCAAGTCCGAAAGCCACATCCTCGTCAACTACCGTTGCGACCAACTGATTATCGGGATTTTGAAATACCATGCCGACGGTGCGCTTTATCGCAATATCGTTTTCTCATCGTCGGTCTGCATACCGTTTACGGTGACTGTGCCCTTATTTGGAACGAGCAGTCCGTTGAGCAATCTTGCAAGGGTCGATTTTCCCGAGCCGTTGTGTCCTAAAACGGCAGTAAATCTGCCCTTTTCAAACGATACCGAAAGGTCACGCATTACTTCATTTGTGCCTTCGTCGCTTTCATAAGCAAAGGACACATTGTTTAATGTTATAAGGTTATCCATAGTTTTTTATCCAATACGTCGTGCAGCCGCACGGAAGTGTAATATCACGGTCGGTGACCGCAAGACCTATCTCATCGGTAACAGCTGTGCCGATACCTTTTTAAGACGGTCTTATTGACCATGTAATTTATTATTGTCGGCGATATGCCGCCGGAATACGAATTTAGCAGAAAAATGCCGGATCTTCAGACAAAACGCCTGCGGCAAGGGTGAGCAGCTCAGACAGCTGCTGCTCTATTTTCCACACCTCGCCGTTTGGTCCTCTGCCGTATGACGGAGGATCCATAACTATGCCGTCATATTTATTGCCGCGTCTTATTTCCCTTTGCAAGAAATTTTAGACAGTCGTCCACGAGCCATCTGACCGTGCGATCCGCAACCGAGCTCGCGGCAGCGTTTTCTTTAGCCCAACCTACCATACCTTTTGAAGCGTCTACATGTGTTACAGCCGCGCCGGCTTTAAGGCAGGCAACTGGGCGCCGCCGGTGTAGGCAAATAAATTCAGCACCTTTAAGGGTCGGTCAGCCGATTTTATGACCTGCGACATAAGATCCCAGTTAACCGCCTGTTCCGGGAACAGACCGGTGTGCTTGAAATCCATAGGCTTTAAGCGGAATGTAAGGTCACGAAAATTTACCGTCCAGACCTTCGGCACGTTTTTGATCATTTCCCACGAGCCGCCGCCGCTTTGCGAGCGATGATATACGGCGTGCGGAAAATTCCACAGCGGATTTTTTCGCTTTTCGTGCCACATAACCTGTGGGTCGGGTCTTATAAGTATAATATCTTTCCAGCGTTCAAGTCTTTCGCCGTCGGTTGCGTCTATAAGCTCGAAATCATCAAAGTCCTTAACCGCTCTCATTTTGCCGCCTTTTCCTTTATTATGTCGGCAACTCTGTTTGCGATTTTATCTATCTCAACGATATTTTCGCCCTCTATCATAACGCGGATAAGCGGTTCGGTACCTGATGCACGGACTAAAAATACGCCCGTTGTCGCCGAGCTGATTTTCCGCCGCCTTTATGGCATTTTTTATATCGTCATCGGTCTTTACAAGCTCTTTTTATCGTTCGTAACCGTGACATTGACAAGCACCTGCGGATACGACGTCATGACCGATGCAAGGGTTGACGCCTTTTTGCCGGTGCGCGCCATAGCGGCGGCGAACTGCAGACCGGAAAGCTGACCGTCACCGGTAGTTGCATATTTTTAAATATAATATGACCGGACTGCTCTCCGCCTATGCTGTAATCGTTTTTCAGCATGTTTTCAAGCACATAGCGGTCGCCGACGCCTGTTTCAGCTATATCAATATCATTTTCTCTGGCAAATTTCTTGAAGCCTATGTTGGTCATAACCGTTACAACGGCTGTATTGCCGTTAAGCTGACCCAAACGCTTAAGCTCCTTGGCGAAAATTGCTATCAGCTTATCGCCGTCTATAAGATTACCTTTTTCGTCAACGGCAAGGCAGCGGTCGCTGTCGCCGTCAAAAAGCAAGACCAAGATCAACATCGTGTGCGTTGACATAGTCAATAAGATCATCCATATGAGTCGAGCCGCAATGCTCGTTTATGTTTACGCCGTCCGGACGGTTGTGCAGCATGTGGCACTGTGCACCCATTGATGTGAAAATGCGCTCGGCGGTCTGCGAAGCGCTGCCGTTCGCGCAGTCAATGACTATCTTCATGCCGTCGAGTCTTGTACCGTCCTCAACGGTGGAGACCACATGCTCGATATATTTGTCACGGTAGTCATGCCTTGAATAGATGCTGCCTATATCGCCGCCGGTGGGAAGGTCGATAATGACCGCATTGTCGAGAACTATCGCTTCTATCTCCTCCTCTATAGCATCGGGCAGCTTATATCCGAAACGGTCAAATATCTTTATTCCGTTGTATTCGCACGGATTGTGAGAAGCCGATATCATAACGCCTGCATCAGCTCCGACCTCCGGTATCAGGTACGCAACTGCCGGAGTCGGGATAAATCCAACCAGTATAACATCAGCACCAAACGAGCACATACCGGCAGCCAGAGCCATTTCAAGCATGGACGACGACACTCTTGTGTCCTTTCCGATAACTACCTTAGGACGCACGGTGGAATGTTTTGTCAAAACATAAGCTGCCGCCCTGCCGATGCTCATTGCAAGCTCGCATGTAAGCTCTGAATTAGCAATACCTCTTGCTCCGTCTGTTCCAAATAATCTTCCCATAAAACTTCTCCATTCTGTTGTTGATCGATTAAATAATATCTTATATATCCATATTCATCTGTGTGCCAGTCTGCGGACGCGCGATACCTAAATGATCATAGCATGCCGCAGTTACGCATCTGCCGCGGTTGGTGCGTGACAGGAAGCCTATCTGCATAAGATACGGTTCATATACGTCCTCTATTGTCATGCTGTCCTCACCGACCGCAGCAGCGAGTGTGTCAAGTCCAACGGGACCGCCTGAATATGTTTTGATTATCGTTGTCAGCATACGCCTATCGAAATCGTCAAGTCCCAGCTCGTCGATCTCAAAGCGCGAAAGTGCAAGACGGGCAATATCCTCGGTTATGACACCGCTATATTCGACCTGCGCTATATCACGCACACGCTTTAAAAGCCTGTTGGCAATACGCGGAGTTCCTCTTGAGCGTGAGGCAATTTCAAGGGCGCCTTCATCCTCAATGCCGATATTAAGGATACCTGCCGATCGCTTGACGATATCGGCAAGCTGTTCGGGGGTATAAAGCTCAAGTCTCAACAAAACTCCGAAACGGTCACGCAGCGGAGCGGTAAGCTGACCGGAGCGTGTCGTAGCGCCTACAAGTGTAAATGCGGCAGATCAAGGCGGATAGACCGCGCAGCCGGACCTTTGCCGATGATAATATCAAGTGCAAAATCCTCCATAGCCGGATAAAGCACCTCTTCAACACTGCGCGAAAGTCGGTGTATCTCGTCGATGAAAAGCACGTCGCCCCTCATTGAGATTTGTGAGCAGCGCCGCAAGGTCGCCCTGCTTTTCGATGGCAGGACCGGATGTTATTCTTAAATTAACTCCCATCTCGTTGGCTATTATACCTGCAAGGGTGGTTTTGCCAAGTCCCGGAGGACCGTACAGCAGGCAATGGTCGAGCGACTCACCTCTTAGTTTTGCAGCCTTTATGTAAATATCGAGATTATCCTTGACCTTGTCCTGTCCTATATATTCGGCAAGTGAGCGCGGACGCAGCGTTGTCTCAACATCAACATCACCCGGAGAATATTCCGGTGTTACGATTCTGTTTTCAAAATCAAACTCTGACATTGGTTGCCTCCGTTACAGTTGAGTTGCAAGCAGACGCAGCGCCTGCTTTATGATATCTTCCGTGTGTTCAAGATTTTTGCATTTTCCGACGGCGGCGGCGGCTTTCACCCCTGCGTGTAGCCGAACTGCACAAGTGCGGCTATCGCGTCGCTTTGCGGCGGAGCCGTCGGTGCTCATACCGTCCTCAGAACTGTTGTCACGGCTGACGGCTGCACTGCCGGCACTTACTTTATCTTTCAGTTCAAGAACAATCCTCTGAGCGGATTTAAGTCCAACTCCTGACGCCTTTGACAGCGCTTTTGAGTCACCGTTTGCGATGTAAAGGCAGATATCGTCTACCTTGAAGGTCGAAAGCACCGAGATCGCAAGCTTTGGTCCCACGTTGCTGACCGATATAAGCAGTTTGAACATATCGAGTTCGGCGGTATCTGCAAAGCCGTACAGGTCAATGCCGTCCTGTTTTACATTCATGTATGTATATACAAAAAGCGTTGCTGCCTACCTGTGGCAGTGCGGCAAAGGTGCTCACCGGTGCAGTGAAGCGATATCCGACGCCGGAACATTCAATGGCTGCCGAAGAAGCGTCGGCCATCAACAGCTTACCTGAAAGTGAATATATCATGTTTAAAATCTACCTCCGAGTAAGTCTGCCGGTCATTGAACCGGACCAGTGTGCGTGGCATACAGCCAAAGCCAATGCGTCGGCTGTATCGTCGGGCTTCGGCACCTTTTCAAGTCCCAAAATGACCCTTGTCATTTCCATTATCTGCTTTTTTTCAGCCCTGCCGTAGCCTGTGACCGACTGCTTGACCTGCAGCGGTGTGTATTCAAAAGCTGCAACCGAGTTTTTTTGGGCGGAAAGCATTATAACTCCCCTTGCCTGTGCGACATCTATAGCGGTTGTTGTGTTCGTGTTGAAATACAGCTTTTCTATCGACATAGCGTCTATTTTGAATTGGCTGAAAATTTCATTCATTCCGTCAAAAATAAGCGAAAGTCTGTCCCCGAACGGCATCCCGGCAGGCGTTGTGACAGCACCGTATTTAAGTGTTGTAAAATGATTTCCCTCATATTTTATCACGCCAAAGCCTACGATGGCATATCCGGGATCGATGCCGAGTATTATCAATATGATTTCGCCTCCGGAATATAATATTTTATCCAATGAATTATACCACACCTGTCGCTTAAAGGCAATAGTTTTATTGCGGCTAAGACGCGCATAAATGTAGAATTACAATTCATTTGCTTTCGGGCGTATTTCGGTGATATTTACAGAAAAAGCTGAATTTTGGGTCGAAATACCTCTGAAAATGAATAAATTTAAAGTTTTAGACGTATATTTTTGCGAAAAACTATTGACATTACTGCAAAAAATCAATAATATAACATCAATGCGTTTTTGCATCTGTGCCATCATAGCGGCATTCAAGTTTTAAGCCGTAGTTCCGTTTTGTAAGGACAAAACCGAGAACTATGAAAAACCCTTTGCGGAGGGCTTTTAACAGAGATACCGCGAGTTCGCGCAGAGCCATTTTGGTTTTGTCGGATTTTATCCGCAAAGGGGGATGCTTAAATGATTAAAAAATCTATTGTTGATCTGAAAGACATCCGCATGTCGTTTGACGGAGAAGTCGTCCTTGACGGGATAAACCTGTCTATTAAGGATGGCGAGTTCGTTACGCTGCTCGGTCCCTCCGGCTGTGGCAAGACCACAACACTGAGGATCATTGCAGGGTTTCGCGTCACCCGACAGCGGAGATGTTTTTTTGAGGGCAAAGGATCAATTCCCTGCCTGCTTACAAAAGAAATATCAACACTATCTTTCAGAGGTATGCTCTGTTTCCGCATCTGAATGTTTATGACAATGTTGCATTCGGACTGAAGGTCAAAAAGGTACCCAAAGCGGAAATTGCAAAAAAAATCGATGAGACGCTGGCGCTGGTCAATCTGAAGGGTCTTGAAAAACGCAGGATCGAGACACTTTCGGGCGGACAGCAGCAGCGTGTTGCCATTGCGCGTGCTATCATCAACCGCCCGCGTGTCCTGCTTCTGACGAACCGCTGTCAGCGCTCGATCTGAAGCTGAGAAAGGACATGCAGGTCGAGCTTAAAATCTGCAGAAAAGCACGGGGATCACATTCATATTCGTAACCCACGATCAGGAGGGAGGCTCTCTCCATGTCTGATACCGTTATCGTTATGGATAAGGGCAAGATCCAGCAGATAGGCACGCCGGCGGATATTTATAATGAGCCTGAAAATGCTTTTGTTGCGGATTTTATCGGTGAAAGCAACATACTTGACGGCGTTATGAAAAAGGATTTCCTGGTTGAGTTTGACAACAAAGGAATTTGCATGTCTTGACTCGGGATTTGCCGACGGCGAGGATGTTGACGTTGTTATACGCCCCGAGGACGTTGACATCGTGCCGCCCATGAAGGGCATGCTTGAGGGTAATGTCACCTCGGTCACATTATTCGGAGTTCATTATGAAATAATCGTTGATATAAACGATTTCAAATGGATGATACAGACAACCGACAAGCATGAGGTCGGTGAAACTGTCGGACTTTATATTGAACCCGACGCTATACACATCATGAAAAAGTCCGAGTATTCGGGTAAGTTCGGTGATTACAGCTCTTACAGCGAAGAGCTTGACGAAATGAATGAGGAGAGCGCCCTCGCGGAGGCGGAAGCGGAATGAAAAGAAACATACAAAACATTCTGCTTAACTCCCCTTACATCGCCTGGTCGGTCATTTTATAATCGTACCGCTGATCTTTGTCGTTTATTATGCATTTACCGATCAGGCGGCGCCTTTACATTTCAGAATGTAAAGGATTTCTTTACAAGCGGCATATATATGTCGGTATTCGGTCGCTCCGTCGCGTATGCGTTCTGGGCGACGCTTATCTGCCTTATTATAGGTTATCCGTTTGCCTACTGTATGACCAAGATCAATATTTCGGCGCAGAGAATGTGCATGCTGCTTATAATGCTGCCGATGCTCATGAACCTTATTGTCCGCACATATTCGTGGCGTCAGATACTTGAAAACAACGGTATTATAAACAAGCTGCTGACCTCTTTGGGACTTGGCAGCGTCCAGTTTTTGAGGCAACGCCGGCATAATCATTTTCGGAATGGTGTATAACTATCTGCCGTTTATGATACTGCCCATTTATTCGGTCATTAAAGGTGGACAGATCGCTTACCGAGGCGTCTGCCGATCTTGGATGCAATGCAGTCGGCACCATGAAGCGTGTTATTTTTCCGCTCAGTATACCCGGTGTTTTATCGGGTATAACAATGGTGTTTGTACCTTGTATTAGTACATTTTACATTTCGTATGAATTCAGCAACGGAATGATAAAAATGATAGGCGATGTCATTGAGGATAAATTCTATAAATCGAGCGAGGTAAACTACAACATGGGCGCTACCATATCGCTCGTGCTCATGGTGCTTATACTTATAAGCCTTGCCATAGTTAACCGCTTTTCGGATGACGGCGTTGAGAGCGGAGGTGTTGTGGTATGAAGGCGCTCAGGACCGTTTTTATGTCGCTTGTAATGCTGCTGCTTTACGCACCTATCTTTGTTATGATAGTTTTCTCATTCAATTCAGCCAAAAGCACGTCTATCTTCAAGGGCTTTTCCGTCCGTTGGTACAAGGAGCTGTTTTTATATAACAGCAGCCTTATCGACGCGTTGAAAAACACGCTTCTGCTCGCAGTTATCTCGGCGGTCATTGCTACCGTGCTCGGAACGGTAGCCGCGGTCGGTATCGCGAAAATGAGAAAAAAGTGGCTTAAAAGTGCCGTAATGACCGCTACAAACATCCCGATGATGAATCCCGCTGTCGTGACCGGTATTTCCATGATGCTGATGTTTGTGTCGGTCGGAAAGCTGCTTAGTCTTACAAGCTCGGTAAACTTTTTTACCATACTTATAGCGCATATAACCTTCAGTCTGCCTTATGTCATACTGAACGTTATGCCGAAATTAAAGACCGCAGACGAACACCTTATTGAGGCTGCCGAGGATCTGGGATGTTCCCCTGTTGCGGCGTTTTTCAAAGTCGTTCTTCCATCCATAATGCCGGGTATAGTGATCGGATTTATTATGGCTTTTACAATGTCGCTTGATGATTTTGTCATAAGCTACTTTACGAATGGCACATTCCAGACGCTGCCGCTGGTGATATACTCAATGGCAAAGAAGCCCTTAAAGCCCGATGTTTACGCCCTTGAAAGCATAATGTTTATAGCAATACTTCTGCTTATGATAGTGCTCAATATAGTACAGAACAGATCGGATAAATCAGAAAGGAGCATCAGATCAAAATGAAAAAAAGTTTTATCGATAATATTAGCTGCTGTGACAGTTCTCAGCATTTCGCTTTTCGCCGGATGCGGCAAAAGCAATACAGAGGTCAAAAACCTCGAAGGCACATATACTAAAGATCTTGCCGGCACGACCCTCAATGTTTTCAACTGGGGCGAGTATATCTCAAACGGCTCGGAAGGCTCACTTGATGTCGTTGCCGCATTTGAGAAGGTCACCGGTATCAAGGTCAATTATGTGACCTACGAAAGCAACGAGGCAATGTATGCCAAAATCAAAAAGCGGCGCCGTTGCGTATGACGTTATAATCCCTTCGGATTATATGATCGAGCGTATGAAAAGCGAAGGCCTGCTTCAGAAGATCGACCTTACCAAAATTTCAAATTATAAATACATCGACGATCAGTACAAGGGTCTTTATTTTGATGAAAATGAGGAATATACCGTGCCGTACAATGTCGGCATGGTCGGCCTTATATACAATTCAAGAATGGTCTCCGGCGATCCTGACAGCTGGAGTGTTATGTGGGACGAAAATACAAAGGCAATATCCTTACATTCAACAACTCCCGTGACGCTTTTGCGATAGCCCAGTTTTACTTGGAATAGATTTAAACACCACAGATAAGTCAGACTGGGACAAAGCTGCCGAAAAAGCTTATAGAGCAGAACGGTGTCCTTCAGGGACATGTAATGGATGAGGTGTTCAGTAAAATGGAGGGCAGAAACGCCGCTATTGCCCCCCTACTATGCCGGCGATTATCTCACCATGGCTGAAAACAATCCCGATCTTAAATTTGTTTATCCTAAGGAAGGTACAAATATATTTGTTGATTCCATGTGCATACCTGCTTCGTCTAAAAACGTTGAGGCTGCACAGATGTTTATAAACTTCATGCTTGACCCCGAGGTGGCGCTTGCAAATGCGGGAATATCTTTGCTACGCAACACCGAATACCTCGGTCAGAAACAATCCTGAATATTCCTTAAAGGATAACAAGATACTTTACCCTGATAACATGGACAGTATAAAGACCGAGTATTTCCACGATCTTGACAGCGATACACGTTCATATTTTGAGTCGCTCTGGGATAAAGTAATAATCAACTGATATAAATAACAGCTCAAAAAAGCCGTCCGCAAAGAAATGCGGACGGCTTAAATTTTTATTATCAGAAGTTTAAAATTGCGAGACCTTCAAGCAATATTTTAATACCTAAAAGTATCAGTATTATACCGCCGGCAAGCTCAGCTTTGGACTTATATTTTGCACCGAAAATATTGCCGACCCTGACACCGATACATGACAGTGTGAAGGTCACTGCGCCGATCATGAGCACTGATATGACCATTTTCCAAAAGTTCATTAAAAAGGCAAAGGTAACGCCTACCCGCCAGAGCGTCAATGCTCGTGGCGATAGCCATGAGAAGCATCACTCTGAACGACAGTGAGCTACCCGACGTGTTTTCATCGTCTTTGGAAAGTGACTCCTTGATCATGTTCGCACCAATAAGACTTAGGAGCACAAAGGCTATCCAGTGATCGTATTTATCTATGTATTTACTGAACAGGGATGCAAGGCAAAAGCCCAAAAACGGCATGAGCGCCTGACAAGAGCCGAACCACGCACCGACTATGGAGCACTTCCCTATTGTCGCTTTTTTTTTCATTGCAAGACCTTTGCAGATAGCCACCGCAAAGGCATCCATGGAAAGACCTATGCTAAGAATAAGAACATCAGTATAGCTCAAGGCAATACCACCCTCAACAGTTTTTGGGAAGAGCCGTTGAAAGCTCCCCCATAAATTCATCATAGCTGTATCTGACAGGTTCGAATTTACCGCTTTCGAACACCGCCTCGCTTACCGAAGCATTTGTAGGCCACGGCAGCTTTACCATTTCCGACAGGCTGTAGCCGTATATCCTGCAGAAAAAATGCCCTGATAGGTGTAGCATGAGAAAATATTGCTACAGTTTTACCATCGTTTTTCATGGCTATATCATGCACCGCATCATATATCCTGCCGGTCAGATGAGCGACGCTTTCGCCGCCGTCTGCCTTTGAATTGCCTATGTCGTGGAGCCATACACCCTCGTAAGATTCGGGAAATTCCTTTTCAAGGTCGTCAAACGTCCTGTTTTCCCAAAAGACCGGCGTTTATCTCCTCTAAACGCTTGTCTTTTATTATGGGCAGCCCCTTTATTTCCGAAAGCGGTTGAGCGGTGTGACACGCTCTTATAAGATCGCTTGCATAGATAACATCAATTTTTTCATCCTTCAGGTAATCGGCGGTGCGCCGTGCCTGAACGGCGCCAAGCGGCGACAGATCAAGATCGGTTATCCCGAGAAACCTGCCTGTCAGGTTACCAAGGCTTTGTCCGTGTCGTACAAATAACAATCTGCAGCTCATATTCAAAACTTCCCCTACTTATTTTAACGTCTGTCCGCTGTTGCATAAAATTCATTATACAATAACGGTTATGCAAAATCAAGACTTATTATTCGGCAGGCTTGCTTTAGATGCCGCATGCACTCATGGGATCAATGCCGAGCGTTAATAGCAGCTTGCAGAAAAGCCTGATCGGAAAGCCGACCACGTTGAAATAATCGCCGTTTATGCCGTCGATCCACAAGGATGCTCTGCCCTGTATGCCGTATGCGCCTGCCTTGTCCATCGGCTCGCCGGAGCTTATGTATTGCTTTATAAATTCATTTGGCATTTTTGCAAAATTCACATCGGTCTCCTCAAAATCCGAGACTGCTTTGTCACCCTTTATGAGCGACAGCCCGGTGGCGACTGTGTGGGTCCTGCCTGAAAGCTCCCTTTAGTATCCTTTCGGCGTCCGCTTCGTCGGTCGGCTTGCCGAGAATTTCACCGTCGATATAAACAACTGTGTCTGCCGAAATTATAAGTGCATCTTTATCATTTACAAGATCGCTCACAGCCCTGCCCTTTCTTACTGCCAGCAGCTCGGAATATTTTCCCGGGTCGCTCTCACTGCAGGTTTCGTCTGTATCGGCGGTGATAACTTCAAAATCCACAGCCAGATTATGCAATATTTCCTTTCTTCTTGGTGAACCGCTTGCAAGAATTATCTTCATAAGCTCAAAATTCCTTTCTATTGACAAGATATATCCTACGTTATAAAATATCTGACGGAGGAATGATAATGATAAAAAGCTGTTTCTTTTTTGACCTTGATCATACGCTTTACGACCGCTATGCAACATTAAAACTTATAGCGCCGCTTTTAAAAACACATTTTGAACTGAACAGCAAACTTTCGGATGAACAGGCCGCAGAAATAATGATACATGCCGACCGTTATTATGTTCACAAAGGCTGGGACGCCTTGCAGGAATATCTCTATAAAGATACCTGTCTGTTTGCCAAGACGCCGCAATATGACGAATACAGAAAGTTTGTCATGGGTGAATTTATGAACACGGCGGTAAGCTTCCCCCTTCACCGCACCTATGCTGAAAAGCCTTAAGCAAAGCGGTTTCAAGCTGGGGCTTATTACAAACGGCAACGCAAAACTGCAAAACAGGAAGATAGATCTTCTGAAAATAAGAGATTATTTTGATTACATATACATAGGCGGCGAGCACGAATTTGCAAAGCCGCATACCGAACCGTTCATAATAACGGCAGAGGCGCTCTCTGCAGCGCCATGTGAAATGGCTTATGTAGGTGACAATCCGCAAAACGACATTGAAGCGTCGAGAAACGCGGGCTGTCTGCCGATCCATATTGACACAACCGGAACATGGGTGCTGGAAGGCATTAAAAGACCGAAGTATTCCCTTCCTACGGTCGAAAAAATACCCGAGCTTATAAGTGAAATAAACAGCGGCATGGTCTAAGCACCGGGTGCCCACTTTATTTACAGAAATTTTTTTTGAGATTTTCTATATTGTTTTCCTCGGTTTTCCTGAGATCCTCGGCAATTTTCAGGACCTTTTCGTCGCCGGAATAGTCGTTTATGTGCTGTATAAGTTTGGTGGTTCCCATGGTGCTGCCCTGTATCATCGATTCGGCAATTTTTGATGTTGAGCCGCTCATGAATTTCATTTTGCCGGAAAGATGCGCGGCTATTTTGGCAGCTGCTTTGACGTCCTGCTTTTCACCGCCTATTTCTTCAAGCAGGCTGTCTGCAGCGTTATATATCCTGTCGTATTCGCTAAGCTCATGGTGAAGTTCAGATATAAAGTCGGCGTCGGAAATATCATCAATGACGAGCTTTATTCCGTCAACGCCCATTTCTACATTCTGACGTACAAAATTCAATAATTCGGTTTCGGTAAGCATTATAAAACAACTCCTTTACTTTATAATTACCTGTAAAGGAGTTTATAATACCATGATATTATAATTTTTTTCTGCACCTTGACTTTTTTTGCCGTCGGGATAAAGGATATAAGTATTGTCAAGCTGACCTGTGAGCGACGCTTTCATATCATTTATATATTCCTGCCTTAAAGCCTGACGCTCAGCCTTTTCGCTGTCGGTCAGCTCACGCTCTTTGATATTTTGGTAAGTTCGTTTATGCGGCTTATCTTTTTTATCGTTCATATAATATTACCTCTTGACAGTTTTAGTTATTTTATCACATTTTCCGCCGTTTGTGAAGTCTAAAGATGTATATTTAACGATTGATTTTATTAGTCTGTTGATATATAATTGTCTGGTAATTCAGAAAAAGGAAATGCATTATGAAAAAAATTGATGTGTTATATGAAAAAATACAGGGTTCATGCGCTTTTTGGGCCCTTTTTTTCAAGCTGATCGAGGCGCTTTTTGAGCTGTTCGTTCCGCTGGTAGTTGCCGATATTATCGATGTCGGCATCGAAAGCGGCGATAAAGGATATATAATATCGCGCGGACTGCTGATGGCAGGACTTGGACTTATAGGCTTTATCTGTGCCGTTACGGCGCAGTATTTTTGCCGCCAAGGCGTCTGTCGGCTTTGCTTCAAGCCTTCGGCATGCTGTTTTCAATAAAATACAGGATTTTAAGTTTACCGATATAGACAATGTCGGAACTTCAACACTTATCACAAGGCTTACCGGCGACATAAACCAGATACAGACCGGTGTAAACCTTGCGCTGCGCCTGCTGCTGCGCTCGCCCTTTATCGTTTTCGGCGCCATGATAATGGCGTTTACGGTCGATGTTAAGACCGCCCTCGTTTTTGCCGCGTCAATACCGGTATTAGGCGTTATAGTAGTGGTGATAATGACCGTCACCGTTCCGCTTTATAAGTCTGTTCAGAAAAAAGCTTGACGGTGTGGTGAAGAAAACAAGAGAGACTTTGCTCGGCGTCCGCGTTATAAGAGCATTCTGCAAGGAGGAGGATGAAAAGGCTGAGTTCTCCGCCCAGAACGACAGCCTGACAAAGGCTCAGAAGTTTGTAGGCAAAATATCATCACTCATGAATCCCCTTACCTATGTTGTAGTAAACGCCGCTGTCATAGCTATCATATGGGTCGGCGGCAGACGCGTGTATAACGGTGACCTCACTACCGGACAGGTCGTGGCCTTATATAACTACATGTCGCAGATATTGGTCGAGCTTATAAAGCTGGCTAATATGATAATAACACTCAATAGGTCGATAGCCTCGGCGTCGCGCGTTGAAAGCATTATAAATTCCGAAATATCAATGGAATGCCCTGCCGATGACACAGAGCCGTCAAAGGGTGCGTTTGTTGAGTTCAAAAATGTTTCCTTCAAATATGCCGGTGCCGGCGCAGACTCGCTCGACGGGATAAATATGTCCGTCAAAAAGGGCGAAACAATAGGTATTATAGGACCTACCGGTTCGGGAAAAACAACATTGGTGAACTTAATACCGCACTTTTACGGTACAACCTCGGGCGCCGTTTTTATTGACGGCAGGGATGTCAAAACAATACCCGATAAGGAGCTGCGCCGCAAGGTCGGCACTGTTCTTCAAAAAGCGGTGCTGTTTAAAGGCACTATACGGGACAACCTTTTACTTGGCGGCAAAAATGCAGATGACAAGGCTCTGCTGACTGCGCTTGACAACGCACAGGCTTTGGCTGTTGTTGAGTCAAAGGAGGACTTGACGCACCGGTGGAGCAAGGCGGCAGGAATTTTTCCGGCGGTCAGAAGCAGCGTATTGCCATCGCAAGAACGCTTGTCGGAGACCCTGAGATACTGATACTTGACGACAGCTCATCGGCGCTTGATTTTGCGACCGAAGCGGCGCTCAGAAAGGCAATAGCGTCACTTCCCTATTGCCCGACGGTTTTTACTGTATCGCAGCGCGTCTCGACCGTTATGCATGCCGACAGGATACTTGTGCTTGAGGACGGCAAAGCCGTCGGTCTCGGCACACACGACGAACTGTTGCTGTCCTGTCCGCTGTACGCTGAGATATGCCGCTCGCAGCTTGAGAAGGAGGGTGCCTGAGCTATGAAAAAAAAGAAAAACAAAAGCACCCTTTCAAATGTCCTTTATTGCTTAAAAAGCATAAGCTGTCAATGGCAGCAACAATTTTGCTTGCGGCTGTAACGGTAGCGCTGACATTATATGTGCCCGTGCTTGTCGGGCAAGCCATTGACTGCATTGTGACAAAAGGCGATGTTGACTTTGAAAAAATAGCGGTCATTACACTGAAGATCGGTATTTTCTGTGACGATCACCGCTGCAGCGCAGTGGATAATGAGTATTATCAACAACAAGATAACCTATGATGTCATCCACGATATGCGCCGCGATGCATTTGACAAAATACAGAAGTTGCCCTTTGAAATTTATGGACACACACCCGTCCGGTGATACGGTCAGCCGTGTTATAGCTGACGTTGATACCTTTGCCGACGGATTGCTCATGGGCTTTACGCAGCTTTTTTACGGGTGTACTGACAATTCTCGGTACGGTCGCTCTGATGTTCAGCATTAACTGGAAGATCGCACTGATAGTTGTTCTTGCGACTCCTGCCTCACTGTTTGTCGCAAAATACATTGCAGGACATACCTATGACATGTTCAAAAAGCAGTCCGAAACGCGCGGCGAACAGACGGCGTACATCGATGAAACGGTCGGAAATCAGAAGGTCATTGCGGCTTTCTGCCACGGCGACGAAGCTATGAAAAGGTTTGACGAGATAAACGACCGGCTTGAAAGGTATTCACTGAGAGCTACATTCTTTTCATCTATGGTCAACCCCTCCACAAGATTTATAAACGCTGTGATATATGCGGCAGTGGCACTTGTCGGAGCTTTGTCGGTTATAAGTGATCCGCTGTTTACTGTCGGTGCGCTATCAAGTCTGCTTAGCTTTGCAAGCCAGTATTCAAAACCCTTCAATGAAATATCCGGTGTTGTTACCGAGCTGCAGAATGCATTCGCCTGTGCCGACCGTGTATTTGAACTGATAAATGAGCAGCCGCAGTCAAGCGATGAGGGACTGCCGGAGCTTGGCAGTGTCAGCGGCAATGTTGATTTCAAAAATGTGTCGTTTTCGTATGACCCGGAAGTGCCGCTTATTAAAGACCTTGACCTTGATATCAGATCGGGACAGCACATCGCCATTGTAGGACCGACAGGATGCGGCAAGACCACCCTCATAAATCTGCTTATGCGGTTCTATGATGTCACAAACGGTTCGATATGCGTAGACGGCACCGACACGAGAACGGTCACAAGGCACAGTCTGCGACGCAATATAGGCATGGTGCTGCAGGAGACGTGGCTCAAATCCGGTACTATACGCGATAATATAACCATGGGTAGAACCGACGCGACCGATGAAGAAATAGTCGCCGCTGCAAAGGCTACCCATGCGCACAGCTTTATAAGGCGTCTGCCGGACGGATACGACACGGTAATAGGCGAGGACGGCGGAAACCTGTCCGAGGGTCAAAGACAGCTGCTCTGCATTACAAGGATAATGCTTAGTCCCCCTCCGATGCTGATACTTTGATGAGGCAACTTCGTCCATAGACGTCAGAACCGAGCAGCATATTCAGAATTCCTTCAAAAAACTAATGCTGGGCAGAACAAGCTTTGTTGTGGCGCACAGACTTTCCACCATCAGAGAGTCTGATATGATACTTGTTATGAAGGACGGCAATATTATAGAACAGGGTGATCATCGCACACTGCTTGCGAAAAAAAGGTTTTTATTATGACCTTTACAACAGCCAGTTTGCTGAATAAAATACAATGCTAAAAAAGGCAGGCATCCCCTGCCTTTTATATATAATAGCGATAAATTTTAGTTTATAGGTGAATGGTATTCGTATAATTAATTGATAGACGTAGGAACGACCTATGTGTCGTTCCTTAAAACCTAATGAAACCGCGCGGGACGACACATAGGTCGTTCCCCTACAAAAATTCAATTAGCCATTTGTTTTTGTACACCTATAAACTAAAATTTATTACAATAGCACATTAAAAGCCGTGACAATATGCTTTGCTGCATGTCACGGCTCTGTTTATAATATTATGTTTGATTTACGTTATCTTCAAAAGGCTGAATGTCAATCTTCTGCTTTTTCGGCGTCGTCCTCGTTTTCGTCTTCTTTAGCCGTATCAAGAACGTTCACCGATATCTCAATTATCCTGCGCTGATCGACCTTTGTGACCACCACCGAAAGGTTTTCATATGTGAAGGTATCACCTTCCTCGGCGATTTTGCCAAGCTGCTCAAGCACCCAGCCACCAACCGAGACCGACTCTGATTTTTTATCATCTTCAAGTCCGAAATATTCAAACATTTTATCGAGCTGGGCATTGCAGAGCACCTTGACCGAACCGTCGGTCTGCGGCGAAAATTCTTCAACTATCTCATCGTATTCATCCCAGATCTCTCCGACAAGCTCCTCAAGGATATCCTCCATCGTAACGATCCCGACCGTTCCGCCGTATTCGTCCGAAATTACAGCCATGTGCGTCTTTTTGGACTGCATAAGCTTTAAAAAGATCGCTTATCTGCATCTGCTTTGCAACATAAACTGTATCTTTAATTATCGATGAAACAGGCTTACCGCCTGTTATTACATATTTGTTGAAATCCCTTATATGTATAACGCCGATTATATTGTCTGCGTCGCCGTCAAAAACGGGCAGGCGCGAAAATCCGGATTCGTCAAAAACAGCAGCGATATCTTGCGGCGTATCATCCTTTGAAATAGCAACCATATCGACCCTCGGCGTCAGTATATCGCCGACCGGGCACTCATAGAAGGTTATTGCTGAACGGATAAGGTCGCTTTCCTCTTCATCAAGACCGCCGCCGGACTCAGCCTCATCAACGATATTTAGCAGCTCATCACCGGTTATCGTATCGTCATTCTGGAATTTGAACATTTTGTTGAGCAGCTTTTTCCAAAGTACGAAGAAAGCAACAAAAGGTGTTAATATGAAAGATATGGCTTTCAATATCGGCGTTGCAAACATTGCAAACTTTTTCAGGTGATTCTTTGGCAACGCTTTTTGGGGTAACCTCGCCGAAGATAAGCACTATTACCGTCATTATAATGGTCGAAGCCGTAGGACCTTTGCCCTGTCCGAACGCTTTTATGAAAAGCACGGTCGCGACCGACGTAGCGGTAATATTAACGATATTGTTGCCGACAAGCACGCTTGACAGCAGCCTGTCATAGTTTTCAGTCAGCTTTAAAGCTGCTGCGGCGCGACGGTTTCCGTCGTCAGCCATTGTTTTAAGTCTGATGCGGTTTAGAGAAAAAGGCGGTTTCCGACGCTGAAAAAACGCCGAAAAGGTAATAAGTACTATAAGACAAATTATCTGCACCCAACTGTCCGAATCCAAAAAAATTCCTCCAATAAATTAAAATTTTCAGTTTATACTTATATAAACTTAGTTCATGTTACCATAAAATTATTCATATTGCAAGCAAAAAAAATGCTGTACATTATGATGCACAGCATTTTGGGCATTATTTAATAGCCTGACTTTTTCCTTTTGTATAACATCATGCGCGCCGCCCTCGACTATACTCGTCGCCGAAACAAGAGTAAGCTTTGCTTTCTTCTGAAGCTCCGGTATACTCAGGCGCCGCAGTTGCACATTGTGGATTTTACCTTACTGAGCGACAGCTCAACATTATCTTTCAGTTTTCCGGCATAAGGGACGTATGAATCAACGCCTTCCTCAAAAGACAGCTTTTTATCGCCGCCGAGGTCGTAGCGCTGCCAGTTTCTCGCACGGTTTGAGCCTTCACCCCAGTATTCTTTAAAATAGTTGCCGCCTATATTGACCTTGTTTGTCGGGCTTTCGTCAAAACGGGCAAAATATCTGCCGAGCATTATGAAATCAGCGCCCATGGCAAGAGCCAGCGTCATGTGATGATCATACACAATACCGCCGTCGGAGCAAACCGGTACATAAACGCCTGTTTCCTCAAAATACTCGTCCCTTGCCCTGCAGACATCTATCAAAGCAGTTGCCTGTCCTCTGCCGATTCCCTTGGTTTCGCGGGTTATGCAGATAGAACCGCCGCCGATACCGACCTTTATAAAATCTGCACCGCTTTCTGCAAGGAAGCGGAAGCCTTCTGCGTCAACGACATTTCCTGCACCAACCTTTACGGTATCTCCGTAACGTGAGCGTATCCAGTCTATAGTCAGCTTCTGCCACTCTGAAAAAAGCCCTCTGATGAGTCTATGCACAATACATCCGCACCGGCTTCAACAAGCGCCGGAACGCACTCTGCATAGTCCCTCGTATTTATACCGGCACCGACAACATAGCGCTTTGACTCGTCAAGCAGCTCATTGGGATTCTGCTTGTGATTATCGTAATCCTTGCGGAATACCATGTAGCAGAGCTTACCGTCATTGCTTATAATAGGCAGAGAGATTGAGCTTATTATCCCATATAATATCGTTGGCTTCCTTAAGGCTTGTACCTTCCCTTGCCCAGATAAGTTTGGAAAACGGAGTCATAAATTCATCTACTTTAGTATCGGGAGACATACGGCTGACCCTGTAGTCCCTGCTTGTAACAATGCCCACCAGCTTACCGTCGGCGGTACCGTCCTCGGTAACGGCGATAGTGGAGTGACCGGTCTTTTCTTTGAGCGCTATAACGTCGGCAAGCGTAGCATCCGGCCTTATATTGGAATCACTTTTTGACAAATCCGGCTTTGTAGTTCTTGGCTCTTGCGACCATTTTCAGCCTCATCGGCTACAGACTGGGAGCCATATATAAAGGAAACGCCGCCCTCTGTTGCGAGAGCGATAGCCATTTTATCGCCCGATACCGACTGCATAATCGCAGAAACGAGCGGTATGTTCATTGTAATAGCAGGCTTCTCACCCTTTTGAACTTGACAAGCGGTGTTTTAAGGCTCACGTTTGCCGGAATACATTCACTTGATGAATAGCCCGGAATAAGCAGATACTCGTTAAAGGTATGCGACGGTTCATTGATAAAAACAGCCATTAAAATTTCCTCCGTTTTTTGATTTTAAGTCATTATAATACTAATCCACACTACAGTCAACAAAAAATTTAAAAAGGGCATCAAACGATGCCCTTTTATATCAGAAAAAAACAAGCCGTATTCAACAAAGCAGTATGAATCGACCCATGACGGATTTTTCCCCTTTATCCATATAGGCGACTCATGGAAAAACGATCTCGGCGACACTGAAAAGCTTTCGCCCTCTGCAAGGTGGAACGGCCCGAGCATGTTGCGCAGGTTTCCGATGACCGTGACCTCGAATGTATTTTCGCCCTCTTTTAGAAGGTTTGATACATCTATCGAATATGGATGCCACATGATTTTTCCGGCATCCCAGCCGTTTACCTTGACCTCTGTGACATTAGAGCACAGCGCAGAGAGAGTAAACGCTCTGTCGCGGCAGTCGTCGGCGGATAAGGTGACCGTTTTTTCAAATGTCATGCTTCCGGCAAAGAACGGATAACCCTGTTCAGCCATGTTGCCGTCGGTAACATTTATGTTCTTAGCGCATATATAAAAGTCTCCGTCGGTTCTTAAAGCTCTGCGCTGCAGATGCTCAAATGGCTTATCTGTTCTTACGGAAAAATCGCCGGAAATATATATGGCTTCGATCTCCATATCATATGAAAGTTTGTTTTCTCCGACTCAAAAACAGGAGATTTCTTTATGCTTTCATAGGTTTCGGGGCGCTCAGAAAATTCGCACGACAGCCGCACTTCATTTGTTCCGGTCTTTATATATCTTCTTATATCGATCGTTTTAAAGGCAGTATCATGCAGATAGCCGGTAATATTTTTTGGCACCTCTTCCCCGTTTACGGTAACTGTGAATATTTCGGGAGTTTCCAAAGCAAGATCGCAGTGCTCAAATCCGTCGTCTTTTACATTGAACCTGAACACCACATCGGTCTTTACCGGTCTTAAGAATGCACACGCTTTTTCCTGCACATCGCTTACCGGCAGGTTTTCGGCTGCAAGCTCACCGTCAAAATAAAGATCGCAGTAATCAAGCGTCAGGCAGTTGTTATCAGACTTTTTAAGCTTCCAATCACCCTTTAAAACATCGCTGAGTGATCTTAATGATTTGCTGCCCGACTGTATCAAAGAGGCAGATCTGCCGTCGTTATATACGAACAGTACCACAGAACCGCGTCTTTGAAGCGTTGTATTTATTTTTAAGTGTACTGTCTGTTTCTTCAAAACAAACAGGCTTTTCCTCGCCGGTCTGAGGGTCGAACAGAGCAGCGCTCTTTCCGTTTACCGACACTTCAATATCATGCTTTTACATCCAGCGGATTGAAAATATAATACATTGTCATGCCGCGGTCGGAAAAGCTGCGGACAAGCACCGAGACCGGCTCCTTATCCTTATGGCATAGCTTACGGATATCTTTCTTACATTTGCCGGCACTGCTGCGCTGACGCTCTTATGATATGCAAATTTTGAACGCTCGGCAAGCTTTGCAAAGCGGTCGGTAACGACGCCGGATGCGTATTCCGGTACCTGTTCCGTAAATATAACGGTGCCGCCTTCAGCCGAGAATTTTTCAAGCAGGCAAAGTGTTTCCTCGCCAAGGCAGGGACAGGGCGGTACAATAACTACGCTGTATTTCTGCGAGCCGACGCAAAATCTGCCGTCTAATATCTTACCGTACCTCTCAATTATCCTTGCGTCGCCCAGATGATACTGCAGCTGGGAATTTTCAAGCGACTGCATAGTGTCAATCATGTCACGACAAAAGCGCGAATCAAGCAGGTCCCACGAATTACTGTCGTAATACATCCAGCCGCTCTCTATGGTGTTCAGCACAAGTATGTCGTAATTTACCTCGCCCTCGGCTATGAGCATACCGATTCGGCTGACAATATCGTTTAAGATCTTATAATCCTTCCACCACGGCTGATGTATAAACAGTGAAGCCGGATAATCCCTTTTTCTGATACCGCGCAGACTGTAGCCCTCAAGATGCTGACAAAGCAGGTTGATACCGTGATTGAGCTGTGCTTCAAACATTGCCCTTAAGTCCTCAAAGCTGACGTTCCAGCCGGACAGTGCAAAGGTTTCGGAAAGTATCTGTTTTTGCCGAGTTGATTAGCTACCGATGAAAGCTGCATTTCGGTCTGGATCGAGGCAAGGCTGCGTCCTAAATGATCCATACCGGGTATGTCCATATATTCATAGCACGGCGAACAGGCACCGTTAGCCATGATCTGACTTCTGAAGCCTTCCTCAAGGACCATATGACCGGTAAGCAGAGAGCCGTTTCCTTTACACCAGTTATGTATTCTGCCCAAAAAATTGTCCGCAAACAGATCACGCACAAGTTTCCAGAAACGATACCTTATCTGTCTGAAATTGCCGACGGTCATAAACAGCTTCAAAAGCTCGGGTGCCAACGGCTCACCGTAGGCGTTCATATATTCCCTTTCAATTATAAATGACCACGGTATACCGGCGCGTGAAACCTGCGGCTCATCGGTGAAAAAGCCCTTCATATCGGAAAACTGTGATCCGAGTTTCAGCTTATATGCGCTGTGAGTCACCCTTATAAATTCGTCGGTGACCTCCCCGTCCAGTGTATCAACATAGAAAGGGTTAACATCATAGTAAAAATGAAGATTATATCCTTCGTACGGCAGGTTGATTATTGTACGGTCGGACTTTACAGGCGCTGAAGTTTTCTCCATACGGAGATACTTCTGCTGATACTTTATTCCAAGCCCGTTTACTGCGCCGGCGCCAAAGCCGCTCGGCCAACCGTTTTCGTCATATCCCCACGGAAGCATGCCGCATTTTTTGCCCTCGTCTATTGCGGCGCTTACATTTTGAAACCACTCTTCGCCCATATATTCGGTAAGCAGACCGCCCCTGGCATGCATAAAATACCCACCGAGTCCGGCTTCGTTCATAAGACGGATCTGACGTCTTGTCTCATCCGTATTGAGCTTTTCGTTCCATGACCAGAACGGTGAAGGTCTGTATCTTTTTTTAGGCGGATTTTTAAAGCAGAAAAGTCCATAAGCAGTCCCCTTTTATTCATTTTACAGGTGGATTATAGCATAGTGTATTTTTGTTTTCAAGATGCTTGACACACAGTGTAAAATTTTGTAAAATTACAGGTATGAAACATTAAATATCACCCCCAAAAGAGAGGAGGTATTATATGACAAAACGTAAAAAAGAACTGTGATCTGTGTCATATCGGTGTTATTTATATTTGGTGTCGTCACCGGTATTTACGCCTTATGCGTCAACAGCTATATAAAGAACAGGGGAAAAGATAAAATCTTTACCGTCGACAGTGTAAGCGGCGGATACGACTGCATAATTATACTCGGCTGCGGCGTCAAGGATGACGGCAGACCGTCGACATGCTTTTTACGACCGCATTATCACGGGAGTCGAGTTATACAAAAAGGTATCGCTCCGCGTATTTTAATGTCGGGCGACCATGGCAGGACTGATTACGACGAGGTCGGCACAATGAAAAAATACGCCGTTGATATGGGCGTACCCGAAGATGCGGTATTCTGCGACCACGCCGGTTTTTCAACATATGAGAGCATGGTTAGAGCAAACAAGGTATTTGGTATTGAAAATGCGGTTGTCGTTACGCAAAGCTATCATCTGTACAGAGCGCTTTTTGATGCCGAAAGCTTCGGTATCGACGCATACGGAGTCTCGGCAGACGTGAGACGTTATCTCGGACAGACTAACCGTAACATCCGTGAGATCATAGCAAGAAACAAAGACTTCCTCTTCTGCGTTTTCAAGCCCGATCCCAAATATCTCGGCGAGAAGATAGATATTACAGGCAGCGGCAGCGTTACGAATGGCTGATGTCACAATAATTCAAGAGCAAACAGCAAGAAACTGTTTGCTCGAGCGTGTCGAAAAAGTCGACACGCATTTGGACGGGAATGCCGCTCGCTCGAAAATCAAAAGATTTTCGGACTGCGCTCTATCCCCGCCAATACCACCCCAGCGTCCTTGAAAAACCGCTATATTCTGCGGTTTTTCGCTTAAAGGTTTTTCCGCCGCGCATGTCAGCGGAAAAACAGAAAATGCAGCATAACCGACGAAAGAGTAGACTTTGGGGTTTATCGACAGACTGGAGCAAACAGCAAGAAACTGTTTGCTCTTTTTATACCTATAAACTGAAATTTATATTAATCAATATGACTTTTCAAGTTCCTTTTTAAGCCGTGCGATGATTCTTTTTTCGAGACGGGAAATGTATGACTGTGATATTCCCAGCATATCTGCGACTTCCTTTTTGTGTGCTCCTTTGATCCGCCGAGCCCGAAACGCAGGTTCATTATATTTCTTTCCCTGTCGCAAAGGCGCGATATCTGCTCGTTAAGCATCTTTTTCATCTTCCTCTTCTACCCTTCCGCCAACCTCATTGGCATCACTGCCGAGTATATCTGACAACAACAGCTCATTTCCGTCCCAATCAACATTGAGCGGCTCATCTATCGATATTTCGGTTTTCAGCGCCGTCGTTTTTCGCATGTACATCAATATCTCGTTTTCTATACACCTTGACGCATACGTTGCAAGCTTGATATTCCGCTCGGGGCAAAATGTATTGACAGCCTTTATAAGTCCTATAGTTCCAATCGATATAAGATCTTCGATACCGGCTCCGGCAGCGTCAAATTTGCGCGCTATGGACACGACCAGTCGCAGATTATGAACAATCAGCTGCTCACGGGCGAAAGCGTCACGGTCAGTGCCCAGCATTGCGACTGTTTTTGCTTCTTCCTCGCTGCCAAGCGGCGGAGGAAGGGTCTCCGGACCGTTTATGTAAAAGCATCCGTCTTTTGTTCTGAACTTTGCTATCAAATTTTTTTATAAAAGTCAAGAAGATTTGTCGCTATTATTTTCAAGATCAACACCATACCCTATATATTTTATGCGCCAACCGCCGCCGGCGGAATTATTACTCGAATAATCGCTGCCTAAGCTGTCGTTCGAAATTACAACTACAGGATGCTCGATTGTATATTTTTTCTGCCGTTACCAACTATCGCCTTGTCGATTTTTACTGCCGGCATCAGCCTTTCGCCCGACACTGTCTTTACGGGAGATACCCTGAACCTTAGCTGCAATTCTCCGCTTCCGGGCGGAACAAGCGAGATCATGTTGTAGGTATCGTTTTTACCGAAAAGCTCTTTTGACGTAAAACGGTCGATTATTATGACTACGCTGCCGTCAAATGCGTCAAAAAGTGAATGGCCGGTATCTATTATTGCATCGGCTGTAACGTATTTATCATAAAAATATAGGCATACCTGGCAGCGCCCGGCGTCTTTGCAGTTTCTTTTCATAAGTTTCCTGGCGGCTGTCATGATTATATAAAATACAAGCGACGCCGTGATGAGCGTCAGTGCCGAGATATCAAAATAAACGACACCGTTATTTATACTCATAACCTTTGGCCGGGACACCATGTATATTCCCATCATAACTCCGGCATAAACAAATGAAACAGCGTAAAATATAAGCAGATTCACTGTGAATTTTTTTAAACTTCCGAATCCGAATGCTATAGCCACACCCGTGACCGACGCCGCAAGCCTGATGCCTATTTCGGGCAGGACGGGCAGCTGCGGCAGAAACACCGAAAGCGAAAACAAGGCAGCGGCAAGTGCACCCAATATTGCCCTCCAGGATTTCAGGGTGTACCCTGCCATTTTGATGTCAGCCTTATGAGCAGATAGTCTACTACGGTATTTAAAAAGACAAGAACGTCAACATATATAACCATGCCCTCACCTCAATTTTATTATATTACCTTTGCTGTTGCACAAAATGTCACAGCATGGACAAATATATTGTCATATGCTGTCAAAGAAGGCAGGGCAATATATTTATATTGACGAAAATATTTTATATTGAATAACTGCTCTTCAACTGGTATTATAAAGAAAAACGTAAAGGGTGATCCGATGGAAAGAATAGTATATAATCTTGATCTTGATTGGAAATTTCATACGGGAGATCTGAAAGAGGTCGTTGCCAACAGTCACGCGTCATCATACAACAGCTGCAAAGCCGGACGGGCTGTAGGTGTCCCTTCTACTGTTTTCGGAGACAGTGATTGGCGAAGCGTTGATCTTCCGCACGATTATCTGTCCGAAAGCGAATTCGGACCTGAAAATCTTTTAAGCCACGGTTACCGCAAAAGATGCAACGCATGGTACCGCAAAACTTTCAATCTGCCGAAAGAAATTTCAGGCAAACAGCTGCTTATATGCTTTGAAGGAACCGCTGTAAATGCCGAATTTTGTTTTAACGGTTCAATAATGGAGCGCTCATTCAGTGCGTATACTGAAACGGTTTTTGATATAACCGAGCGTGCGCATTTTGATTCGCCCAATGTTCTTGCCGTACATATAAACGGACTTGAAACCGAGGGCTGGTGGTACGAGGGCTCCGGCATATACCGCCATGTAAAGCTGTATGCCAAAGACAAGCTTCACATAGCGCATAACGGCGTTTTTGTGAAACCTGTATTTGTTGAAGGCAGCAAAAACGATTGGACGGTAGACGTGACAGCCGATATTGAAAACAGCGGATTTGAGTGCAGAACTGCCGCCATCAAAGGCTGTTATAACCGATAAAAACGGTGTGGAAATTGCCACAGGCACCTCAGAAAAAATATTGAGGTTTCACCGTGCCGTACCGAGAAGGCAGGTGCTTTGCTCAAGGTAAGCAACCCTGACCGCTGGGATATTGATACGCCGAACCTTTACAATATCACCATTACCGTCATCTCTGAAAGTGAGGAAACCGACAGCGTTACGGAGCGGACAGGATTCCGTACTTTCAGAATCGATGCCGATACCGGATTTTTATCTTAACGGCAAAAAACATTAAAATTAAAGGCACCTGCAATCATCAGGATCATGCAGGTGTGGGTGTTGCCGTGCCGGATTCGGTTCAGTATTACCGCATAAAGCGACTTAAGGAAATGGGCTCAAACGCTTACAGGTGCTCACACAATCTGCCCACAAAAGAGGTGCTCGACGCATGCGACGAGCTTGGCATGATAGTGATGGACGAAAACCGCCGATTTGAGTCAAGGCGCGAGGTGCTTGATTACATTGATATAATGGTTAAAAAGGGACCGCAATCATCCGTCTGTCATATTCTATTCCCTTTTTAATGAGGAACCGCTCCAGAACACCGAGGAGGGCGCAAGGATTTATAAAAGGCAGCGTCAGGTGGTATTGAATCTTGACGATTCAAGGCTGATAACAGGTGCTATAAACGGTACTATGGAGGGCGCCGGACTGCTTATGGATGTCACCGGTATAAATTACAATGTCGGTGCGCTTGAGGCAATGCACGAAAAGCACCCGGATATACCTTTGATTGGCTCTGAAAACAACAGTGAAGTATCGACACGCGGCTGCTATTTTTCAAGAGAAAACGGGCAAAATGTCCTTGATAACTACGGCGGCGAAGTAGTACCTTGGGGTCAGAATATCTTTTACACATGGAAATTTGTCACAGAGCACGCATGGTATCCGGGAATATTTATATGGACCGGCTTTGATTACAGAGGCGAACCTACACCATTTACCTGGCCGTCTGTTTCATCGCAGTTCGGAATAATGGATACATGCGGCTTTGCCAAGGAGTCTTTCTATTTTAACAAAGCCTGCTTTACTGACGAGCCTGTACTGCACCTGTTTCCCCACTGGAACTGGGAAAGCGGCAGAAAATAAAGGTCGCTGTTGCGACCAACTGTGATGAATGTGAGCTGTTTTTAAACGGCGTTTCTTTTTAGGCAAGAAGCCGTCCGGAGCTATACACAGGACCGAATGGGAAGGGGAATTTGCGCCCGGCACAATAAGCGCTTACGGCTACAAAAACGGCGAATGTGGTGTAAAAAGACGAGCGCACCACCACAGGCACTCCTATAAAAATAGTGCTGTTCCCCGACCGCACTTACATAAAAAATGACGGACATGACACGGTGGTTCTCAACTGTGCTGTCGCGGACAGTGAGGGACGCCTCGTGCCGACTGCCGATAATCATTTAAAATTCACCGTCGAAGGCGACGCCTTTGTCAGAGGCGTCGGCAACGGTGACCCCAACAGTCACGAACCGGACATTGCCGACGAGCGCAGCCTTTATTGCGGACTTTGTCAGGCACTTATAATGTCAAAGCCAGGTGCCGGATCGGCGAAGGTAACGGTCACCGGTGAAGGGCTTGAACCGGCTGAGATCTGTTTTGAAGTTAAAAATGTAGATCAGCCTAACTATATCTACTCGGTCAAATCATCGGTCATCTCATCCTTTACAATGTCTAAGGTATTTGACGAAAGACCTGACCCACTAATGGCGATTTCCGATAATGATATGAACAGCTTCACACCTGTATATTTTACTGTCGATACCTTCCAGGACGACTTCAGAAAACGGTTGGCGCATATACAGAGCCGTTTCTCCGATACCCGATGTGCCGCATATCACCGTAAGCTTTCAGCGCATAAATTCATACGAAGCCGAAATATATATAAACGGTGAGCTTATGTTTGAAAGCAAGGAAAGGATAGCCGGTACGACCGTCAAAAGTCGGCTATGATACCAAAGGCAAACGCAGCATCGAACTGCGCGTCCTTATAAGAGCCATAAATCATAATTTCTCAATGGGCTTGGGCGGAAAAATAAGCATATCTGACTGAATATAGCAAAAAATAACGGAGCACTTAGCTCCGTTATTTTCAGTCTGTCGATAAACCTCAAAGTCTACTCTTTCGTCGGTTATGCTGCATTTTCTGTTTTTCCGCTGACATGCGCGGCGGAAAAACACCTTGTAAGCGAAAAACCGCAGAATATAGCGGTTTTCAAGGACACTGGGGTGGTATTGGCGGGGATAGAGCGCAGTCCGAAAATCTTTGATTTTTGAGCGAGCGGCATTACCGTCCAAAAAGCGTGTCGAATTTTTCGACACGCTCAAATAACGGAGCACTTAAGCTCCGTTATTTTTTAAATATAGTAATATGTAATTCATCAGCGAGCCATAGGATGATACTTCTTATAGCTTTGTGTATAACGGTTACGCATAAGCTGAGCGTAGACCTGAGTTGAGGAAAGATCGGAATGACCGAGAATTTCCTGAATATCTTTGAGCGGAGCACCGTTTTCAAGAAGGTGTGCCGCAAACGAATGTCTTATAGTGTGCGGTGTGATATCTTTATCAATATGCGCTTTTTCGGCATAATATTTGATTATTTTCCAAAGTCCCTGCCTTGTCATGGGCTGACCGTTCATATTCGTAAACAATTCATGCGTGTCGCTGTCGATAACTACAACATCCCTGACGTTGGTGCAATAATTCTGAAGCGCTTTTATAGCCTCAGGATACATGGGTATAATACGCTCGCTCTTTTCGGTGTGCAAATGAAGAATGCCTATCTGCAAATTGATATCGGTGACCTTGATATTGATAAGCTCAGATACCTTGATACCGGTGGCATAGAGCATTTCGAGCATTGCTTTGTCACGGCAGCCTTTAAGTTCACTGCAGTCCGGCTGGGACAAAAGCAGTGTTACTTCCCTGGCAGTAAGTATCTCCGGCAGCTTTCTGACGTTTTTCCTGCTTTGATACCGGTAACGGGATTATCCTTGCAAAGCCCCATCGAGCATAAAAACGTATAATAGCATCTGAGCGACGCTAAAACACGTGTCACGGTCGCTGTTGATTTTCCGGACTTATGAAGCTCGTCGATGTATTCGGCAATCTGTTCGTTCCTGATATTTGCGGTCGAGCGCAGGCGCAGACCGTCGCAATATGACGCAAACTGTCTGACATCGCGCAGATATGACTCCAGCGTATTGCTGGAGGATTTTTTGTCTCTTTTAAATAGACTTCAAATTCTTTGATGTAAGCCTTCATAGTATACGTCCCGTTTCTTTATATCAGAATGAAAAATATTTTATAAAAGCAGCATGAAAATGCCGCTTCAACAAGCGAAGATAAAACCATTATGACCGTGCACCGCAAACATGTTTTAAGCAGATCGATACACTGCGGTCTAACAGAAATGCCGCGCGAAGAAAGATCCTTCACAAGTTCACAGAATTTAAATGAAAGAGCCAGCGACCTGCCTGCCGCGTAGATTATTATAAAATCGGTCACTATGCAGGACGGAAGGAGGATAAGATCTGCAAAAGCAATGCCTTTGAGCGAATAGTCCCTGTAAAGCACGCCGGCAAGCGCACAAGTGCCGAATCCCCTTAAAAACACTGTTATCGGAATAACGGGCAAACCGCTGACGCCGAATCCGGATAATATGATTACCGCAATAAATACGGCACCGGTCAGAAACACCTTAGAAAAAACTTTGAAAAAACCGGACGACACCCTGAACGATATGTACCCATTTATAAATTCTTCAATGGTCGAAAGGTATTTTGCACCGAGCAAACGCACGGACAGCGCACCAAATAACATTCCGGCAAGCAAAGCAAAAAAAGAAATAATAAAATAACTGTTTTCTTTTAAATATGAAAGTACATTGGGCTTAACAGGTTTTACTTCGGCTGCGTTGATTGTGTTAATGTTTATCATAATGCTCACGTCCTTTGTCACTAAAGCATATGAGACAAGCCATGAAAACATTACAAACGCTTTCAAATTTTCATAAAATACAATATGTATAGTCTTTAAAATTTTTGACCGCAATATATGTTGTTTACACTCAAAATACAGGTATTATGTTACCCGGCACAAAATAAAACGCAAAAATGTAAACATAAAACGGTGTTTAATTCAGCTGTAAAGCAAAAACAAAAACAGCAATAACAGCAGTAAACAGCGTAATTTTTTGTAACATAATAGTTATACACCAAAAAACGCGATTATGTCAACAAGTATTTTTGCTGCTTTTAAATCTTATGTAAACTAATTATGTAAACCGCGATATGTTGTACTGTATTAGTGTTATGTAAACCGAGTACTGCATATTTTTTTATTTATTTTAACAATGAAATATGTTATTATTATTTTACAAGGAGTGATACCGATGACTAAAACAGCCATAGTGACCGGCGGAAGCAGAGGCATTGGCGCCGCCACCTCTTCCCTGCTGGCAGCTAACGGATATAACGTTATCATAAATTACAATGCATCAGCCGATGCGGCGATCGCGCTTAAAGCCGATATCGTAAGCAATGGCTTTAATGCCGAGGTATACAAATGCGACGTAAGCGACAGTGATGAAGTTAATTCAATGCTTGAATTTTGCGTCAGTACCTTCGGTTTGCCCGACCTGCTTGTAAACAATGCCGGTATTGCCGGGCAAAAGCTGTTTACCGACATTACCGACAGTGACTGGTCACGGATGCTATCGGTTGATCTTACCGGCGCGTTCAACTGCTGCCGTGCCGCTTCAAAATATATGATAAAGAAGCATACCGGCAGCATTATTAATATTTCTTCTATGTGGGGCGTTGGCGGCGCATCGTGCGAGGTACACTACTCTGCTGCCAAAGCAGGTGTAATCGGTCTTACCAAAGCGCTTGCAAAGGAGCTGGGACCGAGTGGTATCAGGGTCAACTGTATTGCACCCGGTGTTATTGACACCGACATGAATTCAAAGCTGTCAGAAGCGGACATCGCCGGGCTTGCCGACGCTACTCCGCTCTGCCGGATCGGCAAGCCTTCCGAGGTTGCCGCTGTTGTTGAGTTTTTAGCCTCAGACAAAGCGTCATTTATAACCGGACAGACTATCTCGGTTGACGGCGGATTTATTATCTGATCAATCCGGTGCCTGAGCACCGTAGTCAAACAGATATCCTGCCATATCGCTTCCGGGATATTCGATAACGTTTGTATATGCCTCCGGCACTTTTCCGACAATGACCGTTTCGGCTATTGTAAATTCGCTTTCGAAATTGCCGGTAGTTCTGTACCATGGCATTACAAAATAGATATCCGATGTTATTTTAAGCGTTATCTGATGCAGCGTTTGATTTATACCTGCCGAAATAAATTTGCTTTGACATTTTCGCATAAACGGCTGAGCTGATATTCATGCTTATTTTGATGCTCGGACCGCGGTTGTTTAGAAACTGGTTTCCGGTAAGGGTGCCGACCGGTACATCTATCGTGACTGACTTTTTTCACCTATACCTTTTTGTATGTTGGCAGTAAGATTCGATTTGAGTTTGGCTATCGTGACGGTATCGTATTCGACCGAGGTAACAGTCCCCCCCGTCGCAGTTTATCTTCATAAGATCGGAATATGTAATTTGCATGTCATTCAATGTTTTATAAACATTTTCGTTTATGACCAAATTAGCTATTATTGAGTCGGCTGTCGCTCTTAACCGCAACGGTTATAAGCAGCAAAAAAGCACGGTTACAACCGCTGCAAGTCTCAGTTTTATATTCATAGTCTTTCGGACACGTTTCCTCTTCATATAAAAGAAAACACCTCCCGTATATCATACGCCGATATACGGGAGGTGTCACATTTTAATTCTAATTAACTGTTGTAGCAGCGGATAATTGCGTCAATTACCTTTTCCTTGCCGATCTTGCTGTTGAGCGCGAGGTCAAAATTCTTTAAATCGCCCCATTTTAACTGTGTATAATAATTATAATACGACGCGCGGCGCTTGTCGGTCTTTTGATCATCTCTGCGGCTTTGGTTTAGGAATACCAAGTCTCTTTTCGACATTTTCTATCCTTATATCGAGGTCGCAATATAAAAAACCTTTAAAACATCGCTGCGTTCTCTTAAAACATAATCGGACAGCGTCCCAGAATAATGCAGGGACCTTTATCAGCAAGCTGCTTTATGACCTCGCTCTGCGAGATAAACAGCTGATCGTTAAGCGGCAGCGTCTGGGCGCCGATAGGTGTGCTTAAGTAATGATATGAGCCGATAGACAGCGAGTACAAAAGGCTGTTTGTAGCTTTTTCGTCGTACTTGGCAAGAACATCGGGATCAACACCGCTTTTTGTTGGCAGCATAATCAATAAGTTCGCGGTCATAAAACGGTATGCCGAGCTTTTCTGACAAAGCCTTGCATATTTCCCCTGCCGCCGCATCCGTATTGTCTGCCGATTGAAATAATTGATTTCATAAAAACACCGTCCCAAAAAGCAAGTATATTCTGAAAATAGGTAATAAATGATATATAATATATCATTTTGCAATATTATTATATCATCATATAATCAACAAATCAAGTAAATTATAATTTAAACAAATTGTTGATTATTAACATATAATCAAAAGATAATTGCTATTTCTTGACACGAAGACGCCGGGATGTTATAATTATTTGAAAATACGGGCGTGGTGGAATGGCAGACACGATAGTCTTAGGAACTATTGCTTCGGCGTGCAGGTTCAAGTCCTGTCGCCCGTACCAAAAAATCCTCATTTGTAAGAATGGGGATTTTTACTTTTATCTTACTTTTCACTCTTACCTCAATATAAAATCGGTAACGGGATTTTAGGAAAGTAATAAGTAATATGTAAGAGATAATAGGCGATGCCGGAAAATTGACTGCCTGAGTTTGACGCGGCAGCCGGATAAACACCATAAGATCATAAAAAGCCGAGCCATAAGGCTCGGCTTTTTATTTAAAAGAATATCATCATTTTGCAAAGAGGTGATCAGCGAAGTGCTTTCTTTCTTAAGATGACCGATATACCGGTGCAGATACCGCCGCTGATAAACAGCAGTGCTATCCACAATGCAATGCTTCCCGTTTCGCCTGTCTGCGGAGATTCAGAGCCGTCCTTCAGCTTTGCAATTACTGTGTCATTTTTCTCTATTTCTTTCGTACCGTTCTCGCCAAAGTATTTACCGCAGTCCTCGCAGTACCAGTACTCGATATTCCCCTCTTTTTCTTTTTGTTGCATCGACCTTTTCAACATGCTTGAGACCTTTTTGTGATTGTCGGAGTCGATATCGCCGTACTCATTACCGCAGGTGTCGCAAACCGGCTTTTTTAACACAGGTCGCTTCACCGCCGGTGTGGTCGCTGATAACCTCGCCGCAGATATCACAAATATGGTTATTATCAGTGTCGGTATGCTCGAAAGGGTCGCGCCGCACTCATCGCATTTATGGTCGTTGTCTGTATCGGCGCAGTTATCGGTCTCTAAGCCATCCACGCAGCCTTCCACCGTGCATTTGCGTGTATGGGTGCCGTCGCCGTTTGATGTCCACTTATCGAAGGTGTGCCGTCATTGACCGTAACGATTATCGTGGTTTCGTTTCCTGCATTATCGGTAACGGTAATTGTTTGCTGTCCGTTTGCAGGAGATAGCACAAAGCTGCCATGCCCGTCAAGATCGATCTCGGTTCCGTTTACCTTAACAGCCATTAAATAGTTTTCGGTAATGGTGACGGTCTGAGCTTTGCAATATGTCCTGAGGTTCTTCACACCGTCAATTACCGGGGCAGTGCCGTCAAGCACTATACCGTTCGAGCAGATGTATTGGGCGTTTCCGGCAGCGTCGGTCAGCCTAACGTATATAATGTACTCGTTATCGGGATCGATGTTAAAGGAGCCGCTATACAGAGTGAAGGTCTTATTTGCAAGCTCGTTTTCGGTCAACACAACACCGGACAGCAGGTATTCGATCTTTACCTGATCGGCGCTGTTGTCGTTCGCCTCAATAGTAACGGTTTGCGTTTTCTTAAAGAACAGACCGAAAGTGATGTCGTTTAAGAACTTGTTCCATATGTTTGTGCCGACAATGATATTACCGCTCGGCTTTTCAATATCAAACCACTGTGCCGTCAGAGTAATGCTCGTGACACTGTCATCTATCGCAAGCTCAGAATAAACGGTATCGGCGGTAACTGTTTTTGTTCCCATATTTCCAACCGGTAAAATCATAGGTGTTTTTAATGGGAGCGTCTATTCCCTCAAGCACCCTGTCGGTCCATTTCACATTTGTTTTGTCGGCAACCTTGCTGCCGCCGTCGGTATCAAATCTGACCGTAAAGACTGATTTCTCGTTCCACTGAGCCGTCAGTATAATACTGTTTACGCTGTCGTCTGCCGCAAGCTCAGAATAAACGGTATCGGCGGTAAGAATCATTTCATTGTATGTCCATCCGATAAAGTCATAGCCGTTTTTCGAAGGATTTACGACACCTTCAAACACACTGTCGTTCCACTTTACATTTGTTTTGTCGGCAACCTTGCTGCCGCCGTCGGAGTCGAACCTGACCGTAAAGCCCGATTTCTCGTTCCACTGAGCCGTCAGTATAATACTGTTTACGCTGTCGTCTGCCGCAAGCTCGGAATAAACGGTATCGGCTGCAACGGTCTTATCGCCGTATTTCCATCCGGTAAAGTCATAGCCGTTTTTCGTAGGCACTGTAACGCCCTCGAGCACCTTATCGTTCCAACCTATGATTTTGTTGCCTATCTCCGAGCCGCCGTTGGTATCAAAGCTCACTGTATAGCTCTTGACCGTAAGGGTCGCAGCATCCGAGCGCCAAGTGCCTACATAGTCGTCATTTTGAGCGTTCCTGGCTATGCATCGGTAGAGATTGCCGTTTAATGCGTCGGTCGCTTTGCAGGTAACAAATGTGGTCGTCCATATCTTTACACCGTTTACGACTTCCGACGAAAGGGATACCGTTCCGTCAGCCTTGGTGGCATCGGTGTATGTTTCTCCGCCGTCACTGCTCACCTGCCAGGTCACCTCAACGCCGCCCGGATTTCCTTCGGTAATGGACGTTGTGAATGTGGCATTTTCGCCGACATTTACGGTCGCATTGCTGATAGAATCCTTAAATTGCGGCTGATAATACACCGTCATCAGCACGGTATTGGAAATCACCAAGCCGTATTCATTTGACACGACGCAGCGTATAAGCTTTCCGTTGTTGTATGACCGGGCATATATTCCGATCGAACTGTCAGTTCCTCCCAAAATATTGGTGAAGGTATTTCCGCCATCGGTGCTTTCCTGCCACTGATATTTAAGATTGGTGCCTGCTGCCTGAATACTAAAGAAGGCTGTTCTGTCGAATACAATAGTGATCTCACCGGGTTTTGTTGCAGGTTTGGGCTGTTCGGGTGCCTCGACGGCAATATCTTTAGGCTGTACTGTTATAACGGGGGGCGCTTCGGGAAAGCTGATGGTCACAGGGCCGAAAACCGTCGGCTCGGTCGACTGTCCGTCGCCTGTCGTAACCCATGTTTTGCACCTTATCTGCCGACCGTTCATTGAAATTTCTATTGTCGGCTCGTAAACAGAGGATGTCGCACCTTCTATGGGTGTGAAGGTCCTTCCGCCATCGTCACTTGCTTCCCAAAGATAATGGAGCGTTACCGCGGCATCGCTTGCCGGCGTGTTGTTGGTAACCTCAAATTTTGCCGTTTTGCCTAAATTAAATTTGTCGGGAGCGGTAAACGAGGGATTGTCAATAAAGACATATGCATTATATGTGTAGGAAACCGAGAATTTTGAATCCCAGCCTCCGTACGAGACCTTCGCCCTATAATGCTGACCAGTCCTGAGCGACGCTGCCGTACGAGTGTAATTGACTTCGCGCGTTCTTGATCCTATACTTGTTTCATTTTCGCCATTAACGAGGAACCATTCTAAGAGCACATCCTTTTCCTGCAGATCAGACGGCGCATTTGTCATAGTGCTCATTGTAATGCTGTCGTTATCTTTTATAACAAAGTATTTTCAGCTTTATGGGCATAAAGGGAAGCCTGTGAGCTAAAATGTTAGTTCCGTAAATAAGGTTATAAAAGACGCTGTCACCTAATCTGCCGTCTTCATTTCTCGGGAACAAATACACACCGTAAATGGAATCCTGGGCTCTAAGCCAGTAATGAAGCATATCGCCCTCGTGAAGGGACCCTGTATTTTCGTAACCGTAGTAGGTATCATACGGCGGCTGACGGGTCGGCGCTCTGCCTACATACTTGTTTTCATTTACACCTTCAACAACATAGGAATACTTGTGTACCGTGTTCCCGTCGCCGTCAATAGCCTTGCCATTGTCGTTGAAATCAGCGCTTCCTCCGGTTATTTGCAGGATTATGTTGTCGCCCAGCTTCCCTGAAAAGTTACCGCCCTTGATAACGGTCTTGCCGGTGCCGGTAATGTCAAGCCCCTGGCACGGGCGCCATCTGTCAATTCAAGACTGCCGCCGGAAAGCTCGATGGGATTGTCAAAATAATATGTTTTGTCAGTGTCCATTTTGATTTTTGCGTTGGCGCCATTTTTCAGAATAATTTTGGGGATCTTGCGCCCTTCATCGAGATTTACATCAAGAGTAAGTCCATCCGAAAGTACCACCACATCAAGAGGCAGTTCAGTTTTAAAAAGCAACATCATATACGTCGTTCAGCTTTAAACCGTCTTCCCAGTAAAAACTGGTCGAATCATGAAAATCGGAAAAATACGACCAGCGTCCTTTCCGGCTGCCCTCTGCCGATTCATCATATTTGACATAGATATTTTCAAGTATTTCGGTACTGTACTCATTGTAGATTCTGTATCCCGTATCTCCGCTGTTTGTCCTGAAATGCTTCATTTTGATACCGGGTTTTACATTCATAGGGGAGCGTATAATAAACGGTTTCCCACGCGCCTTCAGTGTCATTATCCTCTGCATAGATATTTTTAACACCGGCACAAAGCTTACCTGCGCCGTCAAACCATAGTCCGTATGATTCCGGATCCGGTGCGCCCGAAAATCCCCGAACAAACATTCCGTATTCCAGGTATCCCCGTGGGAATGGGTTATCGATAAACGCGTTGACCGTTGCGTTGTTAAATATAGAAATCTTTTTCGTTCTGATACCGGCAGTACCGAATGAGTCGTTAACTACCTTTTTGTTGCATTTTCCGTCAACCACTCCGCCGTCGGCATAAATGCATTCGCCGACTGTGATTCCGCAAAGATAAAATGATTGATAATCATCCGCCATAGCCGGAGAGTAGCTTTTCTGGCTGCTGTCCTGCAGCGTCGCAACACCCTGCGCCTTTGCGTTTGCCCCATCGACTCTGAGGTCTTTGCCCACGGTGAGACCGCCCATACCTTTCCATGCATTGTTTGTATAAGCTACTATCGCACTGTTGTCCTTAACAACAAGGTTTTCCATAACAATTACGCTTGTACCATAGCTTTCGCAGGATACCGTCCGCTGCGCCTGAGCGGTCATAGCGATCGTAAGGTTCTTTGCGTACAGCGCGACCTCGTGGGTGACGATATTAAGTAAACCGTCGCCGGTGATCGTAATATTAGCGTCCGGCGCATAAATGCCGCTGTAGCTCTCATTGTACTTGTTTCTGGATGCTTCACTTGAAAAAGAGCTGTCGCCAAGCTGAACATTTCCGGTTATATTAATCTTAAGGTCTTTATTCCCTTCAACGTAGATAATAGCAAAGCGTTTCGGCGTTTCATCGTCAGCATTTATGCGCTTTCCTATGGTCGCCATACTGTAGCCGCGGAGCGTCAGAGTATTGCTGCCTGCGTCGTATTCCCAGCCCTCCCTGCTCCATGTATTGCTTGATGTTATCTGCTCGTCGGCGATCCATATGCCGTAATCTGTAACTGCAAACGCACTTACCGGAAAAAGGCATATTATAAGACAAAGAACGAGTATGGCACTTAATAATCTCTTTTTTCATATAATTTTCTCCGTTTCACTGTCTTTGGACAGCTTAAAATCAAATGTCATTTCAGCATTGAGAAAAGCTTATGCATGACCTTGGTGGCGAGCGCCCTTATATCGAGCGATCCGATAAATGCAAGCACTTCTTTCTGCTCTTCCTCAGGTACTTTATATACACGCATGGCAGAGGTCAGAAAGCAATTAAGCTTACGCTCAAGAGAAAAATGGATATCGCATTTTTTAGCCATGTAGCTCAGCATCAGCCCGGCGGTCCCTATTTCCATTTCATAAAAATCACTTTCGGCAAGATGTGGAAGGTTCACGCCGAATATTTTCTTTAATTCAGCTGTGGTATGCAGATATATGTACTCCGACGTGTCTGGCATGGTGTAGGCTTCAATATATATCTCACGCAGTTTTTCATTCAACTCGGTAAGAGTAAGCTGGATCGCAGTTTCCACAGCGTATGAGCAGACCGGCGGCATAGTGTCACCTGCAATATTCCTTGCCATGTCAAACTGACCGCCGAACATCGTCCCGACAAGCTCCATCAGCAAAGCGTCCTTTTGTCGGAAACAGGTTCTGAAAACTGCCTCTTGCAACGCCTGCTTCTTGAACTATCTGTGTGATAGTCGTCTGCTTATATCCCTGCTCCAAAAACAGCCGGACGCACACTCTAAGTATCTTTTTCTCTGGTTTCAATACCGTCTTTTCGCGCAGAAATATGCCATCCCTCCACATACAAACTAATATATGTATTAATTATAGCAGACGGTATGTATACAGTCAAGTATAATATGATATTTTTTATACTTAACAGCTGACAGCGGTCACGTTTTCGATGTACTGGAAAATATATGAGTTTCCGCCATGATATATGATGCTTTAAAAAACGAATGAAAAAAGCACCTGCATTGCAGGTGCTTTTGACAAACGATATTATTTTGAGGCTTTTTGACCTTTGGTCAGTGATTTTATGAGGAAAACGACCGACGCTGCAGTCGCCGCAGCATATATTATCACCGCAAAAAGTCCTGCCGCCCAAAGCGTACCGTAAAACGGTGAAATAAGTATAAAGGTTGTCCAAAGCGCAGCACTGCCATACAATGTTCCGGATGTAAACAGTCCAAGCATAACAATTGCGGCAATAATCATCAGTGAACAGACGACGGTTATTGATGAAATGACGGTGTCCTTATAAACCGCCCCGAGAACAAGAACGGCAAGATACACGGCAGTAAAAGCAACCGAGAGCAGAATGTACCCCACAGGCAGCTCCGGAGAGAGAACGACCAAGCCGTTTTCACCGGTAAATCCGCTTATGACTCCGCTGCGAAAAGAAAAAATGCTCAGGACCGCAAGTAATAATAATGCCGCGAATGATACTATACGAATTATGAGTGCCGATTTTTTTTAGTCAACTTTTTTCATTTTACAGCTTACCGGTCGAGCCGAAACCGCCGGCAGCCCTTTCGGTTGAGTCAAGCTCGTCAGCCACTTCTATTGTCGGTACAATAACAGGCGCTATCACAAGCTGTGCGACGCGTTCGCCGTCCGATATTGTATATGGCTCACTTGACAGATTGACAAGACCTATTTTAAGCTCTCCCCTGTAATCGCTGTCGATCACGCCGACGCAGTTCGAAAGGGTCACTCCGCTTTTTACGGCAAGACCGCTCCTTGCGTATATGTAAGCAACGTAATCAGCGGAAGGAAGCGCAATTGCAAGTCCGGTCGGCACAAGTGCGCGTTCACCGGGCGCAAGCGTTATTTCACCGTCAAGGCAGGCATAAAGATCCATACCGGCGCTTCCCTTTGTTGCGGCAAACGGAACATGGGCTTTATCATTCAGTTTTTTTACTTTCAGTATCATACAATTCCTCCAAATCTCAATTATTTACTTTATGATGGAATATAGGCGAATTTTCATTAAGACCTTCAAAAGTGTATCCCAAAGCTCTGAGTCCCTCTATGATTTCCGGCAGGGCGTCGGCAGTTGTTGATTTTGTGCCCAGATCATGCATAAGCACACATATATTTTTATAAGGCTCTCCGTTTTTCTTGACGGCACCTTTTAAGACGTTATTTACAATGGTATCTTTCGGAACGTTGTTGCCGTCAGCATCGCCGCTTGATACGTTCCAATCAACATAAATATAGCCCTTATCGGTGACCATTTTTGTAAGCTTGGTCATAATACCGGCAGAGTATTTTTTGCTTTTTGTATTGCTGCTGCCTCCCGGAAAACGTATCAGCTTTGATCGAACGCCGATCTTATTGTATACCTTGTCGCTTAGTGCCTGCAGATCTTCAAAATACGCATCCGCGTTTTTATAAATGCTCCATTTATGCGTGTCGCTATGAAGACCTATAGAGTGTCCGGCATCATTTATAAGCTTAAGATTGTCAAGATATGCAGTGCCGACAACAAAAAAATGTTGCCTTTACATTATATTTATCAAGTGTCTCGAGTATCCTGGGCGTCACCGTTTTTAGACGGACCGTCATCAAAGGTAAGATAGCAAACATGCTTTTGCTTCGGTCGAAATGTATCGCCATTGGAGGCAGTTCCGCCCCTGGTTTGAAGGGGGATGAAACGGTAGGAATCACAGACGATGATACCGAGGCTGAAGATCCGACAAAAAGATGATACAGAATCTGATGAATAGGTACTGTTGTCCGAAGCAGATGATGGCACGGCATCGGTACTTGCGGCAGACTCCATACGAAGAATCATTTGCAGCCGAATCCTTATTATTTGAATTTACGGTAAATAATATACCTGCAGTTACGGCAACTATAATAACAGCCAGAAACGAACAGATAATAATTGATCTGTATAAATGCTTTTTTTGACGTTTGCTCATGGATAAAGCCTCCAAAGTATTGTGCTGTGTAGAACATTTAATATTATAGCAGAATTAATGAACATTATAAAGAGCAAATTAAAATATTTTTTAATTTTCAGTAAAAAATTATTGTTAAACGGTTTGATCTGTGCTATTATGAAAAACAGCAATATACGACTATTATCGCGTTTTTTACGGAGGTAACATATGAGTAACAGAAAGACTATGATCTTCAGCGACAGCACAAGTGACCTGTCGCCCGATATTATTGCCACTCGCGACATTCGCATCAATCCGCTGACCGTTGTTTTCGGAAGCGTAAATCATGTCGACGGCATTGATGTCAAACCGGATGATGTGTATAAATTCTATAAAGACTCAGGTACACTTGCCAAAACAACAGCCTCAAATATTGCTGAGCATGAAAAATTTATATCTGATAACCTTGCCGAGGGATGCGGTGCGGTGTATTTCACTATAAGCTCTGAAATGTCCGCAAACTACAACAATGCAAGGCTTGCTGCCGAGAACTTTGACAACGTTTATGTCATAGACAGCCGCAGCCTCTCGACCGGTATCGGACTTCTTGTGCTTCACGCCGCCGATCTTGCCGATAAAGGTATGGATGCCAAGGAAATACGCGACGAAATACTGACACTTGTTGACAAGGTCGATGCATCCTTCGTTGTTGATACACTTGAATATTTACATAAGGGCGGTCGCTGCTCGTCGGTCGCGGCTTTAGGCGCCAATCTTCTGAAACTCAAGCCCTGTATTCAGGTAAATGACGGCAAAAATGTCGGTAATAAAGAAATACCGCGGCAGATTAAATGATGTTATCAAGCAGTATGTTGAGGAAAGGCTTTCCGATGATAACAAGCCGATAAGCAGCCGGATATTCCTGACCCACTCCGGCGGATGCGAGGAAATCGCCGAGCAACTGAAAAAGAGGTACTGGAAAAATATCCTGATAAGGGAAGTTATAATCACCCACGCCGGATGTACCGTCTGCGTACACTGCGGTCCCGGCACTCTCGGAATACTTATGATAAGAGAGCACGCGATCTGATATGATAAAAAACGCCGCATACCGGAATGGATATGCGGCGTTTTTTGTGTATCATTATCAGTTACGGTTGAATACAATAAGTGCAGGGACATATTTACGGCGACAACCGCGGTTAGTCCACAGAAGTACCGGACAGTTCCTTTATATAGCGGAGGCGGCAGAAATTTTCTGCTGCCTCCGATCATTGTTATTCAGCAACCACAAGATCGTCAACATGAACATTGATGCGTGCAACGGCATTGCCGGTCATGCTCTGAACCTTTTCCTTGACATTAAGCTGGACAGCCTCAGCGACTGATTTTATCTTTGCGGTATCATAAACCTTTAGAAAAATATCAAGCAGCAGAGCACCGTTATCGACCGTCACGTTTACCGAGGCGGTGAAATTACTGCGTGAGCCCTTTATAGCGCTTTTTTACATCCTTAAAACCGATCGGCTTATTGGCAAGCTCAGCCACACCGTCAATCTCAAGCGCAGCCATACCGGCAATTTTAGCAATAACATCATTATTAATAGCAAGACTGCTGTTGGTTGTATTAGCCATGATCAGACCTCCGAAGTTTTATAAGACTTGAAATTTTGCTTTTCTTATATTATAACACATATTTTTTTGTAACCGCAACTATTTTACGGTGATTATTTTAATTTTTTCAAGATCAACTCTGAGTTCAGACATGACTGCGTCCTGTATCTGCAGTGTTTCACTGGTGAGAAGTGACTCGCCCGGCACCATAACAGTCACCTGATCCTCCGATATCATAACAAGCGCATCGGCAAATCCCTTAGCTTTTATTACTGCTTCGACCGATATTTCATCCGTGGCGTTCTGCGCTATTGAATCAAGATCTTTGAGTGCTTCCGTTTTTGATTTTTCACCGATATCGGCGCTACTTAGTACCTCTTTCAGCTTGTTTATTGTATCGTCACGCGCCGCGCTGCGTTCCTTGCGGGCTGAGGCTATATAATCAACTCCACCCGACGTCGGCACCGCACTGCCGGTATCTGATGAAGCATTAACATATTGTGCTTCACCTAAATTTCCCGATTTTTTTCCTGTCCTCAAACGAGGCGTATTTCATGTTAAGCCACACAGCCGCACCGAGGCACAGCACAAGTGCCGCCATAACTATCTGCCTTTTTCCTATGATTTTACCTTTTTCATGTTAAATTCTCCCTTCTAATATCTGCCGATAATACATATTTTATCGTCACTTATATTCAAGGCTGATCTGACAGCCATTTTAACCGCATTTGACACACTGTCTGTCTGTCCGCTGTCGCAGACTATAATCACGCCGCGGATAGCCGGCATTTTTTCGGTTACCATCAGGGCGTGCTCGTTGCCGTCCTTATCCTTCATAACAACATAATTTTTTTTTGATTACTGTCATTCTGCTCGCTTTTTTTTGGCTGACTGATCCTTTTTTGTTTCAGCGTCGGTTTTATACTCATCTGCATATATTCTCTCAACGCCGCTTTCAAGTGTGATCATCACTGATACCTTTGAACCGCCGAGCATGTCTGATATAACGCTTTCAAGCTTTTTTCGGTGCTGCTTGTATATTCGTCGGTCGTCATTCCGCCGTATGAGCTGCCGTCGGCTGACGTTATTTCGGTTTTTGACGTTTCCGATCTGCGGAATGTTGATATGAGCACCAGCAGCAGACCTATTATTCCGACTATCACCAAAAAACCGCTTTTGGAAACAGGCGCGGATAATATGATGTTTTTGATCTTTTCTGAAAACTTCATTGTTGTTACTTTCCTTTATAGGATATCGTAAAACCAAGATCCCCCACCGCATTTTGCGCTGCTGGCAGATCATCAGTGTCACAGTAAACGACAGCTTCTGTAATTGATATGCCGCCGTCAGCGGAAATATCCGTAAAAACACTTGTGTATGCGTTATCTATGCCTGCGTTTTTAAGTCTTTCGTTTATGACCGAGGCTGCTGTGATTTTTACTGTCTCATTTTCATAATCTGCCGCATAGGATGCATAATCACCGATAGCTGCCCTTTACCGGAATATTTAATGTCACCTATATCGAACTTCATAGCAGCCCCGGCTGATACTATAACCGACGCTATAAGAGCAATACTTACGGTTGTCTTGAAACTGCTGCTCATTGCACCGTTCGGTACAAAATGCATCAGTATTCCGTAAAAGATCATGCAGATAAACACAGCAGTTGCAAAGGTTCGCAATACGTTCATATCAATTCACCCTAAACTATAACCACTACCGTCAGACTGATAACAAACAGTACGAATATAAGAATGATTACACCGACGACGAATGACAGCGCCGTATCAACGGCTTTAAGGAGCATCGATGCCTTGCTTTGTGACAGAACCTCTGCCGCAGATGAGCATATGTTCATAGAAAGCCTCCACAGCATAAGCTCGGTTAAAAGCGGCAGAACTATCAGCGCTACAGCAATTATTCCGTAGACTGCAACCGACGACCTTAAAACACTTATACAGCCTCTGACAGTGCCAAGTGCCTCGCTCACGGCATTTCCGACAACCGGAACGGTTGTACCGACTATGAATTTAGCCGTTTTAGCCGTAAGTGTATCAGCCGCGTTTGAGACCGAAGTCTGTACGCCTAAAACGCCCTAATAATACTGTTGACGCAAGGCTGAGCAGCCATCCCGAGACCTTCTTTATTGTCTTTGATATTGAGCCGGTTGACCCGTCGGGCATCAACGCGCCGCCTATTCCGAGAGCAAGCTGTATACTTGAAAGCGGCAACAGTATAAACGAGCAAAGCCAGGACACGCCTTCTGAAACGACAAGCATAACGGTCGAATAACCGGCAGCCGTCAGCGTTTTACCTGATGCGGCAAGTATCGCAGCATAAATCGGCACAAACGAGATCATAAAAATGCCTGCCGACCTTACTGCGTCAACGGTCGACACCAAGGCGGATGCCACCGGCACCACTGACACGGCTGTTATGCCGGTAATCAGGACATATTTTAATATACCTCTTTCTCTTGCAATGGAATTTGAAATACAGGCGAGCAACAGGATACCAAGTACGGAACAACCGGCAGCAAGCGGCGCTTTATAACCTTTGTTTATGAAATCAAGTATTTTTTCGAACACACTGTTTATATTTCCGCCCAGCGAATCTGATCCGTCAGGGAGATCAAAGCTGTATTCATCCATCTGCTCCCTTTACATCTTCCGGGAGCGCCTCAGACAGCTTGTCTGCACCGCTTGCCTCAAACTGACTGCGGTATATTTCGTTGATATCGGTATCAGCCTCCGCCGCTATTGCAGCAGGCGCCGCAAAAACTAATACGCACATAATAGCAGCGGCAATAATTACTTTTTTTCATCCTATCAGCTCCACAGCCGTGTTTATAATGATCTTTATTGTCGGCACATTTATAAGTACAACCGTTATTTTACCTGCAAGCTCGATCTTACCTGCAAGTGAGGTCTGACCGAAATCCCTGCAGATATCCGATGCAAATCCGGTAATATAGCAAACCCCCATTGCCTTTATCACGGTTACAAGCAGTTCGCTGTCGATTCCGGAAAGCTCAAATAGTGATATCAATGTATCTTTGAGTCCGCTAAACTCTATGATAACGGCAGCCGTCAGCACGGCACCGGCTATTGCCGCAGTGAGCATGGAATATTCCGGACGGTATTGCTTTTATAAAAAATGATAAGCATTGCCGATACAACTGCAATACCTATAACGATAAACAGCATGTTCAAAGCCCGAACACCGACTTTACCGTGTCAAACAGATTGCCTATTTCGGTCACTACCATTATAAGGACTACAACCAGCCCGGCAAGTGTTGTGAGCATTGCCTGATCCTCACGTCCGGAACGGACAAGCAACTGATTCAGAACAGCCACTATGATGCCTATACCTGCCACCTGAAAAATAAAATCAACGTCCATTTAAATCTCCAATCTGCTTCAGATGAAAATTATGAAAACAGCTGCACCGGCAAACATAAACAGACTTTTGAGCAGTCTGCCCTTGTCGGCTATCTGCGCCTTAGACTCCGATCTCAGCTGGCGGAATTTCTCGGAATAATATCTGCAGTGATCTTCCTGGACAGTGATGTCGCCAACACCGAGTCCGGTCAGAAAATCAGCGATCACCGGTGCGTCGCTTTTTATCGATATGACAGTTAATCAGTACACTAACCAGTTTTTCAGTGCAGCCAATATTATCCTTATTTATCCGGCTTAAAAACTCCAATCCACCTTTGCCGTGCCTTACAAAAATTTCAAACAGACCGTTATGTCTTGATCTCATTTCGTCGGTCAGCACGGCAGAAAATCTGCACAGTTCGTCCAGCACCGTAAACCTTTGTTTATACTTATCATTCACAATAAACCCTGTCGCAGCCGTTGCAAGCGATAGAAGCAGCACTCCAAGTGTCCTTAACATCTTTGCTCCACCAACCCGGCATGTGCTTTTGGGACGCACACTATTTCAGGCTTTGCGCCCGGATATTCTATATAAAACCGCGTTTTTACGGCGCCGCTTTTCGAGCAGCAGCCTTGCAGGCTCACGCTCAAATATTTCTTCCTTTGATCCGGCATGAACGGACGTTATAGCCTCAACACCGGAAAACATTGAGGATATCACCGATCTTGCCTCATCCCTGTTGGCTATCTCGTCAAATGCAATAACCTCAGGGTTTAGTGTTCTTACAGCTATTTCTATTCCGTCGGCTTTTCCGCATCCGGTCAGGACATCGGTCAGAACACCTATATCATTTTGCGGAACTCCGTCATTTACCGCCGCTATCTCGCCGCGTGTGTCAACGACAGCAACGCGCTTTCTTGCGGTGCCTATGCCGCACGATATAAGTCTTACCGAATCGCGCAAAAGGGTCGTTTTTCCAGATCCCGGCGGACCGGCAATAAGCAGACCGCCTGAAAAGTATTTTGAGAGCGGTATGGCGCAGTTTTTATATTCTACCGCAAGCCTTATGTTAATCGACGACACCTCGGCTATGCCGACCATTTTACCGTTTTCAATAACGGCTTTGCTGCGATTCCGGCTCTGCATCCGTTTTTGAGCGGTATGTAACCCATTTTCAGCTGATCCTTGTATGCATATTCTGAAAATTCGCATAAAGCTCTGAAGGTATCGTTTATATCCTTTTTTGTAACCGTGTAAAGACCGCTTTGCAGAAGATAACAAAGCTGTCCGCCGTCAGATAAAAACACGTTTTTCGCCTTTCACGGTCAGCGACAAAGGCTGCCCGGCTCTGAGCCGTATTTCACTCATCTCGCCTACCGCTTTCCCCGGCAGCAGCGATATTAAGTGACGAACAGTGGGCGAAAAGTAACCTGCGATTTCGTTTAAAAGTTGGTTCTTTTTGTCTTCCGTCATGGCACGTCCATCCTTTCTTCTAAAACAATTTATGTGGCTTAGGACAAGAATAGAACGCAAAAAAATATCTTCCGGAAGCAATCCGGAAGATATTTTGAAAAATAATACTTTATTTTGAAAGCATATCGCGCATTATATATGCGGATTTATATATGTCTCCGCCGCCCATAGTGATGATAGCATCGCCCGGCGCGGCATCGCCGACAGCGGTAAGCGCAGCCTCACTGAGATCGGCGACACAAACAGCATCGTTAAGACCGTCAGCTATCACCTTTGAGGTTATACCGGTCGTGTTTACCTCGCGCGAGCCCATGATCGGCGTCAGTATCACCTTGTCAGCCAAAGACAGCGCGTCGATAAAATCATCCTTTAAAAGCTCTGTTCTTGAAAACGTAAACGGCTGGAAAACGGCTATTATCCGTTTGAATCCGAGCTGTCTTGCCGCCGAAAGTGTGGCTTTTATCTCGGTCGGATGATGTGCGTAATCGTCTATAAGCGATATACTATTCCACTCGCCAAGCTTTTCAAATCTGCGGCCTGCACCGCCGAATTTTGAAAGTGAGTCCTTTATACCGTCGTTTTCTATGCCGTAATACTTTCCGACGGCAAACAGCCGAAAGCATGTTATAAACATTATGCTTTCCGGGCACCGATAGCTCGAGCCTGAGCAGCGGTTCTGACCTGTAATTGACAGTGAAGGCATAGCCGTGCTTTGCCTGCTTTATATCAGTGGCATAGTAATCGTTTGAGGCGTCAAGACCGAAGGTGATGATCTCGCCCTCAAAGCCTTCTATCGCCTTTTTTGACCAATGGATCGTCCCCGTTTACAACGGCGACCTTCGACATTGACACAAATTTTCAA
>VOFC01006500.1_pt1 | contig 51256 bp, 100 predicted proteins | sample 5384161 | NCBI WGS metagenome assembly VOFC01 (sample SAMN12384722, study PRJNA508395) | human gut metagenome | isolation source: healthy gut B | host: Homo sapiens | reverse complement strand
AAATGTTTAACAAAATGCTCTCTGGCAGCTTTTTTGCAGCATCGGATAACGAATTATAATCAATTCTATTTCACTTAGTTGGTGAACTGTTTGATCTTCATAAGCGGAATAATCCTCTTTCGGTGTACTCTCTTGTTTAGTAACATCTTTTGAATCTTGAGTAGGCATAACAGTTTTAGCAGAATCTTTTCAAATTTGTCTGCACGAGCCTGTAATCTAGATTCTTCTGTTCCTAATATTGCTTTTGTAAATTTGATGCAATCGTTGATTCTTCTGAAGTCTTCTTTGAAGGCCGAACAACACAATTTGTTCTGGATGCTGAGGTGCCTGAGTAGAAACTACAGAAGGTTTTACTGGCAACCCAACTGGAGCATTTTGTGACTTTTCAATAGGTTGAATTGGAACTGAAAAATCTTGTTCTTCGCTAGGTTCTTTAGGAGGCTGTGTAGCAGTATTGTTGCTAGTGATAGATTCTGATGAATTTTCCTTTGGATTACTATCTAATTCACCAGCATTAGCAAATGCAAAGGATGCTAGTTTCTCTTTTTCTTCATCAACTTCACCTGCATTTTCAAAAGCATATTCAGCTAACTCTTCGTCTTTATTACGAGAGAATCTTTGTTTTAAACCGTCAAACCAAACAGAGAAACGATTTTGTTTTGGAGCAGAAGATTTAACTTTACGTTCTGTCAATTCGTCAGGATTCAATTCAACTTCAACAGGAGTAATGGTAGCACCATTTCTCTGAACGTAGTCTTTGAATTGATTTAATTTTTTTTCAGCAAGAGCACGATCATTTGACAAAGTCTCAAGTTGTGAATAATCAAAATTCTGTTGTTCTTCTTTTGCTTTATCCAAACGAGTCATAATTTGAATTTCAAGATTCTTAGAATCTGTTGCCGAATCATAACCATGTTGTTTAAGCCTTTGATGGTATTGATTCTTCACATTGGCTAATTCCTCAGCATCCTTTTTCATAGCATTATTTGCTTTTTTCATCAAATCTGCATATTTTTTTAACTGTCCTAGCATTTCCTTAGACATTTGATCAGATTTGGTTTCTAACATCTGCCTTACTTCAGTTTCTGATATCTTTCGTTTCTGATCATCAGGAATGTTCAACAAATCCAATGATTTTTTAAATAATGCTACACGCCGTTGCATTATAATTTGAACAGATTTTTTTTCATTATCAACTTTTTCGTTGTAACTTTTCAAATTCTAACTTTTGATCAATTAAATTCTGCATATTACTAATTTCATTAGCAATTCGATTATAATTTCCTTCAATACGATTATAATTAGCATTAGCTACATCATATACTTCTTGAAGCCGGTTCAATTTCTTAGCATATTTTTCTGCTCTTTTAGCACGAAGATTATCATATATTCTCTTGCCAAAAGCAGTGCTTGTTGCAATTTTTACCAAACCTTTTTAGCATAACCTTGAAATTTACATTCCCAACGAGTTGCTTTAATAGTAGCAGTTTCTGAGTTATCAAACGGATTGACAGGTGGTTCTGCTTTTTTATCTTGTTCCTTTTTCTCTGCAATCAATGCATCCAACTTATCTTTTTGCTTCATTATAATCTGCTCTAGATTTATTTACATCACCAATTATTTTATTATGCTCATCCTGAGCCTTTTTCAATTCCTCTTCTAAATCATTCGTATCACTTTCAGGAACAACTACAGCAACCTCCTTGTCACGATGATTAAAACGTAAGAATGCAGCACGTTCAATCTCATGTAACATTTTTTGTTCTTTATCAAATTCAAGATATCTATCATCGTCGTCATTTCTAGCACGTTCAACGCGTTCTCTTAAATCATGATATTCTTTCACCATTCGATCAATAGGATTTTGTTTAATTGAAGTTTGTCTAGTTTTCTTGATTGTATCAGTAAGTTGATTTAATTGTTCATCTAATTTTTCTAATTCCTTATTTTTTTGATCAAAAAATAGGATTTGGTCCATAAACAGTATCCAATTCTGCTTTTCTAACTTCCTCAGCTAAAATGTCACGTTGTACCTGTAATTTAGCTTGTTCCTGTTCTAATAAAACAACTTCTTTAGATTCTTCTTCACGATTCACATCAGGAAAATATTGATTAGCTAACTGTTCTAAAAAAAATCTCTGTCGCTTTCAAAATCTGGATAATACATATCTTCTGGATTTAAATCAGCATCACGATAACGATTCAAAATACGATCCAATTGAGAAATTTCAATTGGTCTATAACTAGCCATTTGAGTTTTTAAAGCTTCTAGAGTTTCTTGATTAGATTGACGTAACACTTCTAACTCTTTATTTTTCGATCATAGTCAGGATTCGGTCCATAAACTGTGTCTAGCTCTGCTTTTCTAACTTCATCCTGTAAAATACGTATTTGAGGGTCGTTTTCAATCATCTGATACTTTTTGCGCAATTCCTCGTACATTTGTGGCATCATATTAATCTTTTTTTCAAAATAGACGTCGTGCGGCGCTTGTGCCTTTTTCATTGGATCATTTTTTTTCTCCTCAATTTGTTTCGTTAAAGACTCAATACGTGCACTAGACTCTGGTAACCGAGTTTGTAATGATTGCATATTAGCTTCTAATTTACTAACTAACTCTCTCTGTTTTTGGATATCCTCTTCCGTAATCAATGTATTGGTTTCAGCCATGCCAACCACTCCTTTTTATGAATATACAATCTTATAATACCACAACCACAAAAAAAAGACAACAAAATTGAAGTTGTCTAAGAAATAAAACTGTAAATATTTATAAACAAAAAAATCCTTGGCAACGTCCTATTTTAGCTTTCACTATCGTCGGCGCTAAAGAGCTTAACTTCTGTGTTCGGGATGGGAACAGGTGGACCCTCTTTGCTATTGTCACCAAGGAAATTTTATTCTATTTTTCGAATAATTCTCTGAAAACTTAGATAATATGCTCATCAAATTATTTAATAATGATTAAATCCTCGATCGATTAGTACTGGTCAACTCAACGTATCGCTACGCTTCCATCTCCAGCCTATCAACCTCATCGTCTTTGAGGGATCTTACTTAATTAATAATGGGAAAACTCATCTTAAAGTTGGCTTCCCGCTTAGATGCTTTCAGCGGTTATCCATTCCCTACATAGCTACTCTGCGCTGCCACTGGCGTGACAACAGATACACCAGAGGTAGGTCCGTCCCCGGTCCTCTCGTACTAAGGACAGATCTCTTCAATTTTCCTACGCCCACGACGGATAGGGACCGAACTGTCTCACGACGTTCTGAACCCAGCTCGCGTGCCACTTTAATGGGCGAACAGCCCAACCCTTGGAAGCGACTTCACCTCCAGGATGTGACGAGCCGACATCGAGGTGCCAAACGCCACCGTCTATGTGAACTATTGGGTGGCATCAGCCTGTTATCCCCAGGGTAACTTTTATCCGTTAAGCGACGACCATTCCATTCTGCATCGTCTGATCACTAAGCCCTACTTTCGTATCTGCTCGACTTGTTGGTCTCGCAGTTAAGCTCCCTTATACCTTTTACGCTCTTCGAATGATTTCCAACCATTCTGAGGGAACCATTGGGCGCCTCCGTTACTTTTTGGGAGGCGACCGCCCCAGTCAAACTACCCACCAGACACTGTCCCTGATCCAGATTATGGACCTAGGTTAGAAGTTCAATAAGTTAAGGGTGGTATTCCATTGCTGACTCCTTATCAGCTGGCGCCGATATCTCTCAGTCTCCCACCTATTCTCTACATAACTTACCAAACCTCAATATCAAGCTATAGTAAAGCTCCATGGGGTCTTTCCGTCCAGTCGCGGGTAACCTGCATTTTCACAGGTAATAAGATTTCACCGAGTCTATGGTTGAGACAGTACCCAGATCATTACGCCTTTCGTGCGGGTCAGAACTTACCTGACAAGGAATTTCGCTACCTTAGGACCGTTATAGTTACGGCCGCCGTTCACTGGGGCTTCAATTCGAACCTTCGATGCTATCGACTTTCGTCACATCTAAGCTCTCCTATTAACCTTCCAGCACTGGGCAGGCGTCAGCTCCTATACTTCAGCTTGCGCTTTTGCAGAAACCTGTGTTTTTGGTAAACAGTTGCCTGGGCCTCTTTACTGCGGGTCAATCGCTTGACCACCCCTTATCCCGAAGTTACGGGGTCATTTTGCCGAGTTCCTTAACCATAGTTCTCTCGCTCACCTTAGGATACTCTCCTTGCCCACCTGTGTCGGTTCTCGGTACGGGTACCTGTATAATTAGCCCTAGAAACTTTTCTTGGAAGCTTGGCGTCTGGAAAGTTCGGAGTTATCTCTAACTCCTTCCCCATCACACTTCAGTTGCTCTATAAACAGATTTCCTTTTTTATAAACCTTTGTGCTTAGACCAGAATCCATTAACTGGATCTCCATAGCCTTCTTCGTCATTCCTTCAGTTATACAGATAGTACAGGAATATAAACCTGTTGTCCATCGGCTACGCTTTTCAGCCTCGTCTTAGGGACCCGACTAACCCTGGGAGGACGAACCTTCCCCAGGAACCCTTAGGCAAACGGTGGCCGGGATTCTCACCCAGCTTGCGCTACTCACACCGGCATTCTCACTTCTAACCGCTCCAGCTCTCCTTCCGGTAAACCTTCTCCGCTGTTAGAACGCTCCCCTACCACTCATGCTTATGCATGAATCCGCAACTTCGGTACTGTACTTAGCCCCGGTACATCTTCGGCGCAGTGTCACTCGACTAGTGAGCTATTACGCACTCTTTAAAGGATGGCTGCTTCTGAGCCAACCTCCTAGCTGTTTTGACAACTCCACATCCTTTCCCACTTAGTACAGATTTTGGGACCTTAATTGGCGATCTTGGACTCTTTTCCTTTCGCGTACGGACGTTATCACCCGCACGCTGACTCCCCGAGTATAATACATGACATTCGGAGTTTGATTGCATTCAGTACCCTAGACGGGGCCATCGGACATTCAGTGCTCTACCTTCACATATCTCTACCTCGAGGCTAGGCCTAAACCTATTTCGGGGAGAACCAGCTATATCCGAGTTCGATTGGAATTTCACCGCTAGCCACAAGTCATCCGCGCACGTTTCCGGGTACGTCGGTACGATCCTCCATTTGGTTTTACCCAAACTTCAATCTGCTCATGGCTAGATCACTCGGTTTCGGGTCTAATACTACATACTATTTCGCCCTATTAAGACTCGCTTTCGCTTCGGCTCCGTATCTTCTACTTAACCTCGCATGCAACATTAACTCGCCGGTTCATTCTGCAAAAGGCACGCCATTACACTTTAATGTGCTTTGACTTCTTGTAAGCACATGGTTTCAGTATTCTATTTCACTCCCCCCCGGGGTTCTTTTCACCTTTCCCTCACGGTACTTGTTCACTATCGGTCACTAGAGAGTATTTAGCCTTACGGGATGGTCCCCGTTACTTCCAACAGGATTTCTCGTGTCCCATTGTACTCAGGATTCTCCTTCGAGTTCTCAATATTTCGCCTACAGGACTGTCACCTTCTTCGGTATCGCTTCCCAACGACTTCAACTATATTAAGACTTTCTTCTCTACTTATGGAGTCCTTTAACCCCAATCCGAAGATTGGTTTGGGCTGCTCCCCTTTCGCTCGCCACTACTTAGGGAATCGATTGCTTTCTTTCTTCTCCTCCGGTTACTTAGATGTTTCAGTTCACCGGGTTGCTCTCTATAAAGTTATGTATTCGCTTTATGATACTAGTAGTTTCTTACTAGTGGGTTCCCCCATTCGGAAATCTCCGGATCAAAGTATACTTACTACTCCCCGAAGCATATCGTTGTTTGTCACGTCCTTCTTCAGCTTCTAGTGCCAAGGCATCCACCATGCGCCCTTACTAATTTAACCACCATTTTTGATATTACTATCCTAATTTGATGAGATGTTTTCGTATATATCACTTATCACAATATACACGCTTTGTATGTATCTCGCTCGTTTGAAATACATACTCCTCATATTATCTAGTTTTCAAAGAACTATTCCCTTGAGAAATCTTTTAGATCTCTCAAAACTAAGCAAAACGTTGCCTTTAAAGTCTAATTCGGATTTTACTCCTTAGAAAGGAGGTGATCCATCCCCACGTTCTCGTAGGGATGCCTTGTTACGACTTCACCCCAGTCACCAATCCTACCTTCGATGGCCCCCTCCGATTGCTCGGTTAGGCTACCAGCTTCGGGTATTATTGACTCCCATGGCGTGACGGGCGGTGTGTACAACACCCGGGAACGTATTCACCCCGACATTCTGATTCGGGATTACTAGCGATTCTGGCTTCATGGAGTCGAGTTGCAGACTCCAATCCGTACTGAGACCGGCTTTCGAGATTTGCTCTACTTCACAGTTTTGCTTCTTTTTTATACCGGCCATTATAGCACGCCTGTAGCCCTGGACGTAAGGGGCATGATGATTTGACGTCATCCCCATCTTCCTCCGGTTTATCACCGGCAGTCTCCTTAAGGTTCTCAACTGAATGTTAGCAATTAAGGACAAGGGTTGCGCTCGTTATCGGACTTAACCGAACATCTCACGACACGAGCTGACGACAACCATGCACCACCTGTCTCCTTTGTCTTCCGAAGAAGAAAGGTCCTATTTCTAGGTCCGGTCAAAGGGATGTCAAGCCCAGGTAAGGTTCTTCGCGTAGCATCGAATTAAACAGCATGCTCCACCGCTTGTGCGGGTGCCCGTCAATTCCTTTGAGTTTCAGCCTTGCGACCGTACTACTCAGGTGGGATACTTAATGTGTTTACTTCAGCACCGGTTGCCCGACACTTAGTATCCATCGTTTACGGCGTGGACTACTAGGGTATCTAATCCTATTTGCTCCCCACGCTTTCGTGCCTCAGCGTCAGTGTTGGCCCAGCAAGTCGCCTTCGCCACTGATGTTCCTTCTAATATCTACGCATTTAACCGCTACACTAGAAATTCCACTTGCCTCTACCATACTCAAGGTTAACAGTTTTGGTGGCGAACCGAAGTTAAGCTTCGGGCTTAGACCACCAACTTATTAATCCGCCTACGCACCCTTTACACCCAATAAATCCGGATAACGCTCGCTCCCTACGTATTACCGCGGCTGCTGGCACGTAGTTAGCCGGAGCTTTCTTGAAAGGTACCGTCACTCCAGTATCATTTCCTATACTGGTCGTTCGTCCCTAACAACAGAACTTTACAATCCAGAGGACCTTCTTCGTTCACGCGGCATTGCTCGTTCAGGGTTTCCCCCATTGACGAATATTCCTAACTGCTGTCTCCCGTAGGAGTCTGGGCCGTGTCTCAGTCCCAGTGTGGCCGATCACCCTCTCAGGTCGGCTACGCATCGTCGCCTTGGTAGGCCTTTACCCCACCAACTAGCTAATACGCCGCAGGCTCATCTCAAAGTGAAGCTTTAAAGGCTTCTTTTACTATAGAAAAACGTATCTTTCTATCTCTCATCCGGTATTAGCTACCATTTCTAGTAGTTATCCCAGTCTCTGAGGCAGATTACCTACGCGTTACTCACCCTTGCGCCACTAGACGGTGATCCAAGTCCGCTTCGTGCAAGCACTCCACTTCTTTGGGCTACTTCGTACGACTTGCATGTCTTAGGCATGCCGCCAGCGTTCATCCTGAGCCAGGATCAAACTCTCCAAAAAAATTTATTTTTTGTTTGTTTATTCTTATTTCCTGACTTCAAAGGTTTTGACGTTTTGCTCAGTTTTCAAATTTCAAGTTGCCTACTAAATATATCAAAATTATATGTTATTGTCAACATCTTTTTTGATATTTTTTTTAATTTTACTTGAAAAATCAACACTTTTTTGCGGATTGCTTTTCTAATATAACACCCACATTTCACAAAAGTCAACACATTTTTTAATTTTTTACAAAAAAAGTTACTTATGCGTAACTTTCTTCTTTAACTCGACATATTTGTTATAAAAATGTTCTACTGTACCAGTAGAAAACGGCTCTTGATGTTCCTTTGCCATCTCAATTAAATTTCCTAATTCTTCTTTCAAAACAACATCAAGTTCTTTCGAATAATGCATCAATCCTTTGTGATAATTGTATTCACCTCGATCTAACACTTTAAACGATCCATCTGGGAAAACACGTAAATCCAAATCGTAATCAATATATTTAATCGTCGTGCCATCTAAAATGAATGGAGAGGCAATATTACAATAATAATAAATGCCATCTTTCTTATATTGACCGATAATATTGAACCACTTATCTTTATAAAAGTACATAACTGCAGGTTCTTTTTGTTTTCCAACTTCGGCCATCCGATTCAATGACTCTCGTCTTATCATTACCGAAAACCATATAATCGTCGTGGATTTCTAAGAGAACGGCTTCATCCCATGTTCTATGAATGCTACCATCATGTTTATAACAATGTATGTCGAACTTTGTTCCGACCTTTACATTCATTAAAATTTCCTCTTCTCTGTCTTTATTATAAACTCATTTTACAAATTTGCCAAACATTTTACGTATAAATCAAAAATTGAAAAAATTTAGTTGACACAAAATTGCAAAAAAAGAATGCCCTGCAGGCACTCTTTGATGAATTCAATATTATTCGATTGAGATAAGTTTCTTAGTTTCAACTTCAGTTTTCTTAGGAACTGTGATATTAAGCATTCCATCTTTGAATTCTGCATGAACTTTATCAGTCTCTACATCTCCAAGATAGAATTCTCTTTGGTATTTACCATAAGATCTTTCACGTCTAATGTATTTTTTACTCTCTTATCTTCTTCTTTATCTTCAGAATGTTTCTCAGCTGTAATTGTCAAATAGCCTTTGTCGCATTCGATTTTAATATCTTCTTTCTTAAATCCAGGAACATCCATTTCAATGTGATAATCACCATCTTTTTCATAAATATCACATTTCATATTACTTTCCTCAGGATCGCTTAAGAAATTATCAAAAAATGTCATCTAAATAAAATTTTCTTGGGATTAAACTCATCATATTTCATCCTTCCTTTCAACAATTATAGTTATACCACTTTATTTAGCACTTGTCAACAGAGAGTGCTAACTTTTTATTTTTTTAAAATTTTACTTTACCCTCAATGAAATCTTTCTCATTTATAGTATAGGCAACATTTTTTCCAATTTATGTCATATTGAATAAATTTTTGTTGAATGACTTTCGGATCATCATGCCAAACACGATTCCCATATACTTCTGATGCATGGAAAAAAAGTACCATCTGCTTTCATGTAATTATCCGTTGCATCACGAAGCATCCGATACCAGCTATCTTATTATAAATAACATCGTTTGCTTCATACCCTTTTTACAATCGTCGTCTCCAAATAATATTTTACTTGTAAATCATAATTAGAAAGAGTAAATGTCTTTCTTACCAAATAATCTTTTCCATCTTTCACAGAAATATGAAAACGACTTCGATCAATCTTCAAAGTGCCAGCCTTTCCTTTATATATACTAAGCACATGCCGAACGGTATTACAACGTACATTTTTTCGCATCTAATACTCGTTTTTGATATTCTTCCTCACTAATCTGTGTATAAAAAATAACTGTGATCATAATACATGATAGCTCAACTCCTCTACTTATCGTTAGTATACCAAACAAAACGATAAACTCATTCAAAATCTTTTGCAAAAATATCAGAATTTCGCACATAAAATCCAAATTTTTCATACAACGCATGCGCATCCAAACGATTTCTACTCGATGTTAGGAAAATTCGAAAAATATGATTTTCCTGTGCGAAATCAAATACAAAATGCATCATTTTAGAAGCAATTCCTTTACCACGATATTCCTCATCTACACATACATCTTGCAAATAGTATTGTGTTCGATTTAAAAAAGGATCGACAATGGGATGAACCAAGATTTGTCCTACAATATTACCACCGACGACAGCAACAACTGAAAAAATCGCCCGAATCCAACCTCTGTGGAACTGCATCATACCCAAATACCCGTTGCACTAGACGAGCAACTTGGGGAAAGTTCAGATTCTTTCATCTGTCTAATTTCAACGTCCATATCGTTCACCTCTATTTTTATTATACCATAACCTTAAAATATGATAAAATGATTCTAAAGGAAAGGTGAAGATATGAAAAAATTCAGATTCTTATTAGGAATCGTATTAATACCGCTTCTATTTCTAACTGGATGTAGTAGCGACGAAGAAACATTGACAGGAAAACATCATGCCGAGATTGTAGTACAAGACTACGGAACCATTAAAGTAGAATTAGATGCTGATCAAGCTCCTATTACCGTTCAAAATTTCATAGATCTAGCAAATTCTGGATTCTATGACGGCTTAACATTTCATCGTATCATTGAAGGATTCATGATTCAAGGCGGAGACCCAAATGGTGATGGAACAGGTGGCTCTGGTCACACGATTCGTGGAGAATTTACTCAAAACGGAGTAAACAATACTCTATCCCATACGAGAGGTGCTATTTCAATGGCACGTAGTAGTGCAATGAACAGCGCCAGTAGCCAATTCTTCATCGTCCATGAAGACTCTACATACTTAGATGGAAGTTATGCTGTATTTGGCTACGTAACAGAAGGAATGGACGTTGTCGATGCCATCGCTACTAGTGTAACGGCCGAAGACTCAAATGGTACAGTCGCAAAAGAAAATCAACCTGTCATTGAAAAATTACAATTATCGATTAAAAAAAGACTCTTTTGAACGAAACTGTTTTCTATATCAAGAAACGAGATTCAAATCATTTGAGTCTTTTTTATACAATCGTAACACCTAAAATTTGAGCCAAAGATGCCGCTTGTTCAAAACTTACCTTTGCACCTTTCAAAAGATTTCAAATCCGTAACGATACCAGAAATAGAGGAATCCGACAAATCGACTTGATTTAACGAACTTTCTAAAAATTCTGTCTCATCCAAACAAGATTCTGAAATTGACAAGTCCTTGACGTCAAGATAATGAAAAGAAGCCTGCAAGCAATCGGCCTTGACAAACGAAATATGTTGAAATTTACAATTAGCAAAATTACTGTAACGCATTAAAGACGAATGAAAGGTAACATCTACCAAAGTAGAATCGATAAAAGAAGTACCGATCATTTTACAGTCGATAAACTGACAACGAGTAAAATTGGATTTATAAAATTCCAACTTCGAGCAATCGATATGTTCAAAAAATACAATCACAAAAAAAATACGTTTTTAAAATCTAACAAATGAAAATCGATTTTTTCAAACTTGCAAGCATCAAATGTAATATCACAAAAAAGAAACAACAACAGATGGATTTTCGGAAAATGACAAATGATCGTACAAATCCATATCCTTTGCATGAACAAAAGTAGAAGGAGTGAACAGTTTAACACGAGGTTTTTGAACAGGCATATCAACCACTCCTATAGCAACTGCTTTTTTTCAACTCTTCTTTTTCCTCATCTGGTAGATAAGAAGCATTGATAGCATTAATATTAAATTTTCCATAATCGACATCAGTAAAACCAAACGTGTTGCGCAGAAGATCATACTCATATTCTAAGGAAGTATTAGAAACCGTACGATTATCTGTATTGATTGTTACAAGCACCCCAGCATCAACCAACTTACGAACAGGATGTTCGTCGAGTGATTCATAGATACCTGTATCTAAATTACTCTTCGGACAAACCTCCAAAGTGACTTCATTTTTTGAATCAGTTCTTGAACGACATCATCACTTTCGATACTGCGCACGCCATGACCAATTCTTTTTCGTACCAAACTTTATGGCAGAGTGAACGCTTTCAGCACCATCCGCTTCGCCAGCATGAATCGTATACGGAATGCTCTCTTTTTGGCCAGTTCAAATAACGGTTCAAAAGCACTCGTTGGATAAGATGCCTCATCCCCAGCCAAATCGATAGCAACGACATGTTGATTTCGGTACTTTTTGGCAAGACGAATCACTTCTTTATTTTCTTCTATAGAAAAATTACGCATCATACATAAAATTAAATTGATTTTTACTTGAACACGACGAAATCCCGCCAAAAGCAGCTTCGATAACTTCATCAGCAGTCAAAACCCGGTATGAAGAAGTGGACAAAACGAATCTCCGCATAAATGACCTCATCGCTTTCCAAATCTTTCGCCAAAAGACTTGCAAACGTCTCGATATCTTCCCGTGACTGTAAAAGTCTTACCGGAAGTGTAAATTTATCTAAATATTCTGCCAATGACTTCGCATGAACAGAAACAAGTTCGCTAGTGACATCCCTACCCATCAACCTAGAGGCATAAGGAATACTAAGCGAACCATCAAAATGTAAATGTAACTCAACTTTTTCATTTTATCATTCCTAACAAAAAGAGAGTATAACATAAATCTCTGTTATACTCTGAAAAAAAACAATCTCTTTCATAAAATCTTTTACAATCCAGTTTACTTTTTTAATAGACGCAATAGCATCACGAATCAAATCGATTGACTTTTGTAACCGATTTGTCTCTTCTAAATTTAATGTAATGTAAAAATTTTCTTATCGGCACCGTTACGATTTAATACCGTCGGTAGCCCTACATAGACATCGTTATCTTTATCATAAGTAGATACTGTAATGATGGTGTTTTCATCTCCTAAAATTGCGTTAGTAATTCGAACTAAACACATTCCAATGCCATAGTAAGTGGCTCCTTTTCGTTTGATGATTTCATAGGCTGCATTCTTCACTTCATCAGCGATTGCATCCATCTCTTTTGCTGATAAAAAGTTTTGAATATTTTGTAATCCAATCGTCGCATTACTCCACGGCACAAATTCGAGTCCCCATGTTCTCCAACGACGTAAGCATGAACATTTTTGGGACTGACGTCGATCTTTTTTCACTAATCAAATAACGAAGTCTAGCCGTATCTAAGCTCGTACCAGAACCGATGACTTTAGAAGGCTCAAAGCCAGAATAACGATACGTCAAATACGTCATGACATCGAGTGGATTCGTAGCAACCAAAAAACACCGTGAAATCCACTTTCGACAACCTTAGTAACAATGCCTTTAAAAAAATCTTGCTATTTTTATGAATTAAATCCATCCTTGTTTCACCCGGATTTTGATTTGATCCCGCCGCAATCACAACGATAGAAGCATTACTACAATCTTGATAATCGCCTGCTTTAATTTTAATTTTAGAAGGAGCAAAAGCCAAACAGTGATTCAAATCCATTACTTCCCCAATCACACGGTCCTGATTCAAGTCAATTAATACAAGTTCATTGACGTATGTCCGCTGATTTAATAATGCATACGCATAACTCATTCCTACATTTCCACAGCCAATAATCACTACTTTATTATTTGTTTTCATAAATCCTCCATTATTTTTAGTATATCAAAAAACGAAAAAAAGCATACTAATGCCCAGAATAGTCTCTTAAAATCCAAGTCATAATTACTTGAACAATATAATGAACTTCTTCCGTAGTCAAATCATGATCATCTGCAATGTGATGCCATTTTGCTAAACAACCTCTACAACAAGTAGCAGTAGCATGTTGAGCGATAAAGACAGGATGCCCTTTCATCGGTGTCTGTTTTCCATCATGCAATGGATGCATGGGAGCAAGACGCTTGTTAATAAAATCATAGGCATGACTTTGAATAATATCGAACCCTTTTTCTTGAATGTATGTGCGCTCCTTCTGTTTCAAATGAAAACTACTTCGAAATTTGGAATGGGAAAGCCTTTCCAATATGTCATCAATCTTCTTCTCGTTCACGAACGGCACCTTCCATTGCTAAATAAGAATCCAAATCGTAATAAAAACCGTACTCTAAATATAGCTCGTCACCAATTTTTGCTTGTTTTACTTCTACGATATTGCCACCCAACTTGCGATAGAAGTCGATTCCTTTTTGATTATCAGAAAGACACCAAACAATCATATTGACATCCTTTTGAAGAGAGTTCTTTGACAACTGCTTCAAATAAAGCTGTACCGATTCCCTGTCCCACTTGAGAAGGCTTTAAATATAAACTTACTAATTCCGAGTCGTATTTAGATTCTTCCGCTTTAGGATCAAAACAAGCATACCCTAATATTTCATCTTGCCTTGCAGCAACAAAAACCAAATCTTGATATTCATCAAAACTAGCAATATAACGACTCGTCTGTTTTTCATAATCGAGTTGATTCAAATACCTAGAAGCGATGATTCGGTCATAAGCATTGCGCCATCCATCTACTTTGATATGTGCCATCTGTTCTTGATCTTTCAATTCGTTCTTTCTGATAATGTAATCATCTTGTCTCGTCAAATCTTTTAATGCATTGTGCATTTTATAGAAAGAATCGATTAACACTTCATCATCTAAAGCAAATGTTACACGACCAACCAACTCATCTGGGTACGGCCAACTAATCGATTGACCAACCAAAAAACGAATTCGACACGTCTTGTAGAAGAACTGCAACAAATCGCGTTCCGTCAAAATACGATGACCTTTGTACTTCATTCCTTTTAGTTCCGTAAAATCTAAAATGGCAAAAAATCCAGCATCCGGTTCCAAATTAGAAGGAAAACTTGTATACAATACCCCTGTCAAAGCATCATTCGCGTTTTCAGTTCCCAATCTAGCAGTCACTTTAAAGCGTACCATTTCACGATAGTTTTCTGGCACTGTATCAATTCCCTCTACCAAAGCATACAATAAATAATATTTTTCTAAATATCGTTTTCTTAAATCTGCAAAGTACGTTTCGTATACTTGTTTGCGGTCTAATGAAGTATTTAATGCACCTGCCAAAGCACGACCAACGATATCAGGAGCAGAATCCATTTCCTGAAAGATACGGTTAATCACTTCTCTAATGACAATTTCATCGGCAACGACAAAACCTGCTCGAAGACCAGCCATTCCGTAACTTTTAGAAAGCCCAAATAAAGAAATGGTATTGCAGAAACATCCCCGGAATACTAGCCATCGGTTTTGCAATATTTTTTGTTCAAACACTAAATCCCGATAAACCAAATCGTCTATTACAAACACACCACGATCTAAGCACACACGTCCGATTTTCGTAAGTCGATCCGTTTCTGATTCACCCATGACTTTTCCAGTTGGATTATTTGGATTGGCATTGACAAATGCTACCACTCTAGGAACATAACCTTTTCTTCTATGATAAACGTTTTTTAAACTGGCATTAATTTCATCGATTTTAGCAGCAAGCTTATCCGGATCCACCAAAAATGGTCTTCCTTCGTTACCGGCAAAATCTCAACTTCTGCACCAGCCCGTTCGGCCCGAATAATAAACAAGCCATAATTCGGTCCCGGCATCAATACGACGTCACCTGGTCTAGAAATAATATTAATGATTAAATTAAACGTAATAGAAGTAGATGGCAAAAATGTCAAGTTGTGAACTGACAACCCCTTTTCATCAACATCAGAATAAGAATACGGTTCCGTATTGATAAATCCTTCCTGTTCGATGTAATCCAAAAGGACTTTTCGAATTCGGTCATCGCCCTCTGTATAAGGATAGCGATACATCTCTTCATCCAAAGCCTTACGCATCTCGGCAATTGCTAATGGGAAAGGCTTAGAACGAATCGGGTTGCCGCCACCTAAATCGATATCTGGTATTACAGTAATGTTTTCATCCCGCACTTCGTAACCATAAAAGTCGATTGCATCCGCAATGGCTTGAACCGTCGGATTGAATTTCTCGTGATCAGCCTTCTACCAATATCTGGTAAACCAAACCTTCTTTCTCGCAATTGTGGATTTTCTTTCAAAAAACGATCGATTGCTGCAGATTTTCGAATCATAAAAATCACCTTCTGGTTCCATTATATCAAAAAAATCGCCATAAAACATGACGATCAAATAAAAAATAAATATTCAAAAAACGAACTCAATCCATTTACTCTACATATGTTCTTCAATTAAATTTTTTAAAGAGTCGTATTCAATGCACCAGGTACTTTTTACTTGAATCTCACCATTTCGAACAATGAACGTATTTGGATATGATGTAACACGATAAGAATTGAATGTTTTAGCATCTTGATCAAAATAAAACTGGAAATGTATATCCATGGTCCTGAATGTAAGAATGAATTTCTTCATTACTTGCATGACTCATACCGGCATCGACAATCGTCAATATCGTAACCTCATCTCCTAGTTCTTCCTGCAATCTTTGAATACTATTTAACTCTTCTTTACAAATACTGCAAGATAAAGAGCAGAAGTTAAGAACGACTGTCTGAGAAGAATAATCGGATAAACGATAGGTGTTACCTTGATAATCGGATAACTGTAAATCTGGTGGAGTTGTCAATTCGGATGTACTAGAACTGCTACCACAACTAGACAATCCTCTATCATCCATGGAACAAGAATTTAACGTCTTACGAGGAATACTATCGATACCGTCATATAACAGGAAAGCTCCAATTCCAACTAATAAAACACCACCTACTTTTACCAAATTCATCAATGCCTTTTGATACTTCTTTAACAAATTCAATGCTTCTGTCGTAAATAACCTAATACTAAAAATGGTACAACAAAACCTAACGCATAAAACAAAACATACAAGTTTCCAATCATCGCACTGCTACCACTACTTGCCATCATAAGAACAGATGATAACGCCGGTCCAACACACGGTGTCCAAGCAAAACTAAATAAAAATCCTAAAACAAAAGCAACACCCGGATTCATCTTTTTTAAATTAATCCTGGCAGACAGCTTCCTTTCTTTCTGTAAAAATGGAATCCGTATCAAGCCAATCTGAAATAAACCCATCAAAATAATTAAAACACCACACACAATCAATAAAATATGACGAACATCTTGAAAAAAACAATCCAACGGCACTAAAGGATAACCCTAATAAGAAAAATGACATCGAAATTCCAAGAACGAAAAACAAAGTATGAAATAGTGTCGTTTTTCTTTTTTGTAGACGACTGTTCCATCCTCTAAAACGGTTCTAGCACTTCCAGCCAAATAACTCATATAAAGCGGAATCAACGGAATAATACACGGAGAAAAAAACGAAATAATTCCTTCTATAAAGATCGTAATAAATTGAAATCCTTCTAACATATTGCCCTCCTATAAAGAATATGAATTGAAATTAATTTATACCAAAGAAAAACACGATATTAAAAAATCAAAATTCGTGCTTTATTTCTGTTTTTGTATGAATTATCATACCCTAGATGATTATATCAAATAATCATATTTTATACAAACATTTTTAAAATAATAAATAAATATAATACAAAGCGAATATCACTAACATGACAATTGACTCTTTTTTTATTGATGACTCGTTCACTTCTAGCAAAGATAAATAGAAGTGTCGACGATAAAAAAACCATACCGATATCAATTAACCCAAATCCAATCAATGGAATATCTCCATAAATTAAAATTGGAAGTCCTAAGACAATACAAATGTTAAAAATATTCGTACCGATAATGTTACCGATAGCCATATCAAATTCACCTTTACTAGCACTTGTAATCGTCATAATCATTTCTGGTAAACTTGTTCCTACTACAATAACAAACATTGTAATAATTTTTTTCACTAATATGCATTGCTCTAGCAATATTCTGAGCAGAATCGACAATCAAATCACTACTTAGTGCAATTAAAATAATGGAACCCAATAAAAGAAGTGCGGAAACAACAGGTGGATACTTAATTCTAACATCTTCTGTATCGTTAGAATCACGACGAAATAACATTTGAACTAAATATAATACAAACATCAAAAAAAGTAGCATCAATATCAAAGCATCTGCCCTAGAAAAAAGAAGATCTAGTCAAAGGATTAAAAACACGATCCAACATCAAAATAGAAAAAACAGAAGTGACAATCGATAGTAGTGGCAACTCTTTTTTAATGGTCGCATGTTTCACTCGAATTGGATGAATAAAACTTGCCAAACCGATGATTTAGTAGAATATTCACGATACAACTACCGACGACATTACCAAATGCAATGGCACCATTTCCAGCCGATACACTTTGAAATGAAATCGCAACTTCCGGAGCACAAGTTCCGAATGCAACAATTGTCAAAGCGATTAACATCTTTGGAACTTTCAATTTAAGTGCCAAAGAAGAGGCCGCATCTACTAATATATCAGAAGACTTAATAATGACAATAAAGCCAATCAACAACAAGATGATATCAAAAAACATAGCATCACTTCCTAACAAAAAGGTATCATACATTAATATGATACCAAAAAAGCAAAATATAATTAAGAATGTTTATAAAAAACTATACAGGTTATTTGTCAACTAAAATGAAAACAAATTAAGACCAATATCAGAATCGAATTTACGATCAACTTCGCCATCTATTATATAGATAACCATCTCACAAGTGGCACTGACAATCGCACGATTTAAATGACCTCCAAATACTGTTCCAGTTTCATCACCTGCACTCATATGTAAGTGAGAGTAAAATTCGCCATCCATCGTATTGATAGTTCCCGTTAAAGAGACGATTTCATAATCTCCTTGAAAAGAATTGGAATCATACTGTTTCTCTTTGGTTTTAAAAACTCCAACAGTAAAGTCTCCAACCGCACCTAAAGCATTAATATTCGCTAGTTTAATTTTTTCAAGTTTAGCAATATGCTCAATTTCCGTTAAAATCTCTTCACCCTTATCGATACGAGCGACAATTACTTGATTAAATTTTTTTATATTCCATAGTATTCCTTCTTTCTAACTATAAATGTTCCTATTTTTTTTAAATTGAACAGTAGATTCGTAAATCAACTCATTCTGAATACAAAATGGAATAACCTCATTCTTTAATGTGTTAGACAAAATCGAAAAATCATCCTCAGGACCAAACCACATAAATTGTTCAATCTCATCGGAAGTGGAAAGAGTCCCTTCTAATTCTCCACGATACAAAAAGACATAAAAAATCAATTTCGGTTTTTTGGTCACTGGTTGCAATCTCACGAAAATTCATAGCAGGTTCTAACTTTTCTGGATCAAAAAATAGCATTATTTCCTAACTCCTCGTGACATTCACGAATTGCAGCATCTAATACACTTTCTCCTTCTTTCAACAGAACCACCAATCATTTGAAAAGTAGGACGCTTTCGCGGTTTATCAATCAATAGTTTTCCATCTTTAAAAAACATAGTTCCAACTACTTTTTTTTTCATATTGAGTCACTCCTTAAAAAATAGTATAGCAAAAAAATAGACAAAAGAAAAAGGACCAATGTGATGGTCCTATAGCTTATGATGTAACTTTAATAATTCAATCAACATCTTATCACGATATTCTGCTAAAGATGCATCATCGTTACCGATTTCTGCTGGACGATTTTTCAAAAGACGCCTCTACACCTTCTCTAGCAATTTGTGGAAAATCTTCTGGAAAATCCTTGAAATCAGCCATATCATGTAACCATAAACTGATAGAAGGATTTAAGTGCTTCATAAGACCATCAATATGACCTTCACCACCACCAAGTTCAAATACCAAACTTGGTCCCATGATTGCCCAACGAAGTCCAGGTCCAAATGTAACCGCTTTATCAGCATCTTCAATCGTACAAACGCCGTTCATAACTAAACTTGCCACTTCACGATACAAAGCCATTTGAATTCGGTTACAAATAAATCCCAATGCTTCCTTCTGTAACACGACCGGTTCTTTTCCAATCATCTGATAAAAATTCTTTTGCGGTTTCTAATACTTCTGGACTTGTTTTTTCTCCTTTCGTTAATTCGACAAGCGGAATTAAATGTGGTGGATTATAAGGATGTGCTCCAATAAAACGTTCTGGATGTTCTGCAACACTCGCAATTTCTGAAACGAGTAATCCAGATGTAGAAGAAGCGATAATCGTCTGTGGTGACGTATATTGTTCCATCTGTTTTGCCATTTCTTTTTTTGATATCGTAATTTTCTGGTCCAGATTCTGTAATAAATTGTACGTTTTTAACAGCTTCTTCCGTTGATGTTGTATAGTGAATACGATTTTCAATTTCAGTAATTTCACTTTCCGTTACAACACCATTTTTCATTAAGTTTAATAAACTTTCATGAATTCTGTTTCTTGCCAAGTTCAATTTCTCATCGGTCAAATCATACACATAAACAGTTAACTTCTTTAATGAAAAATAAAGAGCCCAACTGTAACCGATTACACCTGCTCCAACACAGGCAACACTTTGAATATCTTTTGCTTCCATATTTTACCTCCACTATTATTGTAGTACCAAACCAAATTATGAACAAGAACAAAGTGAAAATAAATTTTCATCTCCCAGTCGTTACCTCTTGGGCTTTCTGCTTCTTAGATAGAGTACCCTCTATTCTCCACAGACTTAACTTCCGACAGTCGCTGCCGTAGATTTTATTCTTCTTTTTTTTAATTTTATTATATAAATTCGTTTCTACATTTCTTGATTCCTTCAAATAATATATTAATACTAGCATTGATATCTCGATCGTAGTAACTTCCACATTTTGGACAGATCCAATCTCTAACTGTTAAATCCTTTACTTTTTCATTTTGATATCCGCATCTACTACATTCCTGACTACTTGGATAGTAGGTATCTATCTGAATATATCTTTTTCCATAATATTCTGCTTTGGATTTCAAGAGATTACAGATTTTAGATAAACTGGCATCACTTAAAAACTTGGAAATCTTCTTTTCTTCCAGCATCTCTTTTTACCTTTAACATTTCACTTACTATGATATCATTTTTCTAATACTAGTTTTTTAGTTATTTGATGAATAAAAGTACTTTCTGGCATTCTTTAATTTTGAAATAAAACTAATAACTTTTATACATATGAATGCTATCACGCCTCCTTTTTCGTTCACAGTTAACAAGAATATATCAAACAAATGTACGCTAGTCAAGTAAAATATAAATTTTTTTTTGATATTTTTCTTTTCCGATACGATTTTTCTCGTATGCAAAGCAAATTCCTAGTATATAAAAAAGACACATCAAAAGTGTCAAGAAAGTAAACAATTATGAACGTTTTTTTAGTGAATAATGGTAGGAATCGAGTGTCTTTTCATTTAAGATAACGATTTTATGACGATACTGCTCCAAATTCTCTAATCTACTGTGATTTTTTCTCTTTTTGGCCCAACCCAACATTTGGCGAAGAGCATGTAATGTCGGTTTAACTGGTGCCTGATACAAACCGACTTTCTGTTTCAACCATCTTACAATAATTCTCCGATACAAAATATCTTTTCGTAAATCGATGTATATAATCAGATCAGCTTTCTCATATGCCTCGGAATACATCTCTTTTCCAACATTTTCCATAATCCAATCTGGCTTAGAAAGAATAGATTGAAATATCGATTGAACTTCTTCAGGACTCCTTCTTCTATCTGGTCCATGCGGATGATATTCCCAAGTGACAGAATCCAGTTCATAGTACAGAATATTTAATTCTTTAGACAATCTTTTAGCCAACGTCGTCTTTCCACTTCCGACCGAACCGATAATGTATATTTTAGCCATTCACAACCACCATCAACTTTTTTTCATACAAATTCATTATACAACAAGTTATAATTTATCTTTCAAACTTTTTAAAGAATATGTTAAAATAGAATAAAATAAAGGTGAGAAGAAATGAATTATAAAGATTTTTAAAATTATAAAAAATGGTCAAACGATTCAAATAAAAGACATAAACGATAAAATGGTATATTGGAGTGGAGTTTATACAAACGATGAAGCAGAAGTTTATGCAATTGGACAAAAAATAATTGATACAGCAATGACTTTATTAGAAGAAAACGACGGAAATCTAAAGAATGCATTTTGGGCAATCGGTGAATTAGATGAAAAAATCAATTTACTCCCTATACAAAAGCGGACAAGGAAAAAAAAGATTGTAAAAGAAAAAAAAGCTATAAGAAAAACGTATACTAAAATGGCAATATTACGGTTTACAATTGATTTATTAATTTACGTACTAGTTTTACTTTGTACAATATTCATGTTTTCAGAAAATTTGTTAACACTAATCACTTTTGAAAGTATTGTATTCTTTTTTTTTCTTTATTAGGTATGATAATGTCGCTATTTAAGAAAGATAATTACAGTCTAAGTGAATTTTTAAGTAAAATTTTTTTCTTAGTATGGATTATTGCTATGATTGGGAATAAAAGGTATTTACAAGGTCCTGGAGAAAAGATTATTGTAACAGGACCAGCAAGAAGATATGTACTACCCTTGGTATTGTCTTGTAGACCACTTTCTTTGCTCATGTCAATTGCTCTAATATCAGAACTAGACAATATGCTATGGCTCTATATAATTGTAACAGTAAAAAACATAGTTCTATTTTTCTATGATATTAAAACAAATAAAATAGTAAATACATACCAAGAGATACCAGTCTCATTAGATGATGAAATATAAACAAACACTTCATAAAAAATGACACTCAAAAGGGTGTCATTTTTATGTGTTTCCAAATAGAAACAAATAAATTTCCACTAGCATAGCTAGTGGTTTTTCTTTTTCGCCTAAAAGGCTATATTATTGGCACGCACTAAAGTGCCTGACTGGACCGCCAAAAGCATTTGTTGTTTACTACCCTTTGAAAGGGTCAAAATCCTCAAGTGTCATTTGTCCACTTAACTGATCTTCTTTTAATTGATTTGCTATATACTCTTGTATCTTTTTTGTATTTTTACCTACTGTATCAACATAATATCCTCGACACCAAAATTCACGATTTCTATATTGATATCTGGCACTTGCCCATTTACTGTATATCATTAGACTACTCTTTCCTTTCAAAAACCCATAAACGATGACACACTGTATTTTGGCGGTATTTCAACTAACATATGAATATGGTCTGGGCACACTTCTGCTTCTATTATTGTTACACCTTTCCATTCACATAACTGTCTTAATATTTGTCCTATTTCTAATCGTTTACTGGTATAGAAAACTTTCCTTCTATACTTTGGTGCAAACACAATATGATATTTGCAATTCCACGTTGTATGTGCTAAACTTTTTATATCATTTATTTTGATTTCTTTCATTATAAATGTCCTCCTTCTAATATTATGGTTGCTTCTTGGCAGTCGCAACTCATATTATATTAGAAGGAGTTTTTATTTTCAACTCATCGCTTAAGCTCTATTTAACCACCAGACTATCTGGTGGTTTTCTCTAACAAAAAGTCCAAATATAAATATTTGGACTGAATCTCATCATGGCAGGGGCGGAGAGAATCGAACTCCCATCAAAAGTTTTGGAGACTCCTATGCTACCATTATACCACGCCCTAAAACACGTGATAAATGAATTATAGCATAGGCTTACTATTTTTTCAAGTGTGAACCTTTTTGAGTTTCGGTATTTTACGAAAAAGTGAAGCAGTTGTTCTCTACCATGCCAACTATCAAGAAAAACAGATATGTACCGACCATTTTTCTCAAATTTTCACACACTAATACAGGGCATCCGAAAATGTCCTTTTTTAATGATTTCGTTCGTACTTTCTCTATAATCGGAATGTGATTTGTTTATATTTTTCTTTTTCTCTATCTTTTCTAATTCTTTGATTCCCTTTTGGCATAACTTAATATTTCTCTTATGCCTCTTGCCACTTGATAAAACCATACTATAACTTTATTTTTTTAATGATTTACTTCGATTTATGACTTTTATAGTTAATAATTTTTTTTATCCATATCTTCTATAAGCATGCTTAAATGCCCCATATGTATCATCAACATTAAATTTAAACAGTTCATAGCCTTGAGACTTCTTACCCGCATATTCTCAAAATCATATTCTTGCTTCTTACTTCTAAAATATTCTTCTACTCGCCAACGATAAAAAGTATAACCTCACTACTTTTATTACATCTTCTTTCGAATGAATAGATCTATTAGTCAATAATATTAGTGGCCTTTCTTCACTTAGTCCATATACAATTACCAATTCATAATCTTTTTTATTATATGGTAACGTTACTTTTGTATGCGATACACTGACTTCATATTTCTCTTCTTCAAAAACCATATTGTCATTCTGATTTTGCCTTTTCTTTTAATCGCTTCTTGATAAGCATTCTTTTTTTTCTTCCCTTAAATAAAAAGTTTCGCTTATCATTCATGCGTATCACAAAATAATTATTGCTTTGATACACATATTCTATGATTTTATTATCGTCATAACCTCTATCAAATATCATGTTACATTTTCTATTTAGAACATTGATGACTGTTTGAATACTCTCCATCGTATACCGATTCATACTTACAAAACTTTCTGATTTACATGAATAGATCTTACTATAAACGCTAAATGGTTGTTTTTCTTTTTCTCCTAGTATAGTTGCTTCACATACATGATATCCTTTCACAACCTCCTTCTTCTCACTCGATGCATCGATAATATCATCTAAATCTTCAAATTTTTTTTCCATGTCTTTTTGCTATATCACTATCGTCAAAGATTGCAATTGGTTCATTTCAAAATACTCTTTAATCTCATTTTGATAATTCTTTTCGATTTGCTCTTTTCTTCGTCTTTCATTCCTACTAAATTATCACACAATCTTTCAATTGTATTCTTTAAATCGATTTTTTCTTCTAATGATCTCGCTATTTCTGATATTAAACAACTTTTTTACCTCTTGATAATCCATATTGCATATCTATTATAAACTTAGTTACTGTTTTATTTAATCTATTTGCCATTTTTTTAGAAAAATTCAAAATTTCTCTTTTCGTTTCATAACAATCCATTGTATAATTATTCATAGGGAAACACTTCCATATTTTTGTTTAGTATCAAATTTTTGATCCAATTAAATTTTACTAAATTTTGGATGGTTTTTCCTTATTTTTTGCTAAAAAAAGTGAATCTGTGGATAAAAACAGTTTCACTTTTTTATTTTCTCTAAATTTTACCGGAACTCAAATGAACCTTGTGTTTCTACATTTTGTTCTTGATAGACCGAAGTGGATTCCTGTAAGGCTTGCCTAATATTCGCAACACCAGTTAATTTCTGATAGCCATCATGAGTCATTGCATATTGATAAAATTTAGTCAAAAACTTATCTTTATTATCCAAAACAAAATCTTTTTTTATAGCCACTGTTATAAAAGGCATCCGCTATTTTCCAACCAAAGTAACGATCAATTGTTTTACGCGAACCATTATACAATGTATAAAAATCTTGCTGTGGAATTTTTTGACATGCTTCGGCTAATGACAATGCGCTAGCTGAACTCAAAGAATAATACCTTTGCGCATTACTCTTATCAAAATTTGCCAATTCACTTTTAACAACATTAGCAAGTTTTTTTCTAAAGGAGAAAGAGATTCTTCTTGTACAACAACATAATTACCAAACGACATACCTGCTTTTCTAGCTTCTTTTTTCCATATCGGTCGTATAAGTTTGATATACAATACTTGAATCTAATTCAGATGCTGGCTTTGTTCGCGAATAAATATTGAGTTCTCTTCTAGTACTTTTAGATATTTGAACATCATACGTTTCTTTTTTCATCAAATCGATACCATTTGCTCTAGCTAAAAAATCATATGAAATTCCGTCGCGCATCTGATTAAAATAATCTTGTGTCAAGTCCAAATATAGAGAAAAACGTTTATCTTGATCTAACTGTGGTGTCATAGCAGCACTATTTTGAAGCCCTCTAGCATCGTCAGAAAACATTCCAATAGCAGAATTGAACGATTTAAAGTATTGATCCATCATATTATTGAGCATTCTCGGATTAATTTTTTCAGGTTGATTCAAAGATAAAAGCGAATGAGCTCGTTCCGTTAATAAATTTGAAACCAACTCTGGGGAAATTTGAGACAATTGTTCTTCCGTTAATTGGAAAGCATCCTCCCCAACCAAAATGCCAAGATAAATATCTTTTTAATCCCTGCAAATCCCATGTTCTTGGATTAGTCCCTGGCATAAATTTAGAAACAGTATCTTCAATTCCCCGCTGAATAACCGTCTTCATAACGTCGATTGGATCAGTATTCTGGATTATAAATCGCATCTCGTTCTTCGCGAAAGTGATCTCCATTTTTTTGAATGACATCATAATATGGATCCGTCTGCATGATAGATGCTGCTTGATTCACATCATAACTACGACGACATTTATCTATCAACCGTTGACACTCTTTATAAATTTTTTCCCATCGATGGTGTAATGGGAGCATCTTTATCATAACCAGCTTGCACTAGCATATTTTCAATCTTTTTTGATATCGTTAGAGTTCAACAAGGAACCTTGAAATCCCTCATCCTCAAATGACACGAACCGTACTGTCGTACCATTATCACTTTGTCTAGCAGCCCCAGAAAGCAATTGTCGTTGGCCACGTTCACTGGAAACAAAATCGGTGCTGATAACGCATAGACCACCCAAATTGTTGACTTCTTCCTTTTCACCTTTCATTTCTTCAGAATACTTTTTGATTCAATTGCTGATACAAAGAAACAATTTGTTGATTTTCTGGATTTGTGAAAAAAGCTTGATCATTACTATCTAAATTTGCACGAATTTTGCTTAATGTTGCATCGTCAATTTTTCCAGTAGCCTTTAGTTTTGCACACACTTCTGCAGATGCTGCTTGCGCAGGGGCACCACCCAATTTAATATCAGTACCACGGCCAGCCATCAAAGTAGAAATTGTAATGGCACCTTTTCGACCACTTTGAGCAAATATTCTCATTTCTTCATCGCTATTATCTGCAGTAATCATTCGAACATCTTTTCCCAGAGAGCTTTTCGATAGTACCTTATATAGAGAATCAGCTTCTGTTTTAGAAGTAGCAACAATCATAATTGGAGCATCAGGCTGATATTTTAAATTATCCCCCATATAAGCCTGCTTATATTTACGACCTATGATATCCTCATAAATATATTGTTGTTTGGCACTTTTATGTAAAAAATAGACCGGTGCTTCATTAATTGCATTGCTAGGCGGAGCAGGAATTTCACGTACACATTTTCCAAAACGATCCTCAAAATAATCATTTAATTCACGAACAGTACCACTACAACCTGAAACTTTATCAAATTTGCGGACCATATCCAAAATAGACATTTCATCGCCGTTTACACTCTCAGTATGAATTTGCAATCCTTCTTTTTGCTTCCAAAGCCTGCTGAATTCCTCTACTATACTCACTAGATTTGGCTTTTCTACCAGAGGATGCATTGTAAACAACAATTTTGCCATTTTTTCGACAACGTAATCGACATCACGCCTCATAACATACTTGGCATGTATGGCATTCGGAACATAATAATTGATAAATAATTCACGATCATGATCTGTTAACGTTCCAAAAATTGGATTTCTTGCCATAAATTCATCAAGGTGCTGATCACCTAAATCCGTCATTTGTGGTGTTCTAGTTCTGACATCAAAAACCATATCAACTAGAAACTTACCTGTTTCGTGATCATAAAATCTTAGTAGAAGTTGCATCTTTTAAATCTTTAACATTCTCCAATCCTTCTACATTTTGCACCTTAAAATTTTCAGAAATAAATGCCTGCGCTAGATGTTCCAATCCATCATTTAATTTAACATTAGAATCGCTAATAACGAACGGAGTTCTAGCATTATCAAAACAATTTGATCGTCTCATCGATACTAGCAGACATACTTTCAGAAGGTAATGCTCTCTCTCATCTGGCTTGGCCATACGATCTCAACAGCATAGAGTGAGCAATAGAAGCACTCGTTGCATAAACAATATCTTTATGAGACTCTTCTTTTTTACTTGCTTTCGCTCATGAATATTTTCTGGCATAATCCCAACACTCATACCAAGATGGTCGAAAACTTTCTTAGCCTCAATATATCCTTCATATTTCAAATAGTCGTTTGGAGTGATAACAAAATGATGATCTCAGTGTAAGGGTATTAAAATATGCTGGCAAGAAATTGCATGATTGTTTTTCCACCACCACAACGCATCTCAGCAATATTTTCATCACACAATACCAAAAGCAGCATTGATTTGAGAATCGTGCAAATCAAATCCTTTTTCACGTTTAACAGCGGCGGAAACAATGGCAAAAGCGTCATCTAACAATTGTTCTTTAATTTCATCATCAACTTGCTTGCGAATCTTATTAGCAATATCCGTTTTACCATTCGCTAATGCCTGATCTAAATCTCGCTGATACTTTCTAACAATTCCTTTTTGCTCGTTGATGTAGTTCCAAATTCTGTTGAGCAAGATCTTTTATCACTCAGCGCATCGAATTTATGAATGTTCTCTTTGATTTCCGCAACTCTTTTCTCACGTGAACGTTCTTCGCGTTTTACATCACGATTAAACGGATCAAGTTTCAAATGACCCGTACGATGCGTCCGTAATATATTGAATTTCATGTTTACTGTGAACTGTACTATTTTTTTCTTCAGCCATATTTTCACCACACTATACTATGTTAATTATATCATATTTTTTTTAAGGAACCAACAATAATTGACCAATTTGCAAAAAAATCAGATGTTAAATGATTAATCTCTTTTAATTTTGCTACAGTGGTATTAAATTTCTGAGCGATACCACTCAAAAGTATCACCTGTTACAACGGCATAAGTTTGATATGTGTTTTTTGTAGGAATGATCAGTTCTTGCCCAACTGTTATCACGTTTGAAGTCAGTTGATTGGCATTTTTAAATCACTAACAGTAACATTATACTTAGCGGCAATACTATAGAGAGTGTCTCCTCTTTGAACAACATAAGTAGAAGAACCAGAAGTATCTTTTTAGGAATCTTTAGCTGTTCGCCAATTTGTAAAACTGTACTCGTCAATTGATTGGCTTGAATTAAATCATCGACACTAACACCAAATTGCATTTGCAATACTATAGAAGAATCTCCCTTTTGACTGTATATATCGTATCAGAAGGCGTCGGTACCGTATCGGAAACAATCAACTTCATTCCTGGTGTAATTACTGTTGTAGCAAGTTGATTCCAATCGATTAATTGCGTTACAGTTGTACCAAATTTTTTGAGCAATGGCATACAAAGTATCACCAGATTGCACTACATAAATGTTTTCTTCTTCAACGACAGGTGGAATTTGTGTACCAGGAATGACCAGAGTGCCCCTAATTGTAACAAGTTATTGGTAAGGCTATTAGCAGCTTTCAATTCCTCTACACTAATTCCATATTTTTTAGCAATTGACCATAACGTATCCCCAGATTGAACGATATACGTAGAAGGATTGGGAGAAGTAGAAGAATCAGGTGGAGTATATGGAACTCCTATGTATTCAGCAACTGCTTTGACAACGGCCTCAGCATACTTCTCAATATTTTGATTGAGTCTTGCAACATCACTAGGAGTGTCGATAAAACCATACTCTATTAGCAATGGCTGAGTATTGCCAGTTTCTCTCATAATGTAATAGTAATCTCTGCTTGGATCTTCGGGAAGACGCCTTTGATACACTCTTCTAATCTTTTGTCCTGCTTCACCAATGCTGTTTAAAACACTCGTTGCCAATGTATCATCATCGCGTAAAGAATAGACAATTTCAGCACCTTCGCCACCACCAGAGTTAATGTGATTCGATAAAATAATGACATCGCGTCCATTTCCAAATGAATTATTCATGATGTCTAGACGTTCTTCCCTACTAAGTGTCTGATCGTATCTCTTGTAATCACAGATGGAATTCCTAATTCTTGAAGTCTTTTATACATATAATTGGCAGCTTTTAAATTTAAATCTTTTTCATAGATGCCATTAGAAATTGCCCCAGGATCGCTTCCGCCATGTCCAGCGTCGACCACAATTCCTTTAATATCTCGATTATTCAAAAAATTCACCTCAAAATAATATATGACGAAAAGAAAAAAAGATAGTCAAATAAACTATCTAATTGAAAAATAATTCTAAATTCATTTTATGATTCGATAAACTCTCCCACTAAGTCATATTCTAACGAAGAAACAATACGGCAAGATGTAAACTCATTGATGCCGTAATTAGAAGAATACGGAATAAAAACGACACCATCTTCAGACGGAACATCCATATAAGTACGACCAATAAAATATTCGCCGTCATCCGTAATATCTTCTAGTAATACTTCGTAAGTCTTGCCAACTTTAGACTCTAAAACTTCTTTGAAATCTTTTGTTGCAATGCCATGATATGATTAGCACGTTTCTTCTTTTTTCTTTTTCTGGGATTTGACCTTCCATCGTAGCCGCTAACGTTTTATCTTCTTTAGAATAAGCAAAGCAACCTAATTTATCAATTTTATACTCTTTCACAAACTGACAAAGTTCTTGATACTGGCTTTCTGTTTCTGTAGGGAATCCTGCGATTAAAGTAGTACGAATAATAACATCCGGAATTTCTTCTCGCAAGTGAGTAATTAGTTTTCGAATCGATTCCCCATCACTCTTCCGATGCATCTTCTTTAAAATATCATCGTTGATATGTTGAATCGGAATATCAAAGTAATGACAAATTTTAGGATTGTTTTTTTACCTCTTGAATCAACGCTTCATCGATGCTTTCTGGATAAGCATACAAAAAACGAATCAATGAATTCCAGGAATCAAAGAAATATCATGTAATAATTCCGCAAGTCTTCCTTTGCCATATAAATCGATTCCATACTTTGTCGTATCTTGAGCGATGACGACTAGTTCTTGATATCCTTTTTTCAGCAAGTTCTTTAGCCTCTTTTTAAAAATATCATCGTACTCTCTCGAAATATACTTTCCTTGGATCGTTGGAATTGCACAATACGTACAACAATTAGAGCAGCCTTCCGCAATCTTTAAATATGCCATCATATTTCCTGTAGAAATCATTCGTTTATGGAAAGATAAAGAATCATTCTCTTTCTTTCCTTCTAACAAAGCACTGATGTGTTCCCAAAAATGAGGATATTCACGCACTCTAATAAACAAATCGACTTCCGGCAAATCTTGCTCCAACTCTTTTTGATATCGTTCGACAAGGCAACCTGTAACAATCAAATATTGACACTTATCTTTCTTATAATCGGCCATTTCCAAAATCGTATCAATTGCTTCTTTCTTAGCAGACTCGATAAATCCACACGTGTTAATGAGTAAGATTTCTGCCTCTTGTTCATCGCTGACAATTTCGAATCCATGTTCTTTAAATAAACCAATCATCTCTTCTGTAACAACTAAATTCTTACTACAACCAAGAGATATAAATCCAACTTTCATAAGATCCCTCCAAATCAAGTATAGATTATACCATAAGTGCATCAAAAAAGAAAGAAAAAAGACGGTTTCAAATATACCCATTTTGGAATGTAAGATGATACCCACTCTTTCTTCTAGCAAAATAAAAACCTATACTATGATAGGTTTCTACTCTTACTTCTTTTTACTTGTCGTTTTGATTTTTTCCACTTGATTTCGTTGATTTTTTTCCAGACTTTTTATTAGATGACTTTGTTGTTTTCTTTGCTTCTTTTGTTGACTCTTCTGTCACTTCAACTTTATCGGATTTTTTAGAAGCGGATTTCGTATTTTTTCTTTGTCTGTTTCTTCGGTTCAACTTCCCCTTCTTTTTCTTCCTCTACGTCATCTTCATCCTCATCAACAACAAGTGGTTTGCTTTTTAGATTCAGAACGATTTTCTTCTTCCGTATCTTCTACTGTATCACCAGTACTTGCTCTTAATACATAGACGATTCCACCAATAACACCAACGACAGCAACTACAATTAAAACAGCAGCTACATTGTTAGCTTTTGGTTCTTCAGCAGTCATGACATCATAACGAGAATCACTGTTGTATTCAGACAAGATTTTAGCTTCGATTTCAGCATCGTAACTAGATGCATATCCATTCCATGTTTGATCACCAATAACTAAGAATGGAACTCCTGTTACACTGACGCCCAATTTCTCTGCAACTTCTTCCATCAAATCAGCATTGTCTTGATTATACCAAACTTCATAAGTATTCATAGTATAATACTGACCAAATTCTTCTTCGATAGAATCGAAAAATTCTAACATTTCTTCACAGTGCGGACAACCTTCTCCACGGAATAAATAAACGTTAACTTTACTTGGCGTCTCTTCCGTTTCTGCTGGAGTTGGCGTAGGTGTTGCTTCTGTATCATCTGCAAATACCATGAATGGCATAGCTAGAAATGCAACGAATACGACAAATAAATATTTCAATTTTTTCATAACATAACCTCCCTAATATTGAATTCCCCAAACGACCAAATACTTTGCTTTTTTGCCACAGACAACGCAATGATCGTCGATTGGTTCTTCATCAACAATACATCTAGATTTTGTACCTTTGATTTCTTTCATCTTTAATTCACAAGCTTCGTCTCCGCACCACATTGCTTTTACAAAACCTGGATGTTCATTCATAATAGTTTCAACTTCTTTTTAAGTTGTGTGCTTCAAAAGTCAACTCTTTTTTGACGTTCTAAAGCACGATTATACATATCTGTTTGAATTGTATTCATAAAATCCTGAATAAAAGGAACAATATCAATATCTAAGTTCTCTTGAGTTCTTTCTCCAGTATCGCGACGTGCGACTGTAAATTGATGGTTAGCAAGATCTTTTCACCAAGTTCAATTCGAACTGGAATACCTAATACCTCTGCTTCCGCAAATTTAAAGCCCGGTGATTTCTCACTACGATCACATAATTCGTAATGCCAGCAGCCGTTAATACCTTAGAAATTTCTTCTACTTTTTGAAGAACATCTGGATTCGTACCAATCGGAATAATGGCAACTTGTGTCGGTGCAATCTTCGGTGGTAAAACAAGTCCATTATCATCGCTGTGAACCATAATCAAACCACCAATCATTCTAGTCGATACACCCCAAGAAGTTTGGTAGACATATTGCAACTCATTGTTGCGGTCTAAATACGTAATATCATATGCTTTTGAAAACTTCTGTCCAAAGTAATGAGACGTTCCAGATTGCAATGCAACTCCGTTGTGCATCAAAGCCTCAATAGTAAGAGTATATTCCGCACCTGCAAATTTTTCTTTTTCTGTCTTACGTCCCGTTAAAACAGGAATTGCTAAGTACTCTTCAAAGAACTTTTTTATAAATAGCAAGAATATCGGCAGTTTCTTTTTCTGCTTCCTCCGCAGTCTCGTGAATCGTATGTCCTTCTTGCCATAAGAATTCACGACTTCTTAAAAACGGTCTCGTTTCCTTTTCCCAACGAAGCACATTACACCATTGATTGTATTTTAATGGCAAATCGCGGTAAGACTTCACAACTGTACTATAATAATCACTAAACAAAGTCTCACTTGTCGGACGAATACACATTCTCTCTTCCAACTTCTTTTGGCCACCTTCTGTAACCCAAGCAGCTTCTGGAGTGAACCCGTTGATTAAATCGCTTTCTTTTTTCATCAAGTTTTCTGGAATCAACAATGGCATTGCTACATTCCTATGACCCGTGCGTTTAAACATATCGTCCAAAACTTTTTTGCATGTTCTCCCAAATTGCATATCCGTTTGGTTCGATTACGATACATCCTTTGACATTCGAATAAGATGCTAGCCGCGCTGCCATTACAACATCTGTATACCAATCAGCAAAATTGACATCGCGCGATGTGATTTTTTTTATTCTGCCAAGAAAATCAACTCCTAACTTTTTTAATTATATCATGTTTAATTCTAGAATAAACCCGTTTTTTTAAAAAAACTAGCATTTTCAGCTAGTTTTCACTTTTCGTAAGAGTAATATCTGTCTGATGTTCTGCACCATCACGATAATAAGTTACGGTTACAACATCTCCAGGAGCATGTTTAAACAAGAAATACTTCAAATAAGCAGCATTTGGAACAACTTCATCGTTCATTTTTATGATGACATCTCCTTTTTTGAAGTCCTGCCATTTCCGCTCCACCGGATACACTAATAACGACAACGCCAGAGGAAATGTTCTCATCTAAAGTAATTCCATTTTGTAGTAACAAATAAGTGTCACTTACATTGGCCATGGTAACTCCCATCAAAGGTCGTTCGATTGCTTCTCCTTTTTTCTAATGAATCGACATATGTCATCGCATCTTCAATTGGAATTGCAAAACCCATGCCTTCAATATCATCGTCAACTAATTTTAAAGAAATGACACCGATTACTTCACCATTGATATTGCAAAGTGGTCCACCTGAATTTCCGCGATTGACAGCAGCATCAACCTGTAATACTTTCATAACGTAGTCCGCAGTCGTCGATACATCGACTGTAACAAGACGATTTTTACCAGACATCGTTCCGCGTGTAATACTACCACGATATTCGTATCCCAAAGGAGCACCGACTGTGAATACCGTATCTCCTAAATTGGTACCGTCACTGTTTCCAAGAGTTGCAACTGCATAAACAGCATCTACTGGAATGCGTACAACTGCCAAATCCAAATACGGATCACTTCCCAAAACTCTACCCTCTACTTCTTCGTTATTACTCATGACGACAACGATGCTACTAGCACCTGCTACGACATGTTGATTTGTCATAATGTAACCGTACTGATCATCTTTTTATAGATAAAACCACTACCCGTACTATCTAAAGTAGTACCTTGAATATTTTCAATCATGACGACAGAATCGTATACTTTTCCAACCGAAAGACTAATTCCCGTCTCATCGATTGTGACTTCATCATCACAGGAAACAACACCATTATTGACGTAATTATAGACACCTTTTTGAAACAACGGGTTTCCATTAATAACAAATAAACCAAAAGGCCACCTAATAAAAAAAAATCAACAAACTGATAAAAGTGAAAAAATCTACTCCTCATTGTCTACCTTCTTTCGTACGGTACTAATTTCTTTCCAATTTTTTAGGGAATCCCATATGACGAAAGAACCTTAGATACTTTAATAGCTTTCAAATTATAATCCAAATTGCGAATTCTTTCATCGATTTCTTCACAGAAATTGACAAACTCATCATTCGATAAAAACTGTTTCAAAATGATGACCAAAAGCAAAAACATCGTTTTTTCCATATTGATAAGTTCCATCTTCCTTTGGAATTTTCAAAAACTATGATAGAACGTATCGCCAATTTCTTTTTTGTGTCCGATGATCGAATAAAATATCTTCATGAGCACATAAATTACGATAATTAGCTAAAATTGGTAAATAATCGATGAAATCCTCAATAGACAAACGATAGCGATTGGCAATAGCAAGCTGATCTTCTCGTTTAAAATTGCATATAACTCACCGACAATTCCAAAAACAACACTTTTTACCAATACCCATAACGGAATATAACCATAGTTATTGATGTAGTGCATCGTTGCAGAGTGTTGAAGTCCATTAACTCGAATCTGTCGTTTCATTTTATGAATCAAATCGTTGACTTGTTTTGTTTTTATATGGATCATCCGTAAAGTTTTTTGATTTCAAGTAATCATTTTCTTTATAACCATACTTCTTAGATAATTGATAAGAAATAATGGATTTTAAATTGTTCTCAATAATTAATAAGTTCTTAAAAATGATGTTACGAAACTGCCGATCGAATAAAAATAAACTATATAACTCCTCAAATGTAGTTCCTTCAATAAAACGACGATCCGATTCAGATCGTAAAAACAAATGACGATACCCGTTTAGGAAGAAATAATTTTCGCGTAATAAAATTTCCTTTGTGTATTCTTCATTGTTGACAATCATACCTTTATAACGTAAGATATCAATCTGCTCATCTAATGTTTTAAAGTTTTTATTACTACGATATTTCATATCCTTCACCTATTATAAATTATAACATAGATGACCGAGAAATAAATGAAAAGTTCATGAAAAATATGATATAATTTTTTGTAGAAAGGAAGAGTCATATGCCAAGTACCATCACACATGCATATTTTGCTTTAGATGTATATGAACGATTGGACTTAGATACCAAAACATTCTTATACAGCGAAAAACAATGGTTGAAGACAACTGGGCAAGGAATGGATCCTACCTTTTTTATCATTTACTAAGTATCAAACCTGGAAAAAAAGTACGCGATTTCGGTCTTTTTCTTCCACAGACATAAATCGTTCCTTTTTTTTGAAACATTAATTAACTATATTAAATACAACGGTTACCAAGATAATCCAGAAATCATGACATTCTTATATGGTCAACTATGTCACTATATGCTAGATCGGACTGCTCATCCATACATCATCTATATTTCAGGACAGTTCATCAGAGGCGACAGAAGTACATACAAGTATAATCACGTTCATGGCGAAAACGAATCTCTAATCGACAACTATCTCGTATCTCTACGTGAAAATATCAAACCTTGGGAGTTTCGAGCAGACCAATTCTGTTTCGATACCCATGACTTTTCAGATGAATTAAAAGAGGTCATCGACTTTACATACAAAGAAGTCTTTAAAATTCCTAATTTTAGCAAATACTATGAACAAAGCATTCGTGATATGAAACGGTTTTATCGTATTTTCCGATACGATAAGCACGGCTTCAAAATAACCTTTTATAAATTTGTCGATTTAGTATGCCCTAAAATATTACTTCGTAAAAAAAGTTTTATCCTATCACATGAAAATCAAAAAAAAGAAGAACTTCTCAATTTAAATCACGAAAGATGGTACAACCCAACGGATAAAAGAATCCACAGCACAGAGTCCTTTATCGATCTATATTTAAGAGCAATGACGGAAGCAGTAAAAGCCATTGGTCAAATCAACGATTACACTTACAAAGACAAAAAAACCGATTTAAGAAAAGTAATTAAGAACTACTCTTACGAATCTGGTAGAGATTGTAGCAAGAAATATGAATTAAAACATTTTAAATTTTAATTCATATTTTTTTTTGGAATGAAACCATAATATGAATGGTGATAACATGTTTCATAATTATAAAATTATCAATGGTGTGCTGTATTTATATGTATCCAACATGAATGAAATTTCTAGTTTTAACAACACAGAAAATGAAAAACGATCTCTGTATATTAAAGTAAACAACTATATCCGAAACAAAGGAATCGAATACGATGGAAATCATGTCTATTTGGTTGTAAATGGACTAGTCGTCGGTTCAATGTTACTAAAGACAAAAAAGACACAGTCGATCACTTCATTCCAATCTACGAATACGTAAACGTCATAAAAAACTTAAAAGGCGAAGAAATCGAATTGTTAGATATCAATGAAACCCCCTCTTCTAAATTCATCGATTTAGAACACAGTAATGGAATCATCAATCAAATTTATATTGAGCAATATGTCTTTGGTACGATTGCAACAGAAATGCCGATTTATTATGAAAAAGAAACATTGAAAGCACAAGCTATATTAACGAGAACAAAGGCATATCAAAAATTATTGGCAAAAAGAGCCAATCAAAAATAACGTTCTAAACAAACATTACAACACCATCGAAGATTTGAAACAAGTCTGGAAAGAAAGTTTCGAATATAATTTCAGAAAACTACAGGATGTAATCTATGAAACGAGAGGTCAATTTTTTTGAATATGATGGAAACCCTATTTTCGTTCATTACCATGCTTTAAATAACGGTCATACCGAAGATAGTACAGCGTACTTAGAAAAAGAGATTCCTTATCTAAAAAAGTATCTTGTGAAGCAGATGCTAAAGTAAAAATGTTTGATAATTTAACGATTGACTATAAAACGATTAGTCGCATTTTAAAACAAGATATTACGAACAAAACAAAATTTAAAAAATGACAATCAATCAGCGCCACTACATTCAAGTAGGAAGAACATTATACGATGTCAAAACATTTGCAAACATCCTAAAATTACATTCCCCAATCTTTAAAATTGATACAACTAGCGAAGGAGTCGTCATCAAAGGAAAAGGTTTAGGCACTCCGCTTGGAATGAGTCAACATAGTGCAAACGAAATGGCAAAACAGAAAAAAAACATACCAAGAAATATTAAATTACTTTTTATCCAGGAACAAATATTAGACATATATAGGAACCAACCTCGAAGACTAGAATACAATATGATAGTCTAGAGGTGAAATATGGAATACATTCAAACACTCAATCCCATCATCCAAGCATTTTTAGCAACTCTTTTAACATGGCTAATTACGGCCTTAGGTTCTAGTATCGTCTTTTTATTTAAAAAAGTAAATAAAAAACTGGCTCGACGGAATGTTAGCAGCATCAGCAGGAATCATGTTGGCAGCGTCATTCTGGTCTTTACTCTTACCAGGGATTACACAAGCAGAAAATTTAGGGCTTTCTCTACCGCTCATTATCACAGTGGGAATTCTAAGTGGCGGTCTATTGCTCATCATCGGAAACAAAGTATGCGATACCACAGGAAAAAAAGCAAGATGACAAACAAAAAAACGAATCCGCATGCTAATTACATCGATTACCATTCATAACATTCCGGAAGGATTGGCAATCGGAGTCGCTTTTGGATCCGTCATATATGGATTAGATGGTGCAACACTACTAGCCGCATGGACATTAGCAATCGGGATTGGAATTCAGAACTTTCCCCGAAGGAAGTGCCATCTCGCTTCCTTTTAAAAAAGAGAGGGAGCATCGGCTAAAAAAGCATTCTTAGTTGGACAGTTCAGTGGAATTGTCGAACCAATTTCAGCCGTAATTGGAGCACTTCTCGTCATGAAAATCAGAATAATTTTACCATTCCTACTTTGTTTTGCAGCAGGTGCCATGATCTATGTAGTCGTTATGGAACTAATACCCGAAAGTCAAAATAATAAAAAACAAAGATAAAATGACAATCCTGACTATGATCGGATTTGTCATTATGACTTTACTAGATGTATTATTGGGATAAAAAAAGCTCTTCTAATCGTTAGAAGAGTTTTTCTTATATAACAACAATCCACCCATAAATAGGAAAGATAAAATGAAAATCATACGAATATCATGAGAAATTCGATATGCCAAAGTACCAGTATAGCGAACTTCTACGTGACCTGAATGAGAAAAGTTCAAATTCGATGAGACCATTCTCACTCTCGTGATAAGGCACTTCTTCATTGTCTAATGAAATCGTATAACCAACATAATAAATCCGTGGAATCTCTACCGTAACAGGACCATCTGTCACAAGATCAAAGTCATAATCTGGAACGTCGTTTTCTTCATTTTGAACAAATGCAGAGTCATTGGATAGACGAATTTCCTGTTCGCTATATAAATACGTATCTTTTTTGATCATATAACGTAACTGGTAAATATTCTTTAGACCATCCCATTCCATATTCACTAACTTCATCATCACGAAGTGTCGTAAAGACATTACGACCGACGAGTTCCAAAGAAAATAAAATACCTGGAACAATCAATAAAGTAGCAATCAAAATGAGCAATTTCTGAGAATGAATCTTAGAAACACTGTATGCAGCAAGAATAGAAAAAGCAAGCACGACGATAATTTCCAAGCGCCATGGGAATTGAATCATCAACAAAAAGTCTGGCATGTACTTCCAAGGCATCAGACGCGTTTTCATGAATGCAAAACAGAAACCAATCAATATCATCGCTCCAAAAAAGCGACTATCTTTTTCTTGCAAATACTTCTTTTCGGTACCGAATAATTGTTAAGAAAAGTAAAATCCAAACGAGTGGATGAATGACAAACTGAATTTCAGTTCCTTCAAAGGAATAAATAAAAGACGCCAGTGGATGAAAAGCACACGAAGTAACCAATCCAGCCGAAGACATCAAATTTTCTGCAAAGACAGCATAGTTTGCACCCATTTTATTTTCTAGAAGAAGAAGCCCTTCTGGTAAATATAAGATAATAATCATCATACTAGCAAGCAATAACTTTTTAAAGTATGACCACGAAAACATCTTTTGTATTCGACAAGAACATAAATGAGACAAGCTACAGTAAGATAAATGCTTGTAACCAAATGACTATTTAACATTCCGAAATAGCCTAGAACAAAATACCAATAAAACTTCTTAGTATCGCCGTGATACAGTTCATAAAGTCCCCATAATACAATTGGGAAAAACAAAAACAGAAAGATTTCTGAAAAGGCATCCCGAATTAAGAAATCGGTCACGGTATATCCAGCAGTAATATAAAAAAGAGAGCCCAAAAATGCAGATTTTCTTTGTTTTAAAACACGCATTAAAAAAATGGTAACAGACAAGGCCTGATAAAAAACAATACGACGATATGAGTAATTTTATATCCAATAATTGCACTTCCTCCAACCAAAAGGGAGAAAAACGCAGCAACCAAATGCGGCAATCTTGGATAAAAAATTCCGACACCATATCCTAAATTATTGGCAATCGTTGGCAAGATTACACTTGGAAATAATCTACCTTGCGACAAATCGATAGCATCCAACATTGCCGATATATTTGCCACATGAAATAGTGAATCATCCCCTGAAATATAATTTGTACCTGACCAAATATATGAATTTAACATCAGACAAACGATTAAAAAAGAGCGAGATAAATCGCATAATTCGTTTTTAAAAACTTTTTTATTCTTTCCATAAACATCACTACACCATCATCAGTATATCATAAAAATAGATTCTTGTCTGTTCCAAAAAAAGATTCGGAATTTCCGAATCTTGAAACATAAACCAATTTTAACGTTTTGAGAATTGTGGTGCACGACGTGCTTTCTTTAAACCTGGTTTCTTACGTTCTTTCTTACGATCATCACGTGTAATTAAACCAAGTGGTTTTAAAATCTTTCTATAACTATTTTCAGAATCTTTTGAAGTCGTCTTATCGTAATCTAAAAAGTGCTCTTGTAATACCCAAACGGATAGCACCTGTTTGACCAGAGTAGCCGCCACCTTTAACGTCTACAATAACATCGAATAATTCGCTTGTCTTTTTGTAGCAACAAGTGGTTGCATTAAATCCATAACTAGAATTTCAGAAGGAAAATATTCATGTACATCTCTACCATTAACGGTAATTTTACCAGTTCCTGAAACTAATGTAACGCGAGCAACACTAGTTTTTCTTTTACCAGTTCCTGTATAACGATTTGTTTTTGCCATATCTTAAACCCTCCTATAACTCAATAACAGTTGGCTTCTGAGCCTCATGTTTATGTTCTGGACCTGCATATACGAATAACTTCTTATACATTTGACGACCAAGTCTTCCTTTTGGAAGCATTCCTTTTACTGCACGTTCAATCATTTCTTCTGGATAACGTTCAATCATTTCTTTAGCAGTTCTTTCTCTTAAACCACCAGCATACATTGAATGGTTATAATATTTCTTATCATTCAACTTATTACCAGTTAATAGAACTTTTTCTGCATTTACAATGATGATGTAATCGCCACAATCGATATGTGGTGTAAATGTTGGTTTGTGTTTACCACGTAACATATGAGCTGCTTTTGATGCAACACGACCTAGAGGTTTTCCTTCAGCATCGATAACATACCATTTACGCTCAACTGTTTCCTTTTTTTGCATATAACTTTTCATATTCTCTTCTCCTTATCCTTAAGTTTTGATTTCCCAGGTCAAAACTTATGTGGGGATTAATAAATGTACCGATTAACATTATACTAAGAAAACGATAAAAAAGTCAACGAAAAAGTGCAGAAAGTAAAAGGGGAACTCACTTGTAAAAGTAATTTCCACCTTTAAGTGGAAATTACCCATTCAAACTTAATAGTGGAAATAAAGTGCTCAAATGATTATAATACACATCAGATGGTGCTTATTTAAGAAAGGAGTTTAAAATGTCAAATAATAAACATCTATCTTTTGAAGATAGATTAACCATCGAAAAATTATTTATTTTCATCTAAATCTTTTAAGTATATTGGGAAGTCTTTAAATAAAGATTGCACTACTATTTCCAAGGAAGTCAGAAATCATTACAAAGTTATGAATACTGGATGCGTAGGAAGAAAATTTAATAATTGTCTTTTTCGAAGAACATGTATTAATAAAGGAAAAAATTGTGTTATTTCTAACTGTATTCATTTTAAAGAAGAAAAATGCCCTTTACTCGACAAACCACCTTATGTTTGTAACGGTTGTAAAAACGAAAGCATTGTACTTTAACAAAACATTTTTATGATGCGGCATTTGCTTTTCAAGAATACAAAGATGTTTTAGTAGAAACAAGACAAGGACTTTGGATTAATCAATCAGAAATAAATTATCTTAATTCTATTTTAGTTCCTCTAATTAAGGAGCAAAGGTCAATCTATTCATCAAGCTATAGTAAATAACAAAAAATAAAATTATGTTTAGCGATAAAACTATTTATAAATTGATTGACTTAGGTCTTTTAAAAGTTAGAAATATTGATTTGCCTAGAAAAGTCAGATTTAGACAAAGAAAAAAAAACTACTATTTACAAGGTAGATAAAAATTGCATACAAAATAGAACCTATGAAGACTTCTTAAAATATATGAAAAGAAAATCCTGATACTCAATCGTTGAAATGGACTCGGTAGAAGGTAAAAAGGAGGCAACATTTTACTTACTATTCACTTTGTTAATTGTTCTTTTTATGCTTGCCTTTCTTAGAGAACATAATGATGCTCAATCAGTGATTGATATATTTAATCGTCTTCAAAGCATATTGGGCATAGATAAGTTCAAAGAACTATTTATCTTGATTTTGACAGATAATGGCTCAGAATTCTCTAATCCGTTGGAAATTGAATTTGATTCTGAGACTGGTGAAAAAAAAGAACACAAATTTTTTACTGTCACCCTTCCAGCCCTTATCAAAAAGGTTCTTGTGAAGTTAATCATGAGTTATTAAGACGAATTCTTCCAAAAGGAACATCATTTGATGACTTAACTCAAAAAAATATTAACTTAATGATGTCGCATATTAATTCCTATAAAAGAAAAAAAACTGAACAATGTGTCACCATACACAGTGTTCAGTAATCTTTACAGTGAAAACACCACAAAGTTATTAGATATTCAAGAAATTGATCCTAATAAAGTCAACTTATCTACCACCTTATTAAAAAAATAAGTTAACTTTAATGATAAGCACCATCAACATTTTAGTATCAATCCTAGAGTGGAATTCTAAATTTCAAAAATTATATAGACATTCGACTCCTTTTAGTCATGAATATTTTTAATTGTTTTGGAGCTTTCATTCATATTTTATACGAAAATAAAGAAAAAAAAATCCATTACTTTAAGATTATTTTTTCAAAAAAGTATGGATTTTACTCTTTCAAAGTAGAATTTACTTTTTTCATGTCAGCGAAAGTAAAGGGAAAACTAGGTTTTTACAATTACTACACTTCATAATTAACTTTTACCAAATAAAGGCCACAAGCAGGGAGCAGTTCGACCTGCTTTCATTCGGTCTTTACTTTCTAAAATAGCAAGCATTCTTTCTGGTTCCATTTTTTCCTTCCCCAATGCGAATTAATGTTCCAACCATATTACGAACCTGATACTTTAAAAATCCACTTCCTTTAAAATAGATATGGATTTTAGACGGATTCAAAGCATCAATTGTCAAAGAAGTTTCATAGATTGTGCGAACACAATTCTCATGATTTTTGTTCTCTGATACAAATGCTCGAAAATCATGTTCTCCTTCTAAATAGGATAGTGCCTTCTTCATTGCCTCTAAATCCAACGCATGGCAACATTGATGGACGTAACATCTCTCGAGAGGATTGTACTCTCCTAAATTCATGATGTATTCATACTCTTTCGAAGTAACCATGTAACGAGCGTGAAAGTCATCTGCAACTTGGCATGCTGAAATGACATGAATATCATCGGGAAGATTGCTATTCAAGGCACGCTTTAACTTGTTTTCTGTAATTTGCACCTGTAAATCAAAATGAGCAACTTGACCTAAAGCATGAACTAAGGCATCCGTTCGGCCAGATGAATAAACGACTGTCTTTTTTGACCATTGATATAAGAAACGGCTTTTCAAGTTCTCCTTGAACTGTTCTCAAATTCGGTTGACACTGATATCCAGCAAACTGAGATCCATCATATGAAAATACAATTTTATATCGGCTCATACTAACGCCCCCAAACAACTACTACAAGGAAAAACAAGATATGTACACAAAAAGATAAGATGTATCCCATTTTTCCCAATGAACTTCATCAACAAAAGTTCTTTTCCTTCTTGCAGTTATATAAACGCAATTTGTGAAGAAGAACAATTTCTTTTAATTCTGATACAGAAATCCTGAAAACTCGTTTTAACAAATTCATATAATAATTCTTCTTTTCGTTCAATCCATAATTTTTTCGAACCGAATCAATTTTACACCAATTTTTCTTTAGCAATCCAGGGAAATAAATAATCGTCACAATAAATGTTGTAAAAGAACGACTTTGAAAACGATAAAATGTTTTTCAAATATATATTTAATCATCGGCGCATGAATAAACCTTGTCAACAAGCAAACGTAGACAATGAGAATCAATATTTTACTTATCCACAAAAGTTGTGGATAAAAAATTGCTACAATCGATATCAAGGTTGCTATTAAACTCATCATACCGGTATAACGGTGACGATGAAGAAGTGCAAAGAAGAAGAAACTCACTATCATAAAAAATACTGAATCTTGAATAAAAATAATAGAAATCGTAAAGAAATATAGAGCAATTGCTTTACAAAAGATATTAACAGAATCTAATAGCGTGTGCTTAAACATGTTTATACACATCCTTTATCAAATCCAGTATATCTTTCTGATAAGATAGTTTCACATTTTTATCCCTCGCCTTTGTAACGAAAGAAACCAAATCAGGAACATCAATTTTATACTTTTGAGTAATTCCACAGATTTGAACAAATCCGTCGCACGACCGCTCACAACAATCGTATCAGCAGCCAAAATGATTAAATCGTCCGCTAAAAAGAATATAGCAAATCACTATCATTAGAGATAATAATAATCGTCTTCTTATATTTTGCTTTTAACATTTTAATCAACCGAATCAACGATTTTTTATGATGAAAATCCAAATTAACCAGTGGCTCGTCGAAAATGATGACCTTAGGATTACAGATCAAAGAAACCGCAACTTGAATTAACTTCTTTTCACCAGACGAAAGAGTCACAATCTTCTTATCTAAGTAAGAATCATCTAATCCTACCAGATACAAAAAGAACTAAGCATTCTCTGCTGAATGTTAGAATCGTGATATTCTAAATTATATACGATAAACTCCAATTCGTCTTTTACGCAATCCGTAAAAAACTGATCTTGTGGATTTTGACGGACTAAAGCGACTTCTTGACGAACTTTTAAAAGTGTGTCGGAAGCGATGATATCCTCTCCCACTTGAACGGTACCAGTCGTACAAGGAATAATACCACTGATTAGTTCTGCAAAGGTGTCTTATTTTTTCCCCATAATGGCAGTAATTTTATTACCTCGAATGGTAACATTCAAATCGTAAAGAGCAGTATAGCCATTCCGCTTACAGGAAGCATTTTCTAATACTATTTCCATAAAGTATCCACCATCCTGTCCATATCGATAATGACTTCATCTAACAATCCATAAAGTTTCAACTTATTAGACAAATCGACCATGAAAGGAAGTTCTAAATTCAAACGACCAATTAACTTATCTTCCCGCATGACGGCAATGGGATCTCCTTCTACTGCAATTCGACCGTTATCTAAAACGTATAAATAATCAGCATACAAAGCGTCCATCAAATCGTTGGAAGTAAGTAAAACCGTAAGTCCTTTTTTGATCGACCAAATAACGCAAGATAGCAATCATTTCCATTCGATAAACTTTTTTTTCATCATGCAAAATGGACTATCCAATAAAAAGAACTTTCGGATCATGAATGATAGCAACTGCTAACAATAGTTTTTGCTTTCTCACTCATCGTCAATTTATCGATTTTACGATCGACTAAATCGTTTATCTTTAGAAGTCTTGTCACTTTTCCAATTCTTTCATCAATTTCAGCTTTTGGAAGAGCCAAATTCTCTAGTGGAAAAGCAAGTTCATGATAGACATCATCGAATAAAAAACTGATCGTCTAATTCCCCTAATAGCACCCCCGACTGTTGGAGCCGTATAATCAATATTTTTAGAATCAGCAATCACATAATTGACGGAAATTTTTCCCATTACTAGGTAACAGTCCGGCTAGAAGTTTCATCAAAGTAGTTTTTCCAGACTTATTACATCCTACAATTGACACAAATTCCCCTTCGTTAACGGACAAACTAAAATCACTAAAGACATTTACTTTGCCATAGGAGAAACTCAAATGATCAACATGTATAATTCCTTTCATCTTCATAGAAAAACCCCCGTTAATTGCCTACCTATTATACAATAAAATATATTTTTTACAAATCATTTGTCAAAAAAAAAAAGCGACACCGTTCATTTTATCGCTTTAATTTTTTTCGTTGTGTACGATAGGTGACTTTCATCATAAAATTTTCCGTTACAAAATGGCTAAAAAATTTAGCACATTTCATCTTAAAACCAGGTATAATAATCAATTTTCCTTTTAACATCTGGTCGATAGCATATTTAGCGACATCTTCGCTCTTTAATCCTTTAATAGAAAACTGAACATTAGCAACTTGATCAAAATTGGTATCGACTGGTCCAGGACAAAGACAGGAAATCGATACTTTCGATTTTGCTTTTTTAACTCGAATGCAATCGCTTCGGTAAGACGGTAAACGTATGCCTTGCAACTATAATACGTAGCCATCAAAGGTCCCGGTGCAAAGGCAGCTGCAGATGCAACATTTAAAATATATCCTGAATTTCTCTTCTTCATATCCTTCAAAAACATCTTTGTCAAAATATGAACTGCTCTAATATCGACATCGATCATCTCTAATTCACGATTGATATCCGTTTCAACGAAAATTACCACAAAGACCAAATCCAGCATTATTAATCAGCACATCAATATTTTCATTCTTACAAATGACATAAAGAGATTTCACATTGCTTTCTACTGCCAAGTCCATGACAATTGCCTTTACTTTGGTAGGAAGTTCATCTTGTAATTCTTCCAAAGCTTCCTTATTACGAGCCACCAAAATCAAATCGTATCCCAAAGATGACAAATATTTTGCCATGTCCCTTCCGATTCCAGAAGAAGCACCCGTAATCAATGCCTTCATATCCTACCACCTCTTAGTATATTATAACAAGAACCCCTTATTTTCTCAATTCCAAATCCAATTTTGCAAAAAAAAAAGACTATTGCTAGTCTTTCAAAAATTATACTAATTTAAGAGTAACCATAAGGGCATCGTCGCCACGTCTTTCGTCCATCTTTAAAATTCTAGTATAACCACCATTACGATCTTTGTATCGAACAGCTAAATCATCAAATACTTTCTTTGCAACATCATCTCTATTGTGTAAAAATGCTATTGCTTTTCTTCTAGAAATTAAATCGCCTTTTTACCATAAGTAATCATCTTTTCAGCAAACTTACGAACTTCTTTTTTTGCTCTTGTCTCAGTTGTTACAACACTTTCGTTCGTTAATAGATCGATTGTAATGTTTGCTAACATTGATCTTCTATGCTTAGTAGTACGTCCTAATTTTCTATATGCCATAGTAGTTCCTCCTTCTCTTAATCATCATCACGTAATGTTAAGTTCAAATCTCTTACTTTATCTAAAACTTCTTTTAGAGATTTTTTACCTAAATTACGAATTTTCATCATATCCCCTTCAGATTTATTAACTAAATCTTGTAGTGTATGAATGCCTGCACGTTTTCACGCAGTTATATGCACGAACAGAGAAATCTAAATCTTCGATAGAAGTTTCTAAAGCTTTTACTTTTGGATCTTTCTGTCTTTTCGATCATAAGTCCTGTCGTATCTGCAATACTACTTAAATCTGTCAATAAATTGAAGTGTTCAATCAAGATACGAGAAGCTAGTGCAACTGCCTCTTCTGGTCTGATAGAACCATTCGTCCATACGTTTAAAACCAAACGGTCATAATTTTCATTTTGACCAACACGAGCAGGTTCTACTTCATAAGAAACTCTTTCAATTGGAGAATAGATTGCATCCATTGCAATTGTACCAATCTTTTTGCCTTCAATGAACTTCTTCGTCTCTTCACTTCTAACGTATCCACGTCCATTTGTAACATTTAACTCCATAGATAGGCTTCCACCTTTAGCAAGGTTAGCAATAACTTTATCTGGATTTAAAATTTCAATATCTGCAGCGTGCTCAATATCGCCAGCAGTAACTGGTCCTTCTTTTTTAACATTTAAGCGAAGTGTTTTATTTTCATTTGTATGATTTTTTAATCACAACGTCTTTTAAGTTTAGAATAATAAGAGCAACATCTTCAATTACGCCATCGATTGTTTGGAATTCTTGAGAAACTCCATCGATTTTAACACTACTGATTGCGCATCCTGGAAGAGATGATAACATTACTCTTCTTAATGCATTTCCTAAAGTTGTTCCGAATCCTCTTTCAAGTGGTTCAAGTTCAAATTTACCATAGAAATTGCTTTCTACGTAATCTGTAATTTTATAAGTTGGTTTTTCAAATTGTACCATGAAACTTTCCTCTATTCTATTGATTAGCCACGTGGGCGTTTTGGTGGACGGCATCCATTGTGTGGAATTGGGGTAACATCGGTAATTGCTGTAATTTCAAGTCCTGCAGTTTGTAAAGAACGAATTGCAGTTTCACGACCAGGTCCTAATCCTTTTACGTAAACTTCAACCTTACGCATACCCATATCATAAGCAGATTTTCCAGCAGCTTCAGCAGCAGTACCAGCAGCAAATGGTGTAGATTTTTTTACTACCCTTGTATCCTAGTGCACCACTAGAAGCCCATGAAATAGCATTTCCATCTTTATCACAAATTGTAATAATTGTATTATTAAAAAGTTGCATGAATGTGTGCGATTCCTTCTGGAACATTCTTCTTGACTTTTCTTTTTCTTGTATTATAAGCCATCGTCTTGACCTCCTATCTTACTTGATTATTTCTTCTTATTAGCGACTGTCTTACCTTTACCTTTACGAGTTCTTGCATTTCTATTTGTTCTTTGTCCTCTTACAGGTAAACCTTTTTTATGACGAGTACCTTGATATGAATTGATTTCCATCTTGGTTTTGATGTTCATATTAACTTCACGACGCAAATCACCTTCAACTGTACATTTGTTGATTTCATCACGAATTCTTGCTAATTCATCCGTATCAAGATCTTTTGCTTTCTTGTTTGGATCAACTTTAGCATTTGTCAAAATTGTCTTTGATAATGATTGACCAATACCATAAATGTAAGTTAATGAGATTAAAATTGCTTTATCGTTTGGAATATCTACACCTTTAATACGTGCCATTTACATACACCTCCTATTTTAACCTTGTCTTTGCTTGTGTTTTGGATTTGAACAAATTACCATAAGTTTTCCCTTACGACGAATAATTTTACAATTTGAGCAAATCTTTTTTCACTGATGGTTTGATTTTCATATTTCATTCCTCCTATTACTTTCTATAGGTTATACGCCCACGTGTTAGATCATATGGAGATAGTTCAATCATTACAGTGTCACCCGGTAAGATACGAATGTAATTCATTCGTATTTTTACCAGAAACGTGAGCTTCCACTGTATGACCATTACTAAGTTGTACTCTAAACTTTCCCCCAGGTAAAATATCCAATACTTTACCTTCCATTTCGATTACATCATCTTTTGCCATATTTTCACTCTCCCGTCAAAATTTGGTATATTATTTGACTGCAACCGTTGATTCTAGCTAGCTGCAGAACTGCAAAATCCTATTTTTCTTTGTCCAAGATTTGTTTTGCTTGTTCAAAAGTATAGACCTTATCTTTACCAGCATCGATGCGATATAATAAGTTTCGCTTCTGATAAAAATCGATCAATGGACTTGTCTTTTCTAAATAAGTATCATAGCGTCCTTGGAATGATTTAGAATTGTCATCGTCTCTTCGATAAAGAGTTCCACCACAACGATCACAGATACCATCCTTTTTTCGGTTTTGATTCTGCTACATTTACGTTGTAAATTGCTCCACATTTGCTGCATAGACGGCGACCTGTAATTCTAGATTCTAATACAGTTTTATCTACATCAAGTAGAAAACATACCCAAGTGATAAAATGTAACTTATCTAAAATTTCATCATACTTTTTAGCCTGTTCCACATTTCGTGGAAAACCATCTAGTATAAATCCATTTTGGCAATCGGGTTCAGCCAAGCGACGCATCAATAAGTCATATACGATTTCGTCGCTAACTAACTTCCCACTAGCTAAAAATGTCTTTGATTTTTTTAGCCAAGCTCATCTTCTAAAGTTGACGCTTCTCGTAAGAGATCCCCAGTTGAAATATGAGCAAGGTGATATTCCTTTTGTAATAATTCTGAAAGGGTTCCTTTGCCGGCAGCAGGTGCTGCCAATAGAATAATATTCATCATCTTCTACTGTATCCTCTTGAATAGTTTCTAGTAACTAAAAGCTTCCTTCTAGTTGCTTGTAAGTTTCCAAACAAACACCTACAACGATCAATAATCCAGTACCCCCAACGGTCACACTAGATGATAAAGATACATTTGGTGCTAAATTGATTAGTGCACTGAACACGATTGGTAAAATCGCAATGATAGTCAAGAATGTACTACCGACAACTGTAAGTCTAGATAATACTTTGCTGACATATTTCTCTGTATCTTTACCAGGACGAATTCCTGGAATATAGCCTCCATTATTCTGTAAATTTTTGGCCATCTCATCTGGTTTGATTTGAATGAATGTGTATACGTAACCAAATAGGAATATCAATACTACGTAAATAATAAATCCAACTGGCGTCGTATAATTCAAATAATTATTTACAAAATTCGTAAAAACTTGTATTGTTAATAAATTGCAATTGTTGCCGGAATTGCTAATAAACTAGAAGCAAAGATAACCGGTACAACCCTGCAGAGTTAATTTTAATTGGCATAAATGACTGCTCAGCACCGTATGCACTTGATGATTTGTTCGCATATTGAATTGGAATCTTTCGATTGGCTTCTTCTACAAAAAATAACACCAATGATAATTATAAAATATACGATAACAAATG
>VOFC01007008.1_pt1 | contig 51364 bp, 89 predicted proteins | sample 5384161 | NCBI WGS metagenome assembly VOFC01 (sample SAMN12384722, study PRJNA508395) | human gut metagenome | isolation source: healthy gut B | host: Homo sapiens | reverse complement strand
GGGAGGAAAAAGACATGGCAATTGAGCTCACAAAAAAGACATTGCGGAACTTTCTGCAATTGTTCAACAAAATGTAGAAGCAGAATTACAAGGAGATAAACTCCAGCGTATGCAGGCTTTCGGAAAAGAAGACGGCACCATTGATACAAACGGTGTATTGGCCTTTGCATTATCTGAAGCGAAACTGTATGCTACTATGTTTACTACACAGTTATTAAATGCAATTTATGACGCACAACATGAACCAAATGATAAAGAATAAATGAAGCAGCATATTAAATGAAAATATGCTGCTTTTTTATAGGAAGAACTGATTGTCAACCTATTTTAAAAATAAGGTTGACAATCAGTTCTTTTTCCCTATTTATACTAAAAGAAATCAACAAAATTATTATGTGAGGGATAAAATCATGTCATCAAAAAGCAACATACTGCAAATACTTGAGAAAAATCGCGGAACTTATGTTTCGGGAGAAGAACTGGCACAACAGCTGCAAATTTCACGTTCAGCTATTTGGAAAGCAATCAGCGAATTAAAAAAAAGAAGGATATCAAATTATTTCTGTTACCAATAAAGGTTATTGCTTATCTGATGAAACAGATGTAATTTCAGCCGAAGGTATTGGTCCATATTTAACAAACGGCAGCCAAGATATGATTCATGTTTTTTTAAAACCGTTGATTCCACCAATCTTGTTGCTAAAAAAAATGGCGTTGGAGCAGGCGCCTCACGGTACTGTAGTGTTGGCTGAAGAACAAACTGCAGGACGCGGAAGAATGGGACGTTCCTTTTTCACTCCCCTGCCGGTAGCGGAATTTATATGAGTTTTATTTTACGTCCCAACTTAACCAGTAATGATGCTGTTCTTATTACTACCGCTGCATCTGTCGCTGTAGCACGCGCCATTGAAGAAGTGACTCATATCCGTACGGGAATCAAATGGGTCAATGACGTATATATGAACGGCAAAAAAATCTGCGGTATTCTGACCGAAGCATTAACAGACTTTGAAAGCGGCGGAATTGAATCAATTATTCTTGGAATCGGTATTAACTTTAGTACCGCTGTTTCTTCTTTTCCTGAAAACATTCAGCAGAAAGTAGATTCCTTATTCCACGAAAAGCCCGCCGGTATCACACGCAATCAAATTGCTGCGGCAGTCATCAACCATGTACTGTGCTTATGCAATCAATTGCAAGACCGTTCTTTTATTGCGGAATACAAAAGCGCGCTCCATTGTATTGGGAAAAGACATTGAAGTTATTCAAGGTACAAACTCTGAAAAAGCCACAGCAATTGATATTGATGAAAATGGCGGTCTTATGATTGAAAAACAAGACGGAACCATTACATCTCTTCACTCAGGAGAAATTAGCATTAGGGGGAACTTCGCTTCATGAAAGAAAAATCAAAATCTACTGTATACTCTCTTATTTTTATGCGCATTGTTTGCAGCTTTAATCGCAGTGGGCGCGTTTATTAAAATTCCGGTGCCTTTCGTTCCATTTACACTGCAGCTGTTGTTTACTACCCTTGCCGGTATTGTGCTCGGTCCAAAATACGGAGCACTTTCTGTTGGCGTATACATACTAATTGGTCTTTGCGGTGTACCTATTTTTTACGCAGGGAGGCGGTCCCGCTTATGTATTGCAGCCTACATTTGGATATCTCATTGGATTTTTAATAGGTACATTTGTAACAGGATTGATTGTCCATAAAGTACCACGCCCAAGCATCAAACGTCTTTTGGTTGCCAACTTTTCAGGTTTATTGATTGTTTATACGCTGGGAACCATCTACTACTTCTTCATTGCCATGTTTTACACCAATACTTATGCAGGCGTATGGTCTTTGTTCTTATACTGTTTCTTACTTCCCATGCCGGGAGATATTCTTACCTGTGTTGTTTGTGCCTTTATCGGAAAACGATTGGTTCCAATCCTAAAAAAGGAGAAACTATCCGCATGAATACAGTACAAACCTTAAAAGAAAAAAAGCGATGCAAGGTGTATCAATCACGAAAGAAGAAGCTTTATCACTGGCAGACCAACCGCTGGATGAGTTATGTCAGGCGGCAAATGAACTGAGAGAACATTTTTGTGATAATGTATTTGATTTATGTTCCATTATCAACGGAAAAAAGCGGCAAGTGTTCTGAAAACTGCAAATACTGCGCACAATCTTCCCATTTCTGTACCGCTGTGGAAGAGTATCCGCTTTTAGACAGCACTACTATTTTACAGGAAGCACAACATAATTACAAAAACGGTATTTTAAGATTTTCCGTCGTAACCTCAGGACGTGCTCTATCTGACCAAGAAGTAGATGATATCTGTAAAACATATCGCAGGTTAAAGGATGAAAGCGGTATCTCGTTGTGTGCATCTCACGGCTTGCTGACATATCCACAATTTGTCAAATTAAAAAAGCCGGTGTTACACGGTATCACAATAATTTGGAAACATCACGAAGAAATTTTCCGAATATCTGTACCACCCATACTTATGATGATAAAATTCAGGCAATCAAACATGCTTTGAAAGCCGGGCTGGAAGTATGCAGCGGCGGTATTATGGGGTTAGGAGAAACGATGGAAGATCGTATTGATATGGTAATTGATATTCGTGAGCTTGGCATTACTTCTGTTCCTGTTAATGTTTTTAAATCCGATTCCCGGTACGCCGTTTGCAGAACTTCCAAAACTAACAGAAGATGATTTATGTCGTATTGTATCTATTTTCCGCTTTTTTAATTCCAAACGGAGCCATTCGTTTAGCGGGAGGGCGCGGCAATATGTGCGATAAAGGAAAATCTGCATTTCAATCAGGTGCAAATGCAGCAATCTCCGGTGATATGCTGACAACCTCAGGTATTACTATACAAGACGATATGAATATGTTAAAACAATTAAAGTATACGGTGAATTTTTTATGATACACAAGAAAAAAAGGAATTTTTATAACAGCTACCGGTACGGACGTAGGAAAAACATATGTGACTGCATTGATTTTAAAAAAGTTGAGAGAAGCGTCTGTCAATGCAGGTTATTATAAAGCGGCATTAAGCGGTGCATATCGTAATGCAGACAAACTGGTTCCCGGAGATGCTGCGTATGTTACGTCTATATCAGGTTTACCTGTCCCTCCTGAACAATTGGTATCTTACATCTATGAACCTGCAGTTTCCCCACATTTGGCAGCACAACTGGAAAAACGTCCAGTTGATATGAAAAAGATTCAATCCGATTTTCATCATATAGCTACACAGTTTGATGTTGTGGTAGCAGAAGGAAAGCGGCGGAATCATTTGTCCTTTGCGTATGGATAGCTCCCCTATTATGTTGACCGATGTGATACAAACATTACATCTTCCTATTTTAATTGTCGCTCATGCAGGATTAGGTACCATCAACAGTACTGTTTTAACCGCAGCATATGCCAAACAGCACAATATTACCGTCAACGGAATTATATTAAATCAATATGATTCTAACAATCTTATGCACCGCGATAATAAAAAACAAATAGAACACCTCACCGGAATTCCCGTTGTGGCATGTGTAAAATCGAATGAAACAGAGCTGTCTGTCAGCGCAGAATTATTGCTCCATTTATGCAATGATATTTCTTAAGTATTGTAAGTGTATGTACATGTAAAACCAAAAAAGAAAGCTGTGACGATTATGAACTTAGCAGAAAAAGATTTACAATATATCTGGCATCCTTGTTCACAAATGAAAGATTACGAATCACTTCCTCCGATTGTCATTGACCATGCAAAGGGAATCTACCTGTATGACATAGACGGTAACAGTTATATGGATATTGTCAGCTCTTGGTGGTGTAACCTTCTGGGACATTGTAATGAACGTATTAATCTGGCTGTAAAAAAACCAAATCGACCGTTTGGAACATGTTATTTTTTCCAATTTTCTCATACTCCTGCAATTGAACTCTGCGAAAGATTACAGAAAAAATTACCGACAGGTTTGGAAAAGTTTTTTTTACCGACAATGGTTCTTCTGCCATTGAAGCGGCTATGAAAATGAGCTTCCAGTACCATCATCAAACCGGAAATCCCCAAAAGAAGCGATTTATGGCTTTGACAGATGCTTATCACGGTGAAACACTTGGAGCGTTATCTGTCAGCGGGTGGATTTATATTCCGAAATTTATAAACCAATTATGTTAGACATCATACGTGTACAGGCTCCTGACTGCTATCGCTGCAAATACGGAAAAAAACTGTGAAACCTGTCAGGCGGAATGCTTTGAAGATGCTGAAAAAACTTTTGAGCAATACGGTGATGAAACATGCGCATTTATGATAGAACCATTGGTGCAGGCAGCCGCAGGCATGAAAATCTACTCTCCCGTATACTTGCAAAAACTGCGTAAAGCATGTGACAAATATCACGTTCATCTCATTGCCGATGAAATTGCTGTAGGATACGGAAGAACAGGTAAAATGTTTGCTTGCAATCATGCAAACATTTCTCCTGACATTATGTGTCTTTCAAAAGGGCTTACCGGCGGTTATCTGCCTACTGCTTTGGCTGTTACAACACAAAAAAATATATGACGCTTTTTATTCTGATTATCAAGAAGGAAAGGCATTTATGCATAGCCATACCTATTGCGGAAATCCTTTGGCATGTTCGGCAGCCATTGAAGTCCTCAACATTTTGGAAGAGGAACCTATTTTACAAAACGCAAATCGGAATGCTCCTTATCTCACGAATTTAATACGTGAAGAGTTGGAAGATTATCATTATGTAGGCGACATTCGTTCCATTGGATTAATCAATGCAATCGAACTGGTACAGGATAAAAGCATCAAAACTTCGTTTGACTCTTCTCACAGATACGGATACCAAATATACAAAACAGCATTAAAAAAAGGATTGCTGCTGCGTCCTTTAGGAGATATTTTATATTTTAATCCTCCTCTTATCATGACGCGTGAAGAAATGAAAAAAGGCCGTAAAGATTTGTGCTGATTCTATCAGAGAAGTGATGGATTCTATTTAATCTTCTTCTCCCAGAATGCGAATATTCCAGAACATAGAAAAAAAGGAACAACCTTTTGAAAAGGTTGTTCCTTTTTTGCTATACTGTTTATTCAACAAAATGGCAGGCAACAGAATGATGTTCACTGATTTTTTTTCAGCTGTGGCCGTTCTTTTTTTACACTGTTCCTTGCAATGGGGACATCTTTGCCAAAATCTACAGGCATCCCCCCTCTTCTTCCGTCACTTGAGGAACGGAAGGGATTTGCCATTGTGTATCCGGATGAATTGGAAAAACCGAAGACAACAATAACTTCGTATAAGGATGTGCAGCATATTCAATCACATCTTGTGTGTTTCCTTCTTCTACAATGCGTCCGCGGTGCATAACAAGAACGCGGTCACAAATGCTTTGTACCAAAGCCAAATCGTGAGAAATAAACAAATAGGACATATTCATTTCATGACGTAACTTTAAAATTAAATCTACAATCTGCGCTTGAACCGAAACGTCCAAAGCGCTGGTCGCTTCATCACATATGAGCAAATCAGGCTGAATGGCTATGGCTCTTGCAATAGCGGCACGCTGACACTGTCCACCGCTGACTTCATGGGGATAGCGCGATGCAAATTCCGATTTCAACCCTACTTGTTCCAGCAATTGTGCTACAGTACGTTTTATCTCACCGCGCGGTTTTCCAAAATTAATGAGCACTTCTCCAATGCTGCTTCCAAGTTTTATCCTTGGATTAAAAAGAATCACTTGGATTTTGAAATACCATCTGTAAGTTTTGATATAGATTACGCAGTTCTTTTCCTTTCGCTTTTGTAACATTTCTCTCGTTCATAAAAATTTCTCCGGAGGTGGTCTGCTCAAGATGTGTAACCATTCTCGCAATGGTACTTTTACCACAACCGGATTCCCCCACCAGCCCTATGCACTCGCCTTTCTCTATGGAAAAACTGACACCATCCACTGCCGTAAAGGTTTTTTTTTTTTTGAAAGGTCTTTTTGACATCTTTTAATTCTAACACTTTCATTTTAAACCTCACTTAGACATTTATGGCAAAATACAGCATGTCCATTTTCGCCACTGTGCATGACCGGTTTTTCATGTGTACAGATATTATCACATAAACTGCATCTTGGAGAAAAAACTACAGCCTGTGAATACTTCTCCAAAAGCAGGCGGCTGTCCCGGAATTCCTTTGGGAATCGTACCGCCGATTTGAGGAATAGAAGCAATCAACGCTTTGGTATATGGATGTTTGGGATGATTCAATACATCTGCTTTGGAGCCATATTCTACGATGCTTCCTGCATACATAACCGCTACTTTATCTGCCATATGAGACACAACTCCCATATTATGAGTGACAATGATGATTGTTGTGCCCAAATGTTGACGTAAATCCATCATCTCTTTGACACACTGCGCCTGCACGGTAACATCTAAAGCACTGGTAGGCTCATCCGCTAAAAAGCAGCTGCGGATTCAGAATCATTGCCAGTGCAATGGCAACACGCTGATTCATACCGCCGCTTAATTCAAAAAGGATAACTGTTCAAAATACGCTTACCTTCCCGCAGACCAAGTCTGGTAAACATGTCCAGAATCTGTTTGGTTGCCTGTGATTCATCAATCTTTCCATGATTTTTTAGCGCTTCCAAAAACTGAGCACCAATCTTGCGAATGGGATTAAACGACATTCCCGGATTCTGGAATACCATGCCTAACTGTGCTCCGCGGATATTCCGCAGTTCTCTTGAAGAAATTCTCAGTAAATCCACTTGTTCAAAGCTGATACGCCCTGATTCTACACGACCATTGTCTCCCCAGTAAACCTATCATCGCTTTCAGCAAAGTGCTTTTTTCCGCTGCCAGACTCTCCTACAATACCTAGAATTTCTCCTTTTTCGACTTTCATATTAATATTTTGCAGAATGGATGTGCCCTGATAGCTCACATTTAATTTTTTCAATCTCTAATATTGTTGTCATATTGTGTCATCACTCATTTTAAACAGTTTTGTCTATTGAGGCATATCTAAATCTGCTGTAATTTCATAATAATCGGAAGGATGTGGTGCGAGCCCTGTTACACCTGCTTTTGTAACAATATTCATAGTGTTATGAGAAGCTACACATAAAAATACCATTGTCAACTAACATCTGTTGCAGTTCAATACTGTATTCTGCACGTTTTTCAGAATCTGTTTCTTGAGAAGCTTTATTGTACAGCGCTACAAACTTATCGTATTCTTCTCCGGACCATCCATGAATATTATAGTTGGTCAGCAGTTCATTGAAGAAAGTAATACCATCTGCATACGGTGCTGTTACAACTGCCCAGGAATAAATATCAAAATCTTTAGATACATCTTCAATAACAGTATTGCTTTCGCGGTCATCAATGTTTACTTTAATTCCAATTTCTTTTAAGGAAGCCTGTGCAGATTCAGCAAGTAAAGGAAGTTCAATACGATTTCTATAAGTTACCCAGTTAATTTCAAAAGTTTTTCCGTCTTTGTCAAGGTAGCCGTCTCCATCCGTATCAGACCAACCTGCATCTGCCAAAAAAGCTTTTTGGCTTCCTCCTGATTATATTCCGGACCTTTTACTTTACTGTCACCGAATTCATAAGAAGCAGGATAGCACAGTTGCGCAACCTCTCCAAATCCATTCATAAGTGTATTTACAAAACCTTCTTTATTAATTGCCATTGTTACTGCCTTGCGAACATTCACATCTGAAAACTCTTCACTCTGTGTGTTAAACACAAACATATAGGAACGGGAAGTGGCTGCACTGTTAATTTCAAAATTACTGTTATTTTCAAAAGATTGAAGGTTTGCATAACCTAAGTTAGCACAAGCATCTAATTCACCATTTTGTAATGCCATCGCCATAGTGTCCCCATCTAAAAACACTGTACATTAATAGTGCCGAATTTTGGTGTACCATTCCAATAAGATTTATTCGCTTTTTACAACAACTTTGTCTGTTGTAGCAGATTCCAATGTATATGGACCTGTTCCTATCACGTGATTATTGCCGTTCACTTCTTCTGAAACATCAATAACACATGCAAACGGGTCAGTCAGCCAGTTAATTAAAATCGGATTCTTTTCTGATGTATGAATGGTAAGCTTCTGACCATCTGCCTCCATACTGAAATTTTTAAGCCGGATGCTGCACGCTCATTTTTTTTCAATCAAACGTTCAAAGCAGGCTTTTACAGCCGCAGCATCTACTTTTTACCATTGGAAAATGTAACATTATCCTGATGTTAATTTCCCATGTAGTATCATCAACAAGTGTCCAATTGTCTGCCACCCAAGGTTCAATGGTACCTTCTTCACTGATTTTTACAAGACATTCACCCACGCCATAACGTACTGTACTCCATCCGGCATAGCTTAAATGGGGATCAATACCGCCGTTTGCCTGTGCGCCTGAATATGCGGTAACACCATAGTTGAACACTCTGCTGTCAATATCCGTTGCAGTTACAGATGAACCGGAAGTAGTTTGGCTTCCGGAACCTCCGCTGCATCCTGTGAGTACACTTACTCCCAATGCCAAACAAGCTGCCACTGCAAGGATTTTCGTAAATTTTTTTACCCATATTTCTTTCTCCCATCTGATATAATCTAAAAGCCAATAGATTGCTTTATTGATTTTTTATTTTTGATTTTATTTTAACATCATGTAGAAATCACTGTATTGTTTAGATATTAAGACTTGGTTCAGCGATATTTTATGCAATTCATCTGTTGATAAACCAAATGATTCTTGTCCTGGGATCAAATTGTAGTTTTTTTCTCTTTTTTCTCCCTGAAAAATATACCTTTCATTTTCTGTACATTATCATTTAAAGTTCTTCTGGTTTGTTTCGGGTCTAAAATATCTCGAACGGTATCGCCAAGCAGATTAAAAATAATAACTGTGATAAAAATAGCAAGACCTGGCGCCAATACAATCCATGGAGATGTTTGAAGCATGCTGCGTCCTTCGCTCATCATAGAACCCCACTCCGGCGTTGGCGGAACCACACCTAAACCTAAGTAAGACAAACCTGCCAAATTCATAATCATTGCCCCAACATCCAATGCAGCTGTAACTACAATCGGTCCCAAAATATTAGGCATAATGTGCTTGAGAATTACTTTGTACCAACGGGTACCCATCAATTTTGCAGCATTCATATACTGATGATTTTTCATTGCCAACACTTGACTTCGAGCAACCCTTGCGTATCTCGGCCAAGCAATGAGTCCTACTGCAATTGCCGCACTCCAGATACCACCGTTTAAAACACCTGCAATTGCAATTGCAAATACCATTTCCGGAAAGGCCAGAAAGATGTCAGAGATTCGCATAATCAGAGAATCAATCCATCCTCCAACATAGCCGCAAATAACACCAATGACAGTACCTACAATTGTAATGCCGGCTACCAATGCCAAAGCAGAAAAATGGTGGTTTGCGCACCAATAATAATACGAGAAAATAAATCTCTTCCATAACGGTCCGTACCCAGTAAGTGACTGCCGCTGGTGGTTGAAGCGCGTTGCTTAAATCCTGTGCATATGGGTCATACGGAACAATATATTGTCCAAAACAAGCAACAAACAATAAACCTGCAACCAGTATTAAAAAAAGCCGAGCTTTAATGTAGTTCGGTCCTTTTTTAACTTTTTATGCTTTATGATGAAAAGATCATCTGTCATATTCTAGCCCTCCTCTCCCTGAATGCGGATTCTTGGGTCCAGATAATGATAAACAATGTCTGTAATCAAATTAATTGCTACATAAATGATTGCCATCCAAATCGCATAAACCTGTATGACCTGATAATCTCTCGACGAGATTGCGTCTACCGCCAGTTTGCCCACTCCCGGCCACATAAAGATAGACTCTACAATAGCAGTACCGCCTAACAGAGAGCCTAAGGACAATCCCAGAAGGGTAACAATCGTCAACATAGAGCTTTTTAAAACGTGAGTCAAAACAATGGTTCGTTCCTTGATACCTCTTGCACGTGCTCCAATCACATAATCTTTATTCAACTCATCCAATACTGTAGCTCTTACCTGTCTGGTATATTTCGCTGACATTGCCAGCGCCAGCGTTAAAGTTGGTAAGATAATACTGATAAAACCATTGTTACCCATAACAGGAAACCAATGCAGCTGCAAAGCAAATACATAAATCAACAATAATGCAATAAAAAGTTTGGCATTGCATTTCCAATAAAAGTACATACACGAATCACGTAGTCTGTTATTTTATTTTGTTTTACCGCTGACCAAATTCCAAGAGGTATGGAAATGAGAATGGTTGTCACAATGGAGGATAACGTTAGAAGCAGAGTGTTGGGCAAAGCTTGCATGAACATGGGAAAGACTTCTTGATTCTTGATATAAGAATATCCCATATTCCCTGTAAAGATTTTTCCTACCCATTGAAAATATTGAATGATAAATGGCTGGTCCAGCCCCATTTCATGGCGTAACGCTGCTTTCGCCTCTTCTGACATAGAAGTTCCCATTTGCTGTTGAATAGCATCAACGGTATCTACGGATGCCGTCTGCATTAACGCAAAAGACAGCAATGTAATTCCAAACAGAATTAAAATCAGCTGAAGCAGTCGTTTCACTACGTATTTCCAAATAATGATACACCCCCCACATTGCTCACTTCCCAATCGGCTGAGCAGTGCTTTCTTCCAAATCCTTTTCTTGGTTATTTTTCCGCACAAACAATAAAGGAATTATATAACACTTTATTTTTTCCGTCTTTTTTCAATCACACGTTTGTTATAAACATCAGCAGTAACATTGCTTACACCTAATGACAGCAATGTTTGCACTATCCCAACCCGGACGCACTTCTTTGCTTAATGGCAGTTTATATGCGAGCTCTTCCATGATTTGTGTATTATGTACTTTTTTCATGTATTCAGGTTCGCCGCGGCGCTCTTTTTCCTTTTTATAATCTTCGTCAAATAACTATAAATATTGATTTTCATCAAAGTTAATCATTCTGCCGCCCGGCTGTAATACACGAATCCTTTCGCTGTAAGCTTTGGTTGGCTGTTCCATGACCCATGTCACATTACGGGTTACAATCAAATCAAATGTATCATCTTCAAAATCAAGATTTTGTGCATCCATCTGTAATACTTCAATGTCTACACCTGCATCCACAGCGTTTTGTATTGCACTGTTTACCATGTTTTCAGTATAGTCAATAGAAGTCACATTGTGACCGGCCTTTGCCATAAGGATAGAAAAGAATCCTGCTCCGCATCCTATATCCAACACATTTAATTGCTGCTTTGCAGGATCATATTTGCAAATTTTAGCCAGCCAATCAAATTTTGTATCCTCGATTAAATCAATTTTGCATCTTTCAGAATACCCTTGTGCACGTGTTCCCCAGTATGCGGCAATTTCTTTTATTTGACTCATGACGCCATCCCCTTTTGCTTTTGTTCTGGAACATTTATCTGCTAAAATTATCAAAAATAACACTTAACACCGTATTAAGCATAACATAACAGATATTATGACAGGTAAACACTTTTACCAAAGTTGTAAACATCTATTGAGTAACTTTTCTCATTAAGAAGAGATTGTACATTAAATGAAAAAATTTAATCAATTTGCCCCAATGCAATTAAAGACGTTCCGGATTCAATCCCCAAGGTAACGGTCATATACAATACCACTACGTGTTCAGGAGCATAATACTCCCTCAATGTTTTACCAAAAAAAATCTTTAATCACACCAATATATTCTCCTTTGGATACGGTTTGTCCTACCTTTACCGCCGGATACCAACAGCCATCTACTTCTGAATCAATATAAAATGCGGTTGTGATTTCTTTTGGTTTTTGATTCGATAACATCGGTTCACCAGGAAGGACTTCTAATTTTTTTTAAAATATTTAGTACATCAAATTTGTAGGCTTGTACCTCTTCTTTACTCCAAAGTCCACTTCCACCGCGTTCAATCAGCAAACTTGGCACCCCATTGGCAGCGGCTGAATTAAAAGCGCCTCCTGTTGCTATGGAACGCACCACATATTCACAACCGGTAACGTAGGCACATTCTCTTGCTTGATTGGAAACTGTTTCCTCTGCAATGCCGGGATAGTATACATATGGCATTACCAATTCATTGACATCTCCACCATGCAAATCGATATAAAAGTCTGCTATGCTTTGAAAATCTTTTGTAATGGAAAATGCTGTTTTTATGAGTAATGGTTCCTCCATGGTTCCCGGAAAGACTCGATTTAAATTTTCTCCGTCTTCCGGAATCACTCCCGCAACTCTTTGCAAAAAAAAGCTGTGTATTGACAGGGTGCAAAATAATAAGCGCCCCTTGAACCTCTGCAGGATTTAACTCTTGAGCTAATTCGATTGCAGTTTGTATTCCGGGATATTCCCCGCCATGTATGCCGCTGGTAATCAAAATTATTTTCCCGTCTTTTTGCTCCATTTATAATTGTTACGGGAATTCTGTGTAATGTTTTAGGCACGGTATAGTATCCATTTGTTTTGTTCCGCTTTCTGCTTGCAAGGCGCCTATGCAAAGTGTTTCTTTCATATATATTACATCTCCATACTACTGCTTTTTTACTACTATAAGCATAGCATGTTCTTTTCATAATAAGGTAAACAAAACAAGTTATTTTGTTTACCTTATTTGGCTAAAATTTATCAATAAAATACCTTTTTTATTGCATGCAAGCAATTTATATTCTATATAAAATTAAAATAGCTGTTTTTTGGTATAAACTTTATAGGAACATGATATACTATTAAAAAATTTTAGAAAGAGACCTGAAAATTTGAAAAAAGAAGCAACAAAACAAAAATACAAGAAACCTTTTTTTTCACTCTCTCAAACTATGCCGATGAAAAAAATAACCGTGAGCAAATTGTGTCAGGCGTGCCAAATATCACGGAGCACATTTTATTTACATTACGATAATGTTGACGATTTAACAGATTACTTGGAAAAAAGAATTGCTGTACCGTATTGAAAAACTGTTAAAAAAAAGAACAGCATATTCGTCTGGAAGAATTTCAAAATCAGACCTTTTTTCATCTATTAACATATATTGACTCACATCTATCTGAATTTCAATTTTTAATCAGCAAACAGGACAGCGCTGAATTTATTGCAAGGCTATCAAATATTATTGAAAACAGTCTAACGAACCGTTTACAAGTATTAGGCTATCATATCGAAACCTATAAATTGGCAATTTCGTTTGCAGCTTCAGGTATTTTAAACTTAATGATTTCACAAATAAAACAAAATCTACCTGAAAACAAAACAAATGATTTGCTTTACTTATAATGAATTGATTTATGCAATTTTTTAAAACACAAAGTTAAAACGAGCAGTACAATACTGCTCGTTTTCTAATATTTCCCAATCGACAGTTTTTTTGTCTCAATTGTAAAAATTTTTCAAAATCCACTGTTTTTTTTGTGCCTGATTGCACATTTCACTGCCATCAACATATTGTGATAATGCCAAAAATATACAACACAATCCCTTTAAAACAGCAATCAAGAGTAACAAAATTATAATACTGCCATAGAATAACAATAGAAAACAAAGGAAACAAATCTGTTAGGAGGAGCATTTTATGGCAGAACATGAATATAACACAAATGATTGCAGAACTCCGGAAGGTTTCAGAGAAGCTGTATGTATAGACGCAATGCGTGTATATGATAGCTGCTGTGATAAAGACTGTTTGGAGGATTTGCGCGTATATTTCACAAGAGAAAAACAATGTTTAATTGAAGATGCAGTAAATGTAAGACTAAAAGATGTAAATGTAATTACAGTCTATATTGATTTAGAGCCGGTACCATTTAATAAAGGCTTCTATTCTGTAGACCTGACATTCTTCTTTGATGTATGCGTAGATGTATTCTGTGCACCTGCAACCGGTCCAATCCCTGTAAACGGAATTGCAATCTTCAACAAAAAAGTTATCTTATATGGTAGCGAAGGCAATGTAAAAAATGTTCAGCTCTGACTTTGATTTAGACGACCTAGACAGTCAAGGCTGTTCAAAAGTATTGCCAAAAGCAACTGTTCAAGTTGCTGAACCAATTGCACTGTCCGCACGTATTTGTGAATGCAACTGCTGCGACACATGCTGCCGTATTCCGGAGTGTATTTGCAAACGTTACGGCGGAGAATTTGATACAGGCTGCGGCAATAAAAGTGTATTTGTTACCATTGGTTTATTTACCATTGTACAAATTACAAGAAATGTGCAAATGTTAATTCCTGCATATGACTTCTGCATCCCTGGTAAAGAATGTGTAACTACTTCTGATAATCCATGCGAGTTATTCCGCAGAATAGATTTCCCGACAGATGAATTCTTCCCTCCAAAAAGTGGCTGAACATGGTAACGGATGTGGCTGTGGATGCGACCAACATTAACAAATAAATAATAAAAGCCGGAGTTTTACACTCCGGCTTTTTATTATTTATCCTAAAAAGCATTCTGTCATTTGCTAATTCATCACCACTTGCAATTTGGAATTTCTCCAGCAAGTCAGAAACGGTCAGCTTTTTCTTTTCTTCTCCCTCAACATCAAAGATAATTTTTCCATCGTGCATCATAACCAAACGGTTACCCATGCGGAGGGCATCTTTCATGTTATGAGTAATCATCAATGCTGTTAATTGATCTTGCTCAATAATTTGTTCCGTAATATGTAATACTTTTGCAGCTGTTTTTGGGTCCAATGCAGCAGTATGTTCATCCAACAACAACAGTTTTGGCTTTTGCAATGTAGCCATGAGCAAAGTTAAAGCTTGGCGTTGACCACCTGACAACAATCCAACCTTGGATTTTAAACGGTTCTCCAACCCCAAATCCAGAAGTTTTAAACGTTCTTTATAATTTTCGCGTTCACTTCTGTGTATTCCCCATCTAAGACTTCTTGTTTTGCCGCGGCGATATGCAAGTGCCAGATTTTCTTCAATAGATAAATCTGCTGCAGTACCTTTCATAGGGTCTTGGAACACACGGCCTAAGTATCTGGCTCTTTTTGTACTCAGGTTTTTTTGTAATATCTTTATCGTCTAATATAACGGAGCCGCTTTCGACATAATATACGCCTGAAATTACGTTTAGCATAGTAGATTTACCTGCTCCGTTACCGCCGATTACTGTTACAAAATCACCTTTTTTCATTTGGAGGTTTAATCCGTTTAATGCTTTCTTCTCATTTACCGTACCTTTATGAAACGTTTTGTAAATATTATTGAGTTGAATCATTCGGCGCACCTCCTTGCTCACTCTCATTGCTATCCTGTTGTTTCTTCGGTTTACCTGTTCTGTTTGATAAACGCTGAATTCGTTGTTTGAATACAGGAACAGCCAATGCCAAAGCAACAAATACTGCTGTAAAGAGTTTTAAATCTTGTGTATCCAGACCAACTTGAAGAACAAGCGCAACTACAATTCGATAAATTAAGCTGCCAATTACAACAGATGACAATTTGTAGATAAAGTTAAATCTGTTTCCAAAAATAACCTCACCAATAATAACAGAAGCCAAACCAACAACAATCATACCGGTACCATTGGTTACACTGGCATTTTGTTGGTATTGTGTAATTAAAGCACCTGATAATGCTACCAAACCATTGCTGAACAACAGAGCAATAATTTTCATCCAGCTGGTGTTTACACCTAACGCACGAATCATATCAGGATTATTACCGGTTGCACGAATGGCGCTTCCCACCTCTGTTCCAAAGAACCAATACATAAATGCAATGACAAGTATTACAATTACCAAGCCGATTAAAATAACAAGAAGATCGGTTTGAATCGGAATCCACTTTTGAATAATGGTAAAGATAGTTTCATCCTGACCGAGAGGCACATTGGCTTTTCCCAACATAACACGAAGGTTAATGGAATATAAAGCCAGCATTGTCAAAATACCGGACAAAATAGGCGGTATTTTAAATACTGTATTAAAGAATCCTGTTATTACACCGGACGCCATACCTGCAAGGGTTGCAATTAATAAGCTTGTAAACGGATCCAACCCTACTGTAATTAAAATTGCACTAACACAGCCGCCAAGTGCAAAGCTGCCGTCTACTGTAAGGTCAGCAAAGTCCAGCAGTTTATATGTAATATAAACGCCAAGGGTCATAATTGCATATAATAATCCTTGGGCTACAGCACCTTCCAGTGCCAACAATGTTCCCCATAGTTACCTCCCGAATACGTAAAAGTCGATTAGACTTTTACGTCAATTTCTTTTTTCCGCTAAATCTGCAGGAATTTCAATGCCCAGTTGTTTTTGCCAAATCCATATTGATATATAGTTTATTTTCACTCAAATATTCAATTGGCATGTTAGCCGGACTTTCTCCATCTTCCAAAATTCTAACAGCTTGTTTTGCGGTTAATTTACCAAGCTCATAATAATCTACGCTGTATGTTGCCAAACCGCCATTTTCAACGCTGTTATTCTCTCCAACGAACAAAGGAATCTTATTTGCTGTTGCAATTTGTGCTACTAAAGTCATGTTAGAAGCAATTACATTATCAGTAGGTACATAAATCGCATCTACTTGACCTACCAAAGATTGTACAACAGATTGCACATCATTTGCATCGGAAACAGTTTTTTCTATTGCTTCAATACCATATTTGGCAGCTTCTTCTTTTGCCAAATCAATTTGATATTTTGAGTTTGCTTCACTGGTGCAATATAGTAAAGCAACTTTTTTGGCATCCGGACAAAGCTGAGTTAACAATTCCATTTGTTCCTTTACAGGTGTTAAATCTGATGTACCTGTAACATTACCGCCAGGAGCTTCATTGCTTTCAACCAAACCGGAATCTGCAGGGTCAGTTACAGCGGTAACCAAGATAGGTGTGTCCTTTGTTTTGCTTGCCATAGCTTGTGCTGCTTGGGTGGCAACTGCCAATACCAAATCTTTATTATCATTTGCAAATTGGCCGGCGATGGTTGTACAGTTTGGAATATCGCCTTGTGCATTTTTGTAATCAATTTTAATATTTTGACCATCTACATAGCCGGCTTCTGCCAAACCGTCAATAAAGCCTTCTCTTGCCAAATCCAATGAGTCATGTTCTACCAATTGAATAATACCAATTTTCTTAACATCTGTGCCTGTTGTGGCACCGCTGTCAGCGGTACCGGTGGAATCACTGCTGCCGCATGCTGTCATACCGGCTACCAGCATCATAGCTGCAATCGCGGCTGCAGAAATTTTCTTTACGCCTGAAAATTTCATGATTTTTCTCCCCCAAAATTCAATTTCACTTTAGCACTGTAAAGTTTTAGGTGAAAAAAACTTTACAGTGCCAAATCAATAATGTTATTGTACATGATTTTACATATAAATTCAATATTGAAAATTCTAATAATCAATACAAATTTTGCAAAATTCATAATATTGTGTAAAAACAATCAAAAATGATAAAAAAAATCGCAATATACATCAAGGCATACTGCGATTTTTATATAGAATCACTAAGACAACTTCTTCAAACGTGCAAAATTCTGCATAATCTTTTTACTGCCGACAGTTTCAAACATAATTTCAAGTAAAGTATCGTTTCCCATAGGCGTAGCAGATATAATTTCACCTTGGCCAAATGTAAGATGTTTTACCTTATCGCCCACTGCCAATTTTTTCACCGGATGATTTTGCTTTTGGCAAATTGACAGGACCAAAATTTCTGGCAGAATTGGTGGTAACTTCCCTAGCTTCATATGCAGAAGTTGGTAAGCTTGTGCCCGGTGTCGGTTTTTGCCATGAACGGGAACGAGAGCGTTCTACCAATTCTTCCGGAATTTCCGATAAAAAGCGAGAAGCTTTATTTCTGGTTGTAGAACCAAACAGCATACGGCTTTCTGCATTGAGCAGTGCCACTTCTTCTTCCGCACGTGTAATTGCAACATAAGCCAGTCTGCGTTCTTCTTCTATTTCATCAGGGTTATAAATGGATTGTAATCCCGGGAAAATACCTTCTTCAAAACCGGGAAGAAATACTACAGGAAATTCCAAGCCCTTTGCAGAATGCATTGTCATCATAACAACAGAATCTGCTTTATCATCATAATTATCAATATCTGTCATTAAAGACACTTCTTCTAAAAATCCGGATAAACTTGCATCCTCAAAATTCTCTTCTTCATATTGAATGATATTGGAAGCAAGCTCACGGATATTATCAATTCTGTCTTGCGCATCTTCATATTCAGTTTTCAAGTATTCAATATAACTTGTTTTTTCTAAAATAAGCTCATATAAATCTGCTAACGAAACGGTTTCATCTTCCGCAGCTTTCATTAATTCCTGAATAATTTGAGCAAAATTCAACAACTTAGGCGAAGTGCGTTTTTAAGGCTTCAAACTCATCGGCATGGCTGATAACCTCAAATAATGTTTCGCCAATGCCTTGTGCAATTTCCGTTGCTACTGCCAAAGTTTTATCTCCAATAGAACGCTTAGGCTGATTGATGATTCTTCTGAGACGAATTTCATCGGCAGGCTTAAGCCTTGACTGATATTCCCTGTATACGTCTGCCACCTTACGCATGACAAATTCCGTTGCGTGTTCGCTCTCGAACTCGTCAGGACTCAGGTATTTTTCCTTTGCATCGGATATCTTGGCCATAAACATTTTCTCCGGATATCTCTTTGGATCTATCTGGAGCTGCTTCATAATATCCTTTATGACACGCTTCTCATCGTCTGTATCATAAATTGCGAATTCATTGGTATAGCCGATCCTGTCGGCATATCTCCTGAGTATCCTTACGCACATGGAATGGAAATTGGAACGTCCCGAACAAAAAAAAAATACTCGAAAGAACATCTTGCCATGCTGACTATGATATGCATGTTAAAGCAAGTTTTGTCCATTCAAGATATTTCTCAATTATTAAAATCTTTAACCGAACATACTTCAAAAACAGAACTTTATGATCAATTTCGCATCTCGCAAGCAAAGGTTTTGGAAGACATTTGCAGCCGTGTTAACCAAACAGCTGAGCAAGGAAAAGACGCACTGACAAAACTTGCCTTAGAGCTTTCCATAGAAGCCAACGCAAGGCGTACTGCGGCAGAACGTATTCTAAGCGAACTTGCAGAGGAAGAAGCACCAAAACATAATAAGAAGAAAGAGAAAGCTAAAATGCAGGACTAGCTTCTTGCTGTACACGGTCAACGGATGATGTTACGTTGACCGTGTATTTTATTTTTGCAAGTTCTTGTGCCCAAGAATCTCGATGTACTTTCCAATACTCTGTTTGTTGCTGCTGTAATGCTACATCAAAATTAAAAATATCAGTACTATCTCTGATGACTGCTTGTTCAACAGCACTCTCTATTTGCAATTTTAGCTTTTCATTCAAAGCTGTTTCAAATTTTTCATAAACATCCAGTGACAATTTTTTTTCTTAAATCTTGATTGATTTCTGATATATATGCTTTACAGGATACCTCTATTTGGAAATGTGGTACATCATCCACAATATCTGCCGTTATTTTGCTGCTCGTATTCTCCAGCTTTAAACTGATTGTACCAATGTCCGGAATATCCAAAACCATTACCCTGTTTCGATGGTATACACAGCAGCTAAATATCCTCTGCTTTGCTCTCTGTTGAAATATCCGATTAATTGATTATCTTGAAAATACACTGTACGGCCCAATTGCACATGTTCATCTATAAGGGTTAATTCGTGCAATGCAAACGCGTTATATTCTGACGCCATGCGATTGGCAACATCCAACACAGTAGAACCTGCAAATTTATTGGTGGCACTGTCTGCCTCTGCAAAAGATTTTGCCTGTGTAGCCAACACATATTGACCTTCACTTTGCAGTTGAAACAATGTCTCTGCTCTATCTTGAGCTACAAATAAATCTACTGTCGGTCTTGTTTCATGATAGCGAATAAAAAGTCAAAAACATCGGTAAGACCTTCCTGTGCACATTGTTTGCTGAATACTACCATGGCATTGTGAGAATATGTGGGTATCAGTCCTGTTTGCAGCGTTAAATTTTGTAATGCTTCGTATACGGTAGTACCTTGAGATTGTATAAAATCCATTTTAACTTCTTCATCCGAACGCAAATAATGAACAGAAACTAAATACCCTTCCTCTTCTTTGTCAATTCCAATTCCCCTGTATCATCATCTTTTACTGATATCACTTCCAAACGAACAAGCGGTCATAGAAACAAAACAACTGACTGCCAGTAGTGCCGCAAGTATATATTTAATCCAACGCGCTGTTTTCATGTTGCACCTCCAACGTCTCTTCCATACGTCGAATCGTTTTATTTTTGCATTTGATAGTATCTATTAATAATAGAATCAGCGGTATTACAAAAGATGCAAACAAAGTCAGCGGTGCCAATAAATATACATCGAAAAACAAATGCTGCAGTGCAACTGATTTTGTAATGAGTACAGATATGAGACCAACCGCAATTGCACCCCTATGATAAAAAATCCACCACGTTTGATATGAAATACACGCTGCATACAACTGCCGAACAAATATAAATCAATGGCTATTTTGATAAAGACCCCCATCAGCCAAATACCTAAAAAATAGAATCCATACGCTGAAACGGACCAATACCTGATATCGCCGCCAGAGTATAAATTGGAAACATTTGTGTTTGTATTGCATTACCAAGAACGCCAACCATAATCACCATAATTATACTCATAAGCAAATAAGTAACTACGTTCCAAACGGTAAAACCAATTTTTTGTTTCCTTTTGTCGCAGGTAATAAAATGGCTAATGTAGCAAGACCTGTACTTCTGCCCAGAAACAACATGGTACTTTGTATGGTTTGGTCCCAACCGTTATATAACAGCGGTTTAAAATTTTCTGATTTTACTTGCCGGAATAGAAGTAACCAAAATAAAAAAGAAAACCTATGAGCAGCATGACCAATATAAAAACGGAAGTTCTGGAAATAGATTCCACACCTTTCCAAGCTGCATATACTGCCACAACCAATACAGCAATAACGATTAACCAAGACGGCATTTCAGGTTCAATCATATTTGCATTAAATACCTGAAATACAGATAAATAATAACAATCAATGGTAATAAAGTATAAACCATAAAATAATGCGATTACTGCACCAAACCAACCGGTTAAATGATAACCATGATCCAAAAATGTTCATGGTAGGTTTTCTGCGGTATAGCAATCCCAGCGGAATAACTGCAATAAAGTTTACTGCAAACGCAATTGCACATGAAATGATATTGTCAAGAAAATCGCCTCCGCCTGTCCATGTGCTATTGGTAGTTACCATTATAATTAAGCTGCTGACCAGCAGTAGACTAAATAACTGGCCTGCGCTGATTAAACATTTTCTGCTCATGAAAAACGCCTCATTTCTTTTTTACATTGGAACCCGGCATATTTTGTATTTTTTCTACATCTTTACGAAGTATTTTCCAGCTGGCACGTATTGCAACATCCCGCATACTTTTCAAATTAAATGGAGAAAGCGGAGCAGAAAACGGAATCTTGTAAATACTTTCTGAACATAAGCTGATTAAAATTGCACAGAAACCTAATGTAATTCCCCAAAATCCCAGAGTTCCTCCAATGATGATAAATATTAAACGTAAAATAGCGGTTTGTTCATACAGACTTGGAACTACATAAGAAGAAATTGCCGTTAGCGCAATAACCATTAATGTTGAGGACCTACCAAACCGGATTGTACGGCAGCTTCTCCAATGACCAAACCGCCTACAATGCTGACTGCATGTCCCAAAGGTTTTGGTACTCTTAGACCGGCTTCTCTTAAAATCTCATATATAATGTGAATCATAATACATTCAATCATAAGAGAAAATGGTGTCTCAGCCTGAGCTTGCACTACTTTTGTTAATAAAACCTGAGGTAAAAACTCAGGATGAAACGTTCCGCTGGCAACATAAAATCCCGGCAGAAAAATAGACAGGAAAAACGCAAATACTTTCAGCCAACGCGTAAAAGTTGCAAAAAAGGACGAGTTGCATAATCATCGAACGTTTGAAAATTTTCAATAAACAAATGCGGTACAATCAATACATTCGGCGTACCGTCAACAATAATGGCAATTCTTCCTTCGCTGATTTTTCCGCACACAGTATCCGGTCGTTCAGATACTCCTACCCGTTAAATAATCCTCTGCGTTCAATGAACGGTGCAATATATCCTGATGCCATTACGGTTTCCAATTTGATTTTGCTGATATTATTTTTTAACTGTTTTAATATTTGAGGAGATACCTTATCTCTTAAGTAGCACAAACAAACATCTGTTTTACTCTCTGATTGAATCTGCATACGCTCGAATTTTAATTTTGGTGTTTTCATACGGCGGCGTATCATAGAAATATTAATCACATACGGTTCCACAAAACTTTCTCTGAACCCCTCTGTACTACTTCGTTGCTGGGTTCACTAATACTCCTGTAAGCAAAACTTTGTACGCCGATAGAAAGCATAAAATCGCATCCGTCTATTGCCAGCATTGCAAAGCCGCTCATTAATTTGGTCAGTAACGTATCAAATTCCACCATTTGCTCTTGATCTACGGTTGTCAGTATGTTATCTCGAATTTCTTTCATCTTTTCCATTCCGTTTAAATGACTCAATTCGGCTCTTCGGATTGGATTTAAGATACTTTCGGCAATGGTTTGTTTATCAATTAAATTATCAATGGTAATTAATGCCGCTTTGGTCCCTTCAATATTAAACTGACGGATGATAAAATCCATGCTTCCGTCAAATTGTTTGCGCAAGTAAACTAAGTTTTCCAATAGGAAGAGGAAATTTTTTGCGGAACATTATCTTGCTGTTTCTCTTGCCTGCTCAATTTGTTTCCTCCATTCTGTTTTCCAAGTGTTTACTTTATACTTTTTCACTGAATTTGCCAATTTTATTCAACTTTTTCATTTTATAAATAAAAAAGAGCAAACCTTTCAGCTTGCTCTTTTATCTATTCTTTTTGTCTTTATCAATATTTTTATCTGGTTTCCCTGTTAATAAATAGCTGATACTGGTTTGAAACACCTCAGCCAGTTTCATAGATTTGGAAATGCTTGGTATAGAAAAATCCACGTTCATAATGGGAACAAGTAGAACGGCAAACCCGAGAGCAGCAGTAACATCTTCCTGCAACAAGTTGTTTTCTTTTCTTAAATATTTTATTCTCTCCCAAAGATAAATCTTCTGTATTTTTGTAGATTTTCATCGCATCATTCCGCCTCTCTTATGTACAAGTTCACTCCAACAGTCTTGCAGGATGTACCTCAAGAACCTCTGCTATTTTGAATAACACATCTATTGTCATATTAACCGTCATTTGAGGGGCCTCAAGCTGGCTAACGTATGTACGGCTTTTTTGTATCATTTCGGCTAATTCTATTTGGGTTAATCCTTTTAATTTTCTATAATACGCTACATTAATTCCTAATTTTCTATGCAGTTCGGCATAGGATATTTCCATCTCAATTTCCCCCATATTCTGGCTATTCACTTATATAAATTTTACCAGAAGCAAATCCAAAACTAAACCAACTGCTATTTTGCAAAAAGCAACTTGTCACTTTGCAATTGCTCTTTTTATCCAACTTGTGAATTATGCAAACATAAAACTAAAATGTTTCTTAAGAAAAGGAAAAATAACCGTATACAGCAGGTTTATTGTATAAAAATACCAAAGCGTATCATACTTAACATTAAATGAGAAATTGGGTGATAGATTGTGATTATTTCCATTATTCGTGCAGCTTTATTATATACCTTTATTATACTTGCAATTCGCATTATGGGAAAACGTCAAATCAGTGAATTACAAACATCTGAATTAGTTGTAACATTGCTCATTTCTGACATAGCCGCCATTCCAATGCAAGATACTGCACAGCCTTTGGTAAGCGGTATTGTGCCAATTGCCGTTTTGGTGATTGCAGAAATTGTTGTATCGGCATTAATGGTAAAACATTCCGGATTCCGAAAAGCTGTATGCGGCAGCCCCATTATCTTGATTAATGATGGCAAAGTTGACCAAAAACAAATGCGCAGATTACGCATTACCATTGAAGATTTATTTGAACAATTACGGCAAAAGATGTTTTTTCCTTACAGGATGTCGCATATGCCATTATGGAAACAAACGGAAAAATCAGTGTAATTAAAAACCTGAAAAAGACACGGTATCTGCAGAAATGCTGCAATTACATGTTCCGGATAAAGGAATTGAAACCGTCATTATCAGTGATGGTGAAATATCTGATTTTTCTTTAAAATTATGTGAAAAAGATACACAATGGGTATATCAAATTTTAAAGCAGGAACACTATGAGTTACAAGATGTTTTTATTATGACTGCAAATCGAAGCGGCGAATATAAAATCATCGAAAAAGCGAAAGGATCCGTTGTATGAACAGACTTTGGGCCGCTGCAGGACTACTGGCAGTCTTAATTACAATATGTACTTTAGCAGTCATTTCCACCCAATCCATTACGAATTTATCACACAAGATATTGAACAAATTGCCGATACTTCTCTGCAAGATGATAAAGATACAGCGCTTACACTCAGCAGACAGGCAGAAGAAAAATGGCAAAATCACCATGCGGTGTTGTGTACATTCATGTCTCATATGCAGTTGGAAGAAATTGACCGCTCCTTAGCAGCGTTACCGGCTTTATAGAATTAGAGAAGAAGCGGATATTCAGGCAGAATGTAACCGTATTATTGAGATGGTTCAACATTTAAATGAAGCAGAACTACCCTATATACAAAATATCTTATAACGCTTTCATCGGAGTTACCCAAACACTCTGTTGAAATAACAAAGCCCTTTCCCACGATACGGAATACTGTATCAAAGGGAAAGGGCTTCTTATTGCTACATCATTTTTATTTTACGAAATCTTATGCTCTTGCCTTCATAATCGCATCCAATAAGTTGGCTGCAACTTCTTCTTTGCTTTGTAAAGGTAAAGCCTGTTCTTCTGCTTTGGTGACTAATGTTACAATATTGGTTGCCGTTCCAAATCCGGCACCTGCCTCTGTCACATTATTGGCTACAATCATATCAATTAATTTTCTTTCCAATTTTCCATGTGCATACTCCAGCATACGTTCCGTTTCCATAGAAAAGCCGCACAAAAATTGTCCTTCTTTTCGATGAGAACCCAAATATGCCAAAATATCCTGCGTACGTGTTAAAGAAAGCGTCATATCTTCCGTACTTTTTACTTTTTGTTTATGACATGTCGCAGGCTTATAGTCAGCAACTGCTGCAGCCTTAATGATAATATCCTGCTCTAAATGGCGGCTGACCACTGCTTGAAACATGTCATCCGCACTAATAACAGGAACAACATCTACAAACATAGGAGGCTGTAAATGTGTTTTTCCTGTTACCAGAGTTACATGTGCACCTCGACGTGCAGCAACTTTGGCAATGGCGTACCCCATTTTTCCTGTAGAATGATTAGTAATATATCGTACCGGGTCAATGGCTTCCTGCGTAGGGCCTGCTGTCACCAGCACACGAAGTCCTTTTCATATCTTTCTGAAAGGCAATTTCTTGATAAATATATTCCAATAGAACATCCGGTTCCGGTAATTTACCGGCTCCAACATCTCCGCAGGCTAAATATCCTTCGGCAGGAGGAATGACGGTAAAACCGTAAGACTGCAATGTTTCTATATTATCTTGTGTAATCGGATTTTCAAACATAGCCGTATTCATAGCAGGAGCCACAATTTTAGGGCATCTGCATGCCAAAACTGTAGTGGTTAACATATCATCTGCAATTCCATGTGCCAATTTTGCAATTACATTGGCGGTTGCTGGAGCAATCAAGCAGACATCCGCCTGTTTCGCCAATGCCACATGCTCCACATTATGCTGAAAATTTCTATCGAAAGTATGAACTACACATTTATTCCCTGTTAGTTCCTCAAACGTAATAGGAGTAATAAAATTGGTTGCGTTTTCGGTCATAATGACATGTACATTACAGTGCTGCTTTTTAGCGCACTTGCAACGTGTGCCATTTTATAAGCAGCAATTCCTCCCGAAATGCAAAGCAAGACTGTTTTGTTTTTCAACATACCGTTCATACCTTTCCAATCATTTTACTTAGTATACCAAACTTTTTATAGTTTTAAAAGTAAAATTACCAAAAGAACACATTTTACGACCTTTTATATCAATCATCACAATTTCAATATTCTATTTCGAAAAAGTTATATTATCACTTTTACAGACAGTAACATTTATTGTGCCATAAACCTAAAGCTATGATTATTTCAGTGATATCAAATAACTATGCTATATAAGATATCTCCCATATTTCTAATAGAAAATACAATGTGTAAGTGTATAAAATCGTACTAAAATATGTGGTAACAATATATATCGTATTTATGAAGCAACATAACAAAAAGCTGATTGTGAATCTAATTCACACGAATAAGAGTAAACATAAAAACAACTCTGTCATTTTTATTGCATTTTATATATTTGTTCAGTATAATAAAAAGGAATTTGCGCTGCATCCTTGTGAGCAGCAGCAGGAGGAATGTAAATTGAATAAATTAAATGTAAAGTACCGCGATCTTGTGCTATTGGCATTATTCGCGGCCATCGTGTTGGTATTAGGCTTCACCCCATTGGGTTTTATTCCTTTGGTGGTAATCAAAGCCACTATCGTCCATATTCCGGTTATTATCGGTTCTATTGTGCTTTGGACCTAAAAAGGCGCCATATTAGGTGCACTTTTCGGTATTTGCAGCTTAATTACCAATACAGTCAGTCCCGCATTAACTTCATTTGTTTTACACCGTTTTATCCGTTGCCGGGACAAGAACACGGAAGTTGGCTCAGCTTAATTATTTGCTTTGTTCCACGTATTTTGGTGGGAATTGTCCCCTATTTTGTATATGCTGGTTTACAAAAATTAATGAAGCACAACAGTAAAGCTGAATTTGTCTCACTTGCAGTAGCAGGCGTTTGCGGCTCCATGGTAAACACTATATTGGTTATGGGACTTATTGGCCTGATGTTTGGCGACAGTTATGCCGCTGCAAACAATATAGCTTCTGATGCTCTGCTGGGTACCATTATGTTTGTTGTAGGTACCAACGGGGTTGGAAGCAGTGATTGCAGGCATTATTACGTGTGTGATTGCAAAAGTATTATTAAAACTAAAACGAAGTCAAAAACAATAGAAGAAAAGGGATTGTTATGATTTTTGCATTGGATATTGGAAACACAAATATTGTGTTGGGAATTATTGATACAAAAAACAGAGGAAATTGTCTTTACTTCCCGTATCTCATCTGACCATACCAAAACGGTTGACGAATATGCTGTATTGATTCAAGACGTCCTTGCAATACGGCATGTTGCGTTATCCAGTATAACGGGAAGCATTATATCTTCGGTAGTACCAAATTTGTCACAGACCATTTTGTCTGCTGTTGCACTGCTAATCGGAAAAGAACCGATTATGGTGAGCAATCAAATCAAAACTGATTTATCCATAACCATAGATAATCCTGACCAATTGGGAAAAGATTTGATTGTAAATGCTGTCACAGCATTGGAATCATACCCTACCCCTATTGTAATATTTGACATGGGAACAGCTACCACAGTCTCTGTCATTGATAAACAAGGGAACTATGCCGGCGGTATGATTATTCCGGGCGTAGGACTTTCCTTAGAGGCGCTGTCAAATCAAGCGTCACAATTGCCTCATATCAGCTTAGATGCTCCCCCACAAATCATTGGAAAAAATACAACTCATTGTATGCAAAGCGGTATTATATTTGGAACCGCAGCAATGATAGACGGTATTATAGACCGTATTGCCGCCGATTTGGGGTGAAATGCCAACTTTACTGGCAACAGGATTGGCCGGAATGATTGTAAAACATTGCAATCATTCCATTATTTACGATGATAAATTAATGTTAAAAGGTTTACTGTCACTATATCGAAAGAATCATTTAAACCAATAAAAAACAGAGCCATGCATGTACATGGCTCTGTTTTTTATACCTGAATTTATTTCGTTTTCATCATAGATTTCAGTTCATCCATAAAGGTTTGTATATCTTGGAATTGACGATAAACAGATGCAAAACGAACATATGCAACTTCGTCAATATCTTTTAATTTTTCCATTGCCAATTCACCAATTCGTTCCGACGGAACTTCTCTATCAGGCGAGTTTTGTAATGTAAACTCCATTTCGTCCACAATTTTTCTAATGTTTCAATGGATACGGGACGTTTTTCACAGGCACGAAGCAAGCCGCTTAGAATTTTACTTCTGTCAAATACCTGGCGAGACTTATCCCTTTTTTATCACAATGACAGGTACTGTTTCAATTATCTCATACGTTGTAAAACGTTTTCCGCACTTTTTTAAGCATTCTCTGCGCCGTCTGATTCTTTCTCCCTCATCTGTTGGACGGGAATCAATAACTTTGCTTTCCTCATAAAAACAAAACGGACATTTCATAAAACAGCCCTCCACATGTTGATTACTATTTTAAGATTATATCATATAAAATCTATAAACTTCAACCTGTTTATCCAAAATATTTGGATAATTTTTCATTTAAATACATTGCAGAACTGTTAAGTTCTTCCAATTTCTCAAAATTTCTACGATACACTTCAATAATAAAAGAGCCGTGATAATCCTGTTGCTTTAATTGCCTTAATAAACGAGGATAATCCATCGTTCCGTTTCCCGGCAGCAAACAATCCTGTGAAGGTGCATTATCGTTGATATGCACGTGAATTAAATTTTTTTTTCCATAGCATCACACATGTCATAAGGGTCGAATCCGGCACGTACTGCTTGCTTTACATCAAACACAAATGCACAGCAATTTTGTAATTGTTCTCTCATACGACGAATAAAAGAAGGATTGGCACTGCGAAATCCATTTACGTTTTCCTGCGCTACTGTAATTCCAAACTGCTGCCCCAGTTCATACAACGCCAGATATTTTTCTAAATAATCCTTTTTCCTCAATTCCGCCATATCTGCCGCAATTATTTTGTCCATGCAGAACCAGTATTGAAGCACCTAATATATTAGCTGCTTCAAAATACTGCTTATAAAATTCAAACCATCCAAAAAACGCGTACGATAATTTGTAAAAAATTAAAGCAGATTCAAATCCTGATGTAAAGGGGATGTATCGAACGCATAACAGCACCGTAATCATCCAAGCGTTTTCGCATCTCCAATGTGTAAGAAGATTGTATTTCACGAAATGTATTAAAAAAAAAACTTCAAACTCTTGAAATCCCATATCAGTTAAGGTTTGAAGTGATTCTTTTGTTTCCATTGGATACAGGCAAGATGTAGAAATGCCACACTTCATAATTGTTCCTCCCTGTTTGATTGCTGTAATTATAGCATAGAAAAAATTGCGATGCAATTTTTAACTTTTAAATGCTAAAACATTTATCTTTATTTTACTAAAAATAGTATTCCCCCAATTTAAGCATAAAAATATATAATATCTAATAATGATAACCTTTATGAACAAGCTATAAAAAAAAGATGACACCAAAGAAAAGCTGTGATAATATAAAAATATATTTTTTAGTTTCGTATTAAGGAGTTCTTATAAAGTATGGAAATTATAATGTTAGAACAGGAAATGCCGTAGTGACAGAATGTTACAACACCTGTTTTATACTAAGTGAGAATAGCAATTATTTTTGGTTGACGGCGGTGGAGGAAATACACTTTTTGCGGCAACTGAAGCAAGCCGGAATTCCATGGACACAAGTAAAAGATATATTTGTTACACATAAACACATTGACCACTTATTAGGAATTATTTGGATGCTGCGTATGATATGTCAAAATATGAATCGTGGCAACTATACGGGAGAAGCTAATATTTACGCACATGAAGAAGTAATATCCCTTCTAACAGATATGGCAGAAAAATTGCTGGATAAACAGGAAACACGTTTTATAGGTAACAGACTGCATTTGATTACTGTGACAGACAAAGAAGAGCGCATGATTTTAAACAGAAAAATAACATTTTTTTGATATACACTCAACAAAAAGCAAAACAATTTGGCTTTTTGTATTGAGTTAGACCATGGAGAAAAATTAACGTGTTGTGGAGATGAACCGTATCATGAAAGTGAACGTCAATACGTGGAAAACAGTAAATGGCTTTTTACATGAAGCATTCTGCTTATACTCACAGGCAGATATATTTTCGCCTTATCAAAAACATCACTCTACCGTGAAAGACGCCTGCGAATTGGCAAATAAAATGAATGTAAAAAATTTGCTGTTATATCATACGGAAGATAAAAAATATAAAAAATCGAAAAGAGCTTTATACAGCAGAAGGAAAACAATATTATCAGGGTAATCTTTATATTCCTGATGATTTAGAGGTAATAGAACTATGATATAACAAAACAAATATAACATTGAATGCAGCACATATTATCGTTCCAATATGTGCTTTTTTATATTTCACAAAAAGCAGAAATACATAAATCCCAAAAATCTCCGCAAACTATAGAAAATCATATTATGGAGGTTTTATATATGCATCACGAAAATACCAATTTATTGAACGAAGTATCTAAAGCGTCTAAAATGGGCATAGATGCCATTAACATTCTTTACCCAAGATTAAAAAGGAAGATTTAAAAAAGAATTAAAAGACCAATGTTCAGAATATCAAAAATTACAAGCAAAAGCCAATGAGGCAATGTCCGAATATAACGTTACGCCAAGTAAAGAAAAAATGATGGAACAAACAATGCTTTGGGGTTCCATTCAAATGAACACACTGCTGGATTCCTCAGAACAGCATATTGCTGAAATGATGATTAACGGCACAACCATGGGAATTATCGATATGACCAAAAAGTTAAATGAACTGGAACAGCCCAAAGCAAAAAGAAAAAAAGAAATTGCAGAAGAATTTATAGAAAACAGTCAGGCTTACATTGATATGTGGAAAAACTATCTATAAGTTCTGTTATCCTCCCTCTTCCCTTGATTTCATTAACATTCTTTATTATAATAATAAGGATTAACACAGCAAAGTAATGAGGGAAAACAATGGCATTATTAAGCGCAAGCGGTTTAGAAAAATCATATGGTACAGACACGATATTCAGTGGTGTTTCCTTTGAAATACAAGAAAACGAACGAATTGGTTTGGTAGGTGTAAACGGAGGTGGGAAAACAACTCTGTTTCGACTGCTGACCGGCTCATTAACCCCTGATAACGGAAGTATTGCTCAATCCAAACAAACCAATATTGGTTATATGGAGCAGCATGTCTGCCGTGATTCCGATATCAGTGCTTATGCTGAAGTATTAAACGTATTCTCTTCTTTGCTGGATATGGAACAAGAACTGGAGTATTTAAACCAACAATTACAAAGTGCATCGGACAAACTGAGTGATTTGATTGAACAACATGCAGTTTTAAACGATGCCTTTCTACATAAAGGCGGGCTTACCTTTCGCGGACGTACCCGTTCTACGTTGCTCGGTTTGGGATTTAGTGACGAACAAATGGCAATGCCCGTAATGTCACTAAGCGGCGGACAAAAAGCAAAATTGAAGTTAGCCAAACTGTTATTGTCTGAAGCAAATTTATTGTTGTTAGACGAGCCAACCAACCATTTGGACATTTCTTCAGTCCAATGGCTGGAGGATTTTTACGTTCCTACAAAGGCGCTGTCTTCGTCATTTCTCATGACCGTTATTTTTTAGACCGTATTACCAACCGTACTTTTGAACTGGAACACGGCAAACTTACCATATACAAAGGAAATTACAGCACCTATTTAAAATTAAAAGCAGAACACAATTTAACCGTACAGCGCAATTATGACAATACCAAAAGGAAATTGACCGTATTTACGGGATTGTGGAGCAACAACGGCGCTGGAATCGTGAACGCAACATCAAAACAGCTGAAAGCAAACTAAAAATGATAGAGCGCTTGGAAAACACTTTGGAAAAACCTGCTGATGAATTAGAGACAATGGAGTTTCACTTTGACATTCAAAAGCGAGGCGGTAACGATGTTTTAACCGTAAAAGATATTTCGTTGTCTTACGATTCAAAACCTGTTTTTAAACATGTTACCATGGATATTCATCGCAAAGAGCGCATTTTTTAATTGGTCCCAACGGATGCGGTAAAAACATCACTGTTCCGTACGTTATTGGGTATGCAATCTCCGGACAGCGGCAGTATTCAATTTGGTGCCGATATTGAAACCGGATATTATGACCAAATTCAAGCCGGATTACATGAAGACAAAACTGTACTGGATGAAGTATGGGATAGATATCCTTCTATGACACAGACAGAATTACGCTGCGGATTGGCCGCATTTTTATTTTTTTTGGCGATGACGTATTCAAACCGATTTCCGCATTAAGCGGAGGTGAACGCGCTCGTGTCTTACTTCTGATTTTAATGCTTTCAAAAGCAAATTTTTTAATGCTGGATGAACCTACAAACCATTTGGATATTCAGTCTTGTGAAGCGCTGGAATCTGCATTACAGTCCTATGAAGGCACATTGCTTATCATCTCTCACGACCGCTATTTTATCAATAAAATGGCAGACAAAATTTATGCGCTTACGCCAAACGGAATTGAGCAATATATTGGTGACTATGACACTTATTTGGAGCATCAAAAAGTTCAGCAGCAAAAACAGGAAATCATCACACCTAAAAGTAAACGATTATAAACTGCGCAAAGAACGGGAGTCTGAACTCCGCAAAAAAAGAACTGCTTTAAAACGTACAGAAGAAAAAAAATTGACCAACTGGAGCAAGAAATTGCAAAATTGGAGCAAACGTTGCTGCAACCTGAAATTGCCAGCGATTATCAAGCTGCTGTTGAAATTACCGAACAAATGAATGCATTTAAAGAAGAAAGTGAGCAGCTTCTGGTCACTTGGAGTGAGCTAAGCGAAGAATTGGAACAACAAATATAAAAATAGCAGGAGTAAACGGATACTCCTGCCAATTATAATGCAGCGGATACTGCAAATTCTTCCAAATCTTGTAACACCGCATCTATTTGCTCCCGTTCCACTTGGTGGTTGGGCGTTCCAATTTCTACAGTAAGCGGTTTTGTTAAATCCATACCAAAAATACCGATTAAGGACTTTGCATCAACCTTGTAACGCTTTGTGGTAAGGTGAATCGGGCAGCGATATTTACTCATCGCAGTTACAAATCTATTTACTTTGTCGCCATTATCCAATAAAATTGTCGCTGTTTCCATAATGACCCTCCATAAACATGTATATTCGTTTCAGTAAAACTGTTCTTTTAACCATATTATCATTAAAATGAAATAGAATCAATATGCATAGTTGCCATATATTGTTTCAATTTATTGACCAACAACGCATATCAAAAGAAAATTGAGAGGTATCCATGAAAGTTTCTACCATTACATTAGGCTGTAAAGTAAATCAATACGAAACGCAAGCCATGCTGAATCAATTGCTTCAGGGTGGTTTTTCCGCATGCCAAACAGGCGAAGATGCTGATATTATTTTACTGAACTCCTGTACCGTTACTTCCACCAGTGACCACAAAGTAAAACAGACACTTCATAAAGCCCGTCGAGAGCATCCGCATGCGGTTATCGTATTAACCGGCTGTATGCCTCAGGCATTCCCTGAACTGGCTGAAGACCTGACCGATGCAGATATTGTGCTTGGAACAGCAATCGTTCTTCTTTACTTCCTCATATTTTGCAATATTTATCTACGCGTCAACGAATTATTGACATTGTCCCTCACCAAACAAAAAGAAAAATTTGAAAGTATGTCCGTAGAAAATTTTTTATGAACGTACCGTGCTTTTTTATTAAAATTCAAGACGGATGCAATCGCTTTTGCTCTTACTGCATTATTCCTTATGCAAGAGGAAGAGTACGCTCAAAACCATTGACGATTTAATTGCTGAAGTCACCCAATTATCTGAAAAAAGGATATAAAGAAATTGTTCTGACAGGAATTAATCTTTCCCGCATTTGGACAAGATATCAACTTACATCTTTGTGATGCTGTGGAAGCAGTTTGCGCCATAAACGGAATCGAGCGCGTGCGTTTAGGCTCCTTGGAGCCTGAACAGCTCAGTGAAGATGTCATTATTCGTCTTTCCAAACAACAAAAACTTTGTCCGCAATTTCATTTGTCATTGCAAAGCGGTTGTGATGAAACTTTAAAACGTATGAATCGTCATTACACGACAGAGGAATACAGAACCATTGTTCAAAATCTTCGTAACGCATTTGACAATGCTGCAATTACAACTGACATTATGGTAGGATTCCCGGGTGAAACAGAAGAAGAATTTATGCAATCTCTGGAATTTGCAAAAGAAATTTCTTTTTCCAAAGTTCATGTATTCGCATATTCTCAGCGTCCCGGAACAAAAAGCCTGCAATGCACCGAATCAAATCACAAAAAAGGTGAAAGAAACACGCAGCAAACAAATGATGCACGTAACCAATCAAACAAAACAAGCATTTTTTAAACCAACAATGCGGTACGATACAAGATGTTTTGGTGGAACGCGAAATAAATACCAATTTATATGAGGGTTATACTGCAAATTATACACCTGTTCAATTCCATTCAGACAAAAATCTGTGCGGCCAACTTGTTGCAGTACACATTACAAAAAGCAAACGAAAATGATTGTTACGGAATACCGACAACTGCATGAATACCATTTTCACTATATCACATATCAAATCATAAATACCGCGAAAAAAAAAAGGACTTTCACTTAGAAAAGTCCTTTTTATATAGCAATCGCATTAATTTAATAATTTTACTGCATTTTGTACTTTTGTTCTGTCTGCTCATGATTTAGATAATCATAGGAATAAAACATAAACCATCCCCTTGAGCTTCTCTCCCCGCCTGAATTTGGTCGGCTATAATGGTATCCGATTTCTGCCAAGTACCTCCGTCTACATCAGAACCTGCTTTATATAATCCCAAACCGAAATATAATTTAATGGATGGATTGGTAACCAAATCTCTCCATTCTTTTTACCGCCGAACCAAACGGCAGCACTTGATGCTCAAAATTTACATATAATTGGGGACATATGTAATCAATGTATCCCTGCGTACTGCACCATGTTTTAACATCTGCTCCCATATTCAAACAATTCTGTAAATTGCCTTGCGGAGAAATTCCAAATACTACTTCCGGTTTTGTTTGTTTGACCTCTGCATATACTTGGGAAACCATAGCGTTAATATTTGCCTGCCTCCACTCCAATAATTCCATAGGAACGCCGTTTTGGCTTGCTTCTTCTTTATAAGCATCGTATTCCGCTTGGTCAAAGACACTGTCCTGCGTTGGATAAAAATAATCATCAAATTGAATTCCGTCCACATCATAATTCTGAACAATCTTTTAACTCCGTCTGCAATATACTTTCTTACTTCCGTATATGCAGGATTAAAATATTTGCCACTTTCATATTCGACTACCCACCTTTTTTTAGATTCATCTTGACTCCATTGTGTATAAGGGTTATTCTCTGCCAGTTCACTCATTGGTATTGAGTTGGATTCTAAGCGGATTCACCCATGCATGGATTTCCAAACCGTTTTCATGTTCCGCTTTCACCATATATTCCAAAGGATCGTAACCAGCGTCTTGCCCTTGTGTGCCCATTAAAAGATGTGACCATGGAAATAAAGAAGAACGATAAAAAGCATCTCCAAACGGTCTTACCTGAACAATCAGTGTATTCATTCCTTTTTCCTTTGATGTTTTCACAATCTCATCAAATTTCTTCTGAAAAGCAGCCTCACTTTTATCACTTTCACTGCTCATAGTCAAACTCATAAACGGTACCCATACTGCCCGCATTTCTTCCTCTTCTTCCGCTGTATTGCTGACAATAGGTTCTGTATTCGTTTGTTCTGTTGCTATACTGCTTATTTGTGAAGATACAGTCTGTTCCTCATTATTCACAAAAAAGAGGCACCAATTGTTTTACAATAATAGAGATAACCAATACGAAAACCAACACAATGGCTGCTGTAATCTTTGGATAGTTCTTCATTAACTTAATCAAAATGCATTCCCCTTATGTTTCAATTCTGCAATACTTCTGATACGTTCATAGTTAGGACAAAGCCTTATGCTATATTGATAGTAACGCTTTATTTAAAATATGCGTAAAAGCTGAAACTTTGGAGAAGTAAAATGAAAATTTTTGGACAACTCTCATCATTTATTTGGTCATTATGAATATAGCTGCAATGAGTATGACCATTATTGATAAACGACGAGCAATGCAAAAACATTATTACAACCGTATATCCGAACGAGCATTGCTTTTCACTGCTCTATTTGGAGGTGCACCATTGATGTATCTTACAATGCTGAGTATTCGACATAAAACAAAGCATAAAAAATTTATGATTACACTCCCAATGATTTGTATCGTATGGGCGACTATCATCATTCTATTATTATTAAAGCCACCTCTGCCTTATTAATATAAACAAAAAAAGAGCTCTGCCACGTGGTAGCAGAGCTCTTTTTTATGATAATTGTTCCAATCGTTCTCTAAATAGCTGTGCGGCATATTTTGCATCCAAATCATTGGGATGCAAAGCTGCAACTTTGTGTCTTAATTTCTTTTCAGGCGTTAACGCATGCGGATTATCCGGCGGCAAGCTTTTAAAACGTTCCAATAGCTTAGGGTCTACGGGACCTTGACATAAAAAACTGCCGATTAATGTGCACCCTTCCCCTAACATGGCGTTGGCATTTTGCATAGATTGGGAGCCATGTGACGAATAAGCATACGCACCTAACGTGCCAAACAGTCCAACAGGTTTTCCTGTAATTTGTTCAATACAATGTTTCGCCTCTTCATTCGGCTGCGCTTTATCTACCCAGTAACCAATCAGATACGCATCTGCTTGAGGCAGGCTCTCCATAGTTTTGATATCTGTAATTGTAATCTCAAAATCGCTTAGTTCGTTGGCAATACTATATGCCAACTTCCGTGTATTTCCTGTTTTGGAAGAATATAAAAAATGCTTACTTTCACACCGAACTACCCCCTTAACATTCTCAAATAATTGTATATTTCTTCAACGACAAAATCAGTTCCGTACTCACCGCACAGAGGCAGATGATTTGCTATAGGTGTAAATCCGGGTGACGGATAAGATACACGCAGTTTATAGTTATTTTCTTTTGCTACATGTAATGAAATACCGTCTGCAGCAATAAAGGTATCTTCCAACGATTCCAATTGCTGAATTTTGATTGTTTCATCTTCACAATATACAATGGTTTCATCAGGTTCATTTACTGTTTTTAGGGAGTGAGAACATAACTTGATAGTTGAGTCATACCCAGTTCGCCCTCAAAGAATTGAGATAATCCCTTTGCCAAATGATAATTGCCTACCACTGCAAATTTCAGTTTCTGATTTGGATTCATTCTTGACCACATTTTAATGCGTCTCAAATCCATACTTTTTTCTTGTATGTCCGCAATCAATTTCGGAGAAACAGATTCTCCAATAGAGGCAGCCACCTGTTCCAGCCATTTTAATGTGCCTTGATATCCATACGGCATACCTGTGACATATGGGGTTTCACAACGTTCCTCCAATATTTTTGCTGCCGGTAACGCCTCATCCCTGATGACAATATTCACTGCAGCAGAACCTGCATGACGGAAACTATCCAATGTACTTTCACACGGAATAATTTCGTGTGCAGTCCAACCAAAAGCTTCTTCCATTAAACGGCAGACTTCCTTTACATCAGACTTCATGCGATAACTGTCCATACCTGCACCCAAAATATTGAAAGTGCGTGGTTTTACTTCCTGCGTTTTTTTCTGCCAACGCTTTTTGTAATGGAAGTCAAAGCAAGTTGTAAGCCATAGCTGTAATCCCCAACAAAACCGCCTTGGTCAAAGGGAATCAATTTAGCAGACACATCGTTCTCTACCACACGGCATATCCCGTTGATATCTGTTGCAATGACAGAAGTAAGAGAAGACCCCATCAAAAACATACAATCAGGATGTCTCTCACCATCAAGTTCAATAATCGCTTCTTCAAAACGAGCAGTATCACCCATGATGATATTATCTTCATCAATATGCGTACAATATAAATTACCGCGCATTGGAATTCCAAATTCAGAAATGGACTCCATACTATAGTGGGTAGTACCGAAGGACCCAGTTCAATATTACGCCGTCTTTAATCGTAAGCAATGTCCATAACAATCCCATACGGTCAGACGGTGTTGGCAAATATCTTACAATTCCTGTCTCAGCCACGTTTTACGCCTCCCTGTTTCATCATTTCCATCATTGCACGCATGCTTTCCGGAATTTGGTTCGGCGCTGATGCTGCATTTACAAATACGGAAACCACTTCTTCTGTTAATTCAAAGCCTAATTTTTTAGCGGCTTTGTCCAAAGTAAGCTGTGTAATTCCCTTTTTATCAAATTCATTGGATTTTCATGTCCAATATAAAAGGTTGGTTTTAAAATATCGTACAATGGCTGCAACGGTGTAATATTTGCAGACTTTGTTATGTACAGGTCATACCCTGCATTTTTAATCTGCTCAATATAACATTGTTGTTCTTCAGGTATCTCTTTTGTTTGAACCAAAAGAGGTTTCATACCTAAGCTGACCAAAAAAGCAATACATTCAAATATGGGTAAAGTTGTATTACCGTAAATAAAACTTTTTCCGTCTAACGTCTTTTTGGCTTCTGCTACTGTTGCCAAAGCATGCTGATATTTCTCTTCCAATTCTTTGGGAAATGGTTTTCCTAAGTAATTGAATAAATCTTTGTAAGCATGATATACAGCATCAGGACTACAAAAATTATAAAATTCAATGTAAGGAATCCCAAAGCGTGTTTGCATTTTCTTTGCCAACGGTAACGCAATGGCATTGGTAACAACGTTTACCTTTGCTGCTGAAGCATTGGCCACATCAGCCACGGTACATTCATCAGAAGGTAATTTCATATGAACGCAAATATCATGGTCTTGTAATACATGGACAAATTCTGTTTTTTTCCAACTCTCCAAAACGGTGACCCAGAATATTGATTCCATCTACTTGTTCATCACAAGGTTCCATTAACTCTGCACAAGCAGTCAATACGCGTTCCATTCCTTGCATGTGACTTTCACAGCGGAAATGTTCAGTATGTACTGTAACAATCGGAATACCAAGTTCATCTGAAAGTACATCACCAACCGAATCCACATCGTCTCCCGTAATTTCAACCACACAAGTAGTAACTAGGAAGATAGCGGAAGGTTTGCGTTCCTGATACATTTGACGGATACCTGCTTCCAATTTCTTTGCGCATCCAAATGTAACATCATGTTGGTCTAATACCAAAGAGACACAACGCCCATCCATACCGCCAAAGCTGTCATATCCTAAAGAGAACTTTTTCGTATAATAAGTACATTCATCGGTACCTATTACAATCATAAGTGCATCCGTTACACCTTTTAAAATCAGTGCTGAACCAAATAAAGGACAGTGCGCACCGGGAAAAACTGTTTTTGCCAGAGGTTTTACATCTTTGATTGACTCCACTTGAGATAATGTTTTAAGTGACTCTAACTTTACCAAAACAAAAAGTCCTTTCTGTAATTAGTTTATATGGCATAGTCCGTCATAACATATAATAGGGCAACGTCTGCCTTCAATGGGAATAATTCTGCTTTCCACACCGTAAACATCTCGCAGCATTTCAGGCGTAATTACTTCCTGCGGAGTACCATGCGCATATTTTTTTCCATCTTTAATCACAACAACTTGGCTGCTTACTTCCAAAGCTTGAGAAATATCATGCAATACCATGACAATTCCAATCCCTGTCTCTTTGTTCAGCTTTTGCACCAATTCCATAATTTCAATTTGATGCTGGATATCCAAATAAGTTGTCGGTTCATCCAAAAACAGCATTTCAGGTTTTTGCGCCAGTGCTACAGAAATCCAAACACGCTGTTTTTCACCGCCTGACAATGCAAAAAATGCTGCGTTTTCTCATATGAGAAACACTGGTTGCCTCCATAGCCCAATCTACAATTTTTTTATCTTCATCAGATAATCTTTGAAGAAATTTTTGATATGGCATTCTTCCAAAGCCAACCAATTCTTCTACGGTAATGTCCGGCGGCATGGTTTGCTGCTGAGATAAAATAGCAATTTTTTTCGCTACCTCTTTTGTTGGCATAGTATGAATGCTGTTTCCATCAATTTCAATCACACCCCCACATTTTAAAATACGCGTGAGTGCTTTTAAAATTGTAGATTTTCCGCATCCATTGGGACCTATAAACGTTGTAATATCATGTTTATGAATTACAACATCAAAATCGGGAACCACAATTTTATCATCATAACCAATTTTTAAATGGTTTGCACTTATTTGCATAAAAGGTTCTCCTTTCCAATATGGTCATTATGCTCTTGCTTTTTTCTTTTTCTGCGCCGCAAAAAGAGGGAAGAATGGACCGCCTACTACCGACATTACAATACCGACAGGAATTTCAATTGGAGCTACTATGGTTCGTCCTATGGTATCTGCTGCAAGTACCACAAACGCACCCAGCAACAAAGACGCCGGACGCATCACCTTATGATTGGAACCAACAAGCATTCTGGTAACATGCGGAACAATCAAACCAACAAACCCAATCATACCTACGACAGCAACGGTAGAAGCAGCTAAAAATGCGGATACCGCGGAAAGCAGTACGCGAGTCAAATTGACACGGGTACCTAAGTTTTTCGCCATATCATCGCCAAGCTGCAATACATTTGCACCTTTGATACACAATAATGCCAATACAATACCAATTGCGCCGTAAATACCCATGGTCTGTACTTGATACCAAGATTTTCCGGAAAGACTGCCGTTTAACCAAGAGAGCACACCTTGTAAGCTGTCAGAGTTCATGAGAGTTAAAAAGGAGGTAACGCCGCTTAACATGGTATTAATAGCTACACCTGCCAAAATAATTCGGACAGGGTCAGCACCCTTTTCCAAGACAATAAATAAATCAGTACACAAGCACCGGCCGCACCAACGAAGGAAAAAAATCGGCACAGAAGCGGTAGCTGTGGGAAATACCAAAAGATGATAGTTGCCGCCGTACTGGCGCCTGATGAAACACCGATAATACCGGGGTCTGCAAGAGGGTTTTGCATAACCGCCTGTAATAAAGCGCCTGCAGCAGCCAAACACATACCAATGATAATCGCCAGTATTACTCTTGGTAATCTAAGGTCTATAATAATTGTATGTACTGAACTGTTGGCATCAAATAAACCGTTAAAAATTTCTGCTGTTGAATAATTTACACTACCAATTCTTAAAGCTAAAATAGCTAAAACGAAAATTAAAATTGGCACCACGATAAAAAAAAAAACACTGACTTTGATTGCATGTTTCTGTTTTTTATTCATTTAAAACAACCTATTTCTAATTGTATTGCTCTAATTGGTTCATCAAAGAACGAATGTCATCAATAATGTTAATACCGGAAGATTTTGCATAAATGCTTCCTAAGTAAACAACTTTATCATTTTGAACGGCACTTAATTGGTTCCAAGTCTGAGGGTTATTTGCAAATTCTTGTTCGTAAGAAGTTTTTAAATCATCACCTGTTTTGGTTGTTGGAGAAACAGCAAACAACAAATCAGGATTTGCAACGATTAAGTCTTCCATACTCAATTGTGCATTTGAAGTAGCTTGACCGTCTTTATCCGAAATGTTTACATAACCAAGTTTTTCTAACATATCGCCTAGGTAACCGCCGCTGCCTTGCATATATGATGGTGGATAAGAGAAGAGGATACCAACAGATTTACCGCCGCTTTTCTCTTTAAATGCTGCCATATCGGTTTCAAGGTCAGTAAATTTCTTCATAATAGCATCAGTTTCTTCTTTTTTATTAAATGCTTCACCTAAAATTTGTACTTCTGTTTTGATATCATCATATTGCACTGTTGGACCTGCATTTACATAGTAACAAGCAATGCCTTGGCTTTCTAATGTATTGCCGTATTTTTCTTTTATTTGTGCTGGAAAGAATAACAAGATCCGGTTTTAAAGCAATGATGCTTTCCATATCAATTTCATTCATGCCGAATGGAAGACGTTCTGCCTTCAAATCATCCGGCCATTCAGTAATAGAGGAGTTTGGAATAGCAACCATGTCCACACCCATTTCGTACAAAGTCATAACAGGACCCGCTGTCATAACAATAATACGTTCCGGTGTTTTTTCCATTTTTAAGCTTTCACCAAATTGTTCTTGTAATGATTCAGGATATTTGATTTCAAATCCTTCGGATTGCTGATTTGTAGCAGAAACAGCAGTAGAAGTTGTATCTGTCCCCGATTCTGTTGAGCCACCGGAACTGGAACAACCTGAAGCTACCATTAAAATTGCAGCTAATGCAGCCGCAACACCAATAACACCTTTTTTCATTTTCATTTCTATTTCCCCACTTTCATCATATCTCTTGCCAAAGCACGATAAATTTCACACATTTCAGATTCAGGCAATGCTTCTAAAACAGTGCAGCCTTGATTTTCCGCAATTTGAATATCTCCGCATCTTGGAATGGTTGCCACAATTGATGTACCTATTTCTTCACATGCCTTTCTTACTATTTCATCTTCGTTCTCAATATTTTTCTTATTTAAAATTAAACCTTGTAATTTAGCATAACCTCTTTTGCCAAACCCTTTAATTGCAGTTGCAATATTATTGGCTGCAAACAGAGACATCATCTCACCTGATGATACTACATACATCCTGCGCATATCCGCCGCGAATTGGCATTGCAAAACCGCCGCAAACAACGTCACCCAATACGTCATACAGTACAACATCAGGCTGATACTTTTCAAAAAAATTGAAGTTCTTCCAATTTTTCAAATGCTGTAATAATGCCTCTGCCGGCACAACCAACTCCGGGAGTAGGACCACCTGCTTCAATGCATAGAACACCGCCGAATCCGGTAAATACAATATCCTCTACTTTCAAATCATCCCCTTTGCCTTTATTTGTTCCAATACGGTGGGAATCCCTTTGCCACCCATCAAATTTTTTGTGGAATCTGATTTTGGGTCGCAACCTATCTGCACCACTTTATAACCTTCTTTTTGCTAAATGCTGCAGATAAGTTGGACGTTGTGGTAGATTTTCCTATACCGCCTTTTTCCATAAATTGCAATTTTCTTCAAAGCGCTCCCCCCCCTACCAAAGTTAGTCTTAGCTAACTATTGATGAAAACAAAAGAGATCCTCCAAACGATTTAGAATGATTGATCTCATCAGTTAGCTTTCGCTAACCTAAATAATAGCAAATTTTATTTCCCATGTCAATATATTTCCCAAAGATTTTGTACACATTTTCATATTGTATAAATTGCATATTTCGGTCTCATTGTGTCAAAAAAAAACGCAAAAAAGCAAGGGAGAAGTTTTTCACTTCTCCCTTTGCTTACTAAAGCTATGAATAATAGAGCAGCTACAGCTATTTATTAAAGAGAACTCTATTTGCGGTTATCTCTGCTTTTTACCTTTGGAAAGCATATATAAAAGCACTCCTGCCGCACATATACTTACTGCTGCAATAACTGCAACCATACTGTTTGTATCTCCTGTCCGGGGACTCTCCATTCCTCCTGTTCCTTCCATATTCCTCTGTTTGAGCACCGTTCATTCCACCTCTCCGGTGTTTGCAGCTGTTGACTTTTGAGCAAATACCACTTTTACCGTCACTGCCGCTGACGGCATTTGGAATGTATATTGATTTGTTTCTTGCATTGTTCCCGCTATGCGCACTTTTTCTGCCTCTGAAATATCAATTGTAGTTCCATTGCTGTCTGTGGCTGTGATGCTTTCTACTGTTCCACCCTGTGTATATACCGTAATTGGTGTTCCCGGTGCTGCCCTGCTCACATCTGTCCACGCTTGTCCTGTTCCTGTGCTTTCTATTGTAATTGGATATTCTGTTCCTTCTGTAGTCACTGCTTCCCAGAAGCGCAGTGTGTCTTCTGCTGTTGAATTTTTTATCTTTGGTTGTGGCTGTTACATCCCATAACTTATATTGCCCTGTTTCTTCTACATCCTCCAATTTTACTTTAAAGCTCATTTCTATTTCTGTTCCCGTGTACATGCTTCCCACTTTTGCTGTCATTACTGTTCTTCCTGCTTCATTGGTACTTAATGTGGGGGCTGCCTCTACCGTACCGCTTCTATATCCGGTGTTCTCTCCTATATATTGAAAGCCTCCTATTACCACTTCAGGTTCTTCTGCAGGTACCATTCCCTGGGGCAATACTACCTCTAAATTGATATCTTCTGATTTTGCTCCTATATCCCCCACATACTGAATTGTTGTTTTCAGATATAGCTCTGTTCCTGCAGGTGTTTCCTCTTCATGCCAACGTATTTCATTGTTTTCTTTATTGACTTCTTTTACCAATGGTTGCTCTATTGTACCATACATCGAAGTATCTTCTTCTGCTGTATATTTGGGCTCTGTAGGATTGGTATTTCTTTGTATATTATGTTTACCAATGGATTTTACGCCTGCATTCTCCATTGTTTTTCTCACGGAAGATGTATTCTTCTCATACTCTTCTTTGATTGCTGTTCCGATTGCATCGTTATCTGCTGTCAAATTAATATTTACCGGAGCGTTGGTAAACATTCCTGTGATTGCTGGGCTTTCCATTCCTGTCCATCCGCTCAAATCCACTTCTGTTAAGTTGGTGCATCCGCTGAACATATTGGCTGTGCTTGTTAGGTTTGGCATATTTGCTTCTGTGATGGATACTCTCTCCAGCCTGCTTTTGTCCTTTCAGCATCCCTTCCATGCTTGTTACTCCGCTTAATCCGCTCCAGCCTTTTAGTTCGGTAATTTGGTCCTTTCTTCCCCAATACGCTCCAGCCTCTTGAAAGACCGGATAAATCCTGCACTGTATTATTCAAATTCCAATTGTTTATGGAAACATTTGCTTTGAAATCGGTTCGGCTATCATACCATGGAACCTCCAATTTCTGGTCTGCATTTGTTAGAACTTCATCGACTGTGACCTCCCAGTTATCTGCCAGCAATGTAAACGGACCAGCGGGATATGTATTACCCCAAAAGACAGTAGTCAGATCAAATGCCCCGCCACTATTAGCCACTTTTTTCATTGCATCCGTCTAAAATCCAGCCGGAAATATCTAATAATTCTAAAGAGGTACATTCATCAAAGGTAAAATAAAAGAACATCGTTTTAAAACCGGATTTAATATTCGGTATTCTAATTTCTTTGACATTGGTACAACCTGAAAAAGTACCATATAAACTATTCAATGAATGAATTTCTGTCCAACTGCTTAAATCTATCACTTCTAATTTTGTGCAGCTGGAAAACGCTTGCTGTAAACTCAATAAAGAAGGAACCCTCCAGCCGTCTAAACTAAATTCCTGCAAGTTTTCACAGCCATAAAACAACCATGGTAAATTGACAATTTTAGTAGGATTCCAACGTTCTAAATTTGCAGATTGCAGCTGTGTGCAATTGTAAAATACAGCAGAACCTTCCGTCACATTTGGCAGCACCCAAGATTCGATGCCTGTATCTCGGCCAGAGATATTAAATTTTTACAATTATAAAATGCATAACTGATATCTGAAAAATTTTTTGTATTGGTCTCACTCCAGTTTAAGCGTACATTACTTAAACTGGTACATCCCTGAAACAATCTGCTGATAGTTGTCACATTAGAGGTATCCCATGCGCTTAAATCAATATTGTCAATCGCAGAACAGTTTGTAAATAATCTGGATATATTTGTTACATTTTGCGTATTGAATTGTTCCATACCAAGCACTGTAGTTAAACCGGTACAACCGTAAAACAATGCATCCATAGTGGTAGTTTCAGATGTATCGAAATTCCCCGCAAAATCTATCTTTGTAAGGTTTGCATTCCAGCCTGTTCCTAATGTACTGGTATCCGAATTATATTGTGCAAATAAAGCTCGAATGTCAGAAGGAGCTTTTACTCCGCCTTCTGCACTTACATACATATCAAAAACCTTGTTTATCATCCTCTACTAAATAAGCAATAACAGAACTTCCTTCTTCTGCAATATTACGAGCGTAGACAATGTCAGCTCTGTCTTTTACAGTCACTTTTTCTGGAGTCCTCCGCAGATGCGTCGTCCATATAGTCTAATAATTCATCTCGAAAGGTAACAGAATGTACTTTGTCGCCTACAAGCTCTCCATTGATAAGAATATCACTAAAATCCAGCACTTGATTTAAACCGGCTGTTTCCATGATTTGATTACTTTTTAGCAGGCGCCTTTTCAACTTGTCCCACTTCCAGAAATACCCCCGTTTGTCCCCAAACAGGTTTTAAAGTTATATTTTCATCGGGCATAGTAATGCTTTCACCAGCAGAATAACGTGTACCTGCATATGTGCCCTCCGTAACAATCCAGCCGCCAAAAGTGTAGCCTTCTTTTGAAATATCAGATGCGTCAGCAAGTGTTATAACAGTACCGGAAGCAGCAGATTGATTTGGAGGTACCGTTCCTGTTACATTATCGCCCAACTCATAACGAATGGTAAGGTCAGATTTATTTAAAACTACCTCAGGAAACGTGATACTTCCATTTTGATTTGTCTCATCAATCAGACCTGTATAATAGGTAGTAGTAAACGTCTGCTCATCAAATACACATTCCGGCCCCATTGTCTCCGGATTTAATCTTACTTTTTAATTTTACCTGCAGTGTATCACCTGCATTAAAATCTCCTGTTTGAATGATAACACCTTTTTTATCCTGGTTAATCGTAGCTTCCGTGTTTCCATATACAAGCGTTACTTTAATTGGTTCTGCACTTACTTCTGTAATTTCTTCTATCATTGTTTGATTTTGTGAAAGGGTTAAATTCATTGTTCCTTCATGATGATCAAATAATGCTTTACTAAAAGATACCAATAATTCATTGGAATAGAATTCTTCCAATGCTTTTTTGCTTCATCAGCAAACTGATTCAACACATTGCTTACGGTTTTACTGTATTGATATGTAACCAAAGCACCGTTATCTCCCAATGCAGCGTCAAGTTCTGTTAATTTATCGCTAAGCTCGGCTTCTTTATTGACAGAAGAACCAAGTGCCCAAAAAATAACGGTTGGATGATTATTCATCTCTTTTTACTTCTTGTATTGCTTCCAGCGCTTTATCTACCGCAGTTAACTCGTTTGCTTCTCCACCAATTTGAGTTAAAGAAGAATTTGCGTCATATTCTGCGGCTGTCTCTAACCAGTTCGTTTCGTTTGTTTGTTCGCCGCCATATGTAATAATTTTTTACCGGATTGGAACCATAAGCATACACCATGTCACTGGATTTTCCGCTCCATCCTGCAATGACAGCTCCTGCTTCTTGTGTCGACTGCTTACCTGTATCGGACGCGTCTACCAAAAAAGATAACATTTACCGGCTCTTTTGGTTCAGCATGGATGAGATAAGTAATTTCTGCTTCTGTACGTTCTTCGTTTAAATATTCTACAGCAACAGAACCTGTTTCTTCATTCCCTAAAGCTTTATTTGATGCTGCGCTTACTGTATCAATCAATTGAGAGGTAATAAGGTAAGTATCAGCAGCATGCACAAACATACAAAGGGGAATATGCCTGGATTTTTTTTTACACATGTTCACTTTGTTACACACCCTTTTCATACTTCAGGCTTAACCATGTAACATATATCATCATATTAATATTGCTGCAGGTTTCATTTATATCTTCTTAAACCGTATTCTATGGATTCTATACCAGTATTGTTCCAAATGAAATAATAAGCAGACATTAAGTAGACTTTTTATTATAGATATGATAAAATGTCGAAAAAGGCTTAACTGCGTTAATTATTTTCTATTTTTTGGTAATAATCCAGTGTGAAAAAATGTCTACCTTTTTTTTCCAAATAAAGGACTTTTTCTGCGCATCATTTTTTGTTTTCACCACGTAATAAATGTAGCGCATATGCATCACTTTGACATATAAAATAGAACAATTTACAAATTTATACTAATCTGTTCATAATTCGGTCACACCTTATCAAGATAAAAAAGGTATACTATAGATGTAGTCAAGAGGCAATGTCGCTTGCTCATTGATTTCCCCACTTAATCAATGAAATAAATGCTAACAAAAGGCAATACCGAATCGAAAGATTCGGCCTTTTGTTTTTACCAAGCATAATTTTACTATCTAAAAAACAGGCGCTTCGTTTTGAAGCGCCTGTTTTTTATTTTGCTACAATATTGACCAGTTTACCCGGTACATAAATTTCTTTTACAATTTGTTTGCCTGAAAGTTCTGCCGCTACTTTTAAATCTGCCTTTGCAGCTGCAATTGCACTTTTCTGCATCAATATCTGCCGCAACTTCTAATCTGCAACGAATTTTTTCACATACTTGAACTGCAATTTCAATGGTTTTATCTACACATTTGCTTTCATCATATTCAGGCCAATGCTGCTGACAAACCATACCGTCGCCCAACTTTGAATGCTCCCATACTTCTTCGCAAATATGAGGTGCAAATAGATTTAACAATATGGTAAATAATCTGAATTCGCCTTTGGTGACAGAACCTATATCATAAATATCATTTAACAAAGCCATTAATGTTGCAATTGCTGTGTTGAATTTTAAAGCTTCGATATCTTCACCAATCTTTTTTGATGGCTCTATGGAAGGAAGCTTCCAATTTAGGACTGAGCGCTTCCTCTGATGTCATGATTTCTTGCAAATTCCAAAAGCGTTCCAGAAAACGTCTGCAGCCTTTGATACTTGCAGTGCTCCAAGGAGCTGCTTTTTTCAAAGTCACCAATGAACATTTCATATAAACGCATGGTATCTGCACCGTATTCATGTATGATATCATCCGGATTGACTACATTGCCACGAGATTTACTCATTTTTTCGCCGTTTTCACCTAAAATCATACCATGACTGGTACGTTTGGCATACGGCTCTTTGGTTGGCGCAATTCCAATATCATAGAAATTTATTCCAGAAACGGCTGTATAGCAGGTGCAAAGTGGTATGTTCCATGCCACCGTTGTACCAATCAACCGGAGCCCAATATTTTAAAGCTTCTGCGCTTGCCAAGGCGTTATTGTTATGCGGGTCCATATAACGAAGGAAATACCAGGAAGAACCGGCCCATTGAGGCATGGTATCTGTTTCACGCTTTGCAGGACCACCGCATTTTGGACAAGTAGTATTGACCCAATCCGTCATTTTGGCAAGCGGAGATTCTCCGTTGTCTGTTGGTTCGTAAGAATCTACATCAGGCAATTCCAATGGTAATTGCTCCTGAGGAACCGCAACTTGTCCGCATTTATCGCAATGTACAATCGGAATTGGTTCACCCCAATAACGCTGCCGTGAGAATACCCAGTCGCGCAGTTTAAAGTTTACCTTTGTACGTCCAATGCCTTTTTTCTTCTAAGTATGCTGTAATCTTTTTCTTTTGCTTCCTCAACGGTTAAGCCGTTTAAAATATCTGAATTCACCATGGTACCGTTTTGATTTTCAGTAAATGGTTCTTTTTGTACGTCGCCGCCTGCTACAACTTCAACAATTGGAAGATTGAATTTTTTTGCAAATTCCCAGTCACGCGCGTCATGACCCGGAACAGCCATAATGGCGCCTGTACCATAAGAAACTAAAACGTAATCGGAAACAAAAATCGGAATTTCTTTTTTGTGTCAAGGGATTGATACCTTTTACACCCTTTTAATTCCACACCCGTTTTTCTTTGGCAACCTCTGTACGTTCAAAATCAGATTTTTTTTGCAGCTGCTTCCCTGATAATCACGGATTTCATCCATGTTGGAAAGTTTATCTTTCCAAGTTTCAATCAAGGGATGCTCCGGAGAGATAACCATATATGTAACGCCATACATCGTATCCGGACGAGTGGTATAAATCTCTACTGTGTCGCCTGCTGTGGTAGCAAATTTGGCTTGTACACCTGTGGAACGGCCAATCCAGTTTCTTTGCTGTGCTTTTACACGTTCCGGATAGTCTACCAAATCCAAATCATCAATCAAACGTTGTGCATATTCTGTAATTTTCAGCATCCATTGAGATTTTGTCTTACGCACAACCTCACTTCCGCAGCGTTCACAACCACCGTTTACTACCTCTTCATTTGCAAGCACACACTTGCAAGAAGTACACCAGTTTACAGCCATTTCTTTTTTTATAAGCAAGACCGTGCTGAAATAACTGAAGGAAAATCCATTGTGTCCATTTATAGTATTCCGGGTCCGTGGTGTTAATTTCACGGGACCAGTCAAAAAGAAATACCCAAAGAAATCAATTGCTGTTTAAAACGCGCAATATTCTGTTCTGTTACAATTTTGGGATGTACATGATTTTTAATTGCAAAGTTTTCAGTAGGCAAACCGAATGCATCCCAGCCAATCGGATACAGCACATTATACCCCTGCATGCGGCGCTTTCTTGCAATAATGTCAATTGCAGTGTAAGAACGCGGATGTCCTACATGCAGCCCTTTGTCCTGACGGATAAGGGAATTCAATCAGTGCGTAATATTTCTCTTTGTCTGATTGATTGGAAGCATGAAAAACTCCTGCTTCTTCCCACTTTTTTATGCCATTTTTCTTCTAATGGTTGATGTTCGTACTTCACAGAATTTCCCCAATTTAAAAAAGCTCATATCAATAGATTCTCCGTCCTGCCATAAACGGTCAAGGTCATAAAATTCACGGGATTCAGGTGTAAAGATATGAACAATTACGCTGTTATAATCCATTAACACCCAAGAATTTGCTCTGTAACCTTCCATATGGTCAGGCATAATGCCTACAGATTTCAGACCGACTTCCAATTCATCCGCCAATGCATTTACATGAGTATTGCTGGTACCTGTTGCAAATACAAAATAATCTGTCAGGAAGAAATATCCTCTATTTTGACAATTTTAATTTCTTCTGCTTTTTGTTATTTAAATATTTTGCCGCTTCTTTTGCTAATTCTAAAGATGTCATGCACTCCCACCATTTCTCCGG
>VOFC01004675.1_pt1 | contig 51484 bp, 80 predicted proteins | sample 5384161 | NCBI WGS metagenome assembly VOFC01 (sample SAMN12384722, study PRJNA508395) | human gut metagenome | isolation source: healthy gut B | host: Homo sapiens | reverse complement strand
CCCGTCAATCGCGGCGCGGCCAACACCCGGAAAATAATATCCCCGGTGCGAACCGGCCCGGTCACGCGCGTCATAACGCGGCCTGCCAGCGCAACAGGGATATAATTTTTGATGTTCTTTTCTGCATAATCCTCGCCATCCAACGCGGACTCGCCACCAATCAGCATAGCGTACTCATCCGAATGGATGCCGACGACCATACGGCTTTCCGCATCTGCCCGGACATATCTTTCTTTCTGGCTGCTCACGTCCAGTGCAACGATGTCACCGGGGAAGTTTTTCCGCCGCGTGGAAAAAACTCCGCGTAATCGTTGTACATTGCGCCATATGCCTTGGCGAAATTTGCCACACCGGAAGCGTTGACGTAATATGTGCTGCTGCCGAAATAAACAGTTCCACTGAATGTTCCGCCCGCTGTACGCATCGCACCAAGATTACTGCACGCCGACGTAGCATCGTTTGCACCCGTGCCGCCGTTCGCAACCGGAATCATTCCGTCCTGAATATCGCTTGCATTGTGCTTGTGATCCTTTGCAGCAACGCCAAGTTTTTCTCTCGCTTCGGTAGCCGTCGCCGCACCTGTGCCGCCACGGGAAACAGGGAAAGTTCCAGTCGTCACATCGTTCGCGCTGTGCTTATGGTCTTCCGCCGCCGCCGAAATATCCGCCGCCGAGATGTTGTGCGGATTCTTTGCAGAAAGGTGTGCGACAAATGCCGCAACCGCTGTGCGGATTTTGCGCAGGATATTTCCCATCTTTTCGCCGGAAGCGATGTTCTGCACATCATAGGAGCCATCCGGCTTCATAATGTAGTCATTTGAGAACACCGGCTGCTGGTTTGCCGGGGTCACATTCGGGACATTGCCAAGGCCGATTTGCTCTGCCGTGACATTGTGTGGGTTATCCTTGTCGTCAATATGGCTTTGCAGGTCTGCCTTGCTGGCATAACCAGAATACTCGCCCAATGTTGCCGTGACGGTCGTTGCATCTCCCACGGTCACAACCATGTGGAATGTTTCCTGCACGGTCATATCGCCGCTTTCGGGCGGCACGACCGATGCTTCACTTCCAGCATTGGCATACGCATAGAGGATTTCTCCCTCATCCGGGTCTGTGGCAAAGATGCCAAGCTCCCGCGCAACCAGCTTTGACTTCAAGCCGCTGTTGGTATAGGTCGATTCCAGCACTGCGCAGTTTGCGGAAAGCTCAATGCTGTTGATCTGCATATTGGCTGCCAGATGGACCAGCGCTTTCAGCTTTCGCGGCTCTTTCGGAGCCGTGCCATCGCCCAGCGCAAACTTCGTAAAATTGATTGCGGTTCCGTTCAGCGCTTTTACGATCAGCGCCCTGCCCGCATCCGTAAGGATCAGTTTCGGAAAAAACATTGTTCCTCCTATTCTGTCAGGATATTTTTGTCAGCATCCATCAGCGCATTCCCATCCGCATCTACGAGCCAGTCAAATGTTTCTTCTCCGCTCACCGTGGAGCCAAACCACTTGCCAACGGTCACAGACGCAAAACCGAAAAAGAGGTCATGCGCTTCTTCCGTGGAAAGTTGCAGTGTGTCCAGATGGGCACTCGTCCTTTTGACGTGATGCAGAATGTCCAGCAGTTCTTCAATGTCGATGGGCTTTTCCGCGTCGATTTTGATTCTGAAACAGCCGGGCGTTCCGTTGTACTCGAACCATTCTTTCGCATACGCCTTGCCGTACATTTCCCGCATGACATCTTCCACGGCTGCTTTTGTGCCGACGGTCATGTAATACGGAAGCGACGACTTTACCATGCGCCGCTTGGTTTCAATGTCGTAATCCTGCCGGTATCTTGGAGTGCGGAACTGAACTGCCAGAATATCCAGCAGTTCATCCGATGCCCTGTCGATGGCGGTGTAGATTTTTGCATTGTCTGCAAAATCAAGGATCAGCACCGTAAGGTCATGCCATGCGTCGGACAGAGACTTGGCCTCCTGCTGGTCTGCAACTGCTTTCGGAAGCACATCCGTCAGCCTCGCGTCTCGGAGATCAGTCATCTTCCAGCCCTCCGTACACCACATTGCAGCTTGCCAGCTTCGGAATCTGCGTGTTCGCCACCACAACATCTGTCGGTGCTGTGATTTTCACCCGCTTTGCTCCCGCGTTTTTGATCTGCGCAATCAGTTCCGCCGGGGCAATATCTCTGCCCATTGACCTCTGCCACACTTTGAACTCTTCGATTGCTGCATTGACCGCATTCTGAACGGTAATCGCAATTTTGGATTTGCTCTGCGCGATAGTATAGGTGACATTGATGCTGTACTCGATTTCGGTCGGAGCTTTGCAGTTCACCAAATCCGTCAGCGGGCGGCGGGCATCATCCCGCAGATGCTCCTGCATAGCTTCGCAGTCTGCCTTGCTCGGAATCGTGCCATCTGCCAAGGTGAAATAAATATCCACCACACAGGAGACGGGCTTTCCACGGACACATCTTTCACATCGTTGCGCCATGCTTTCGCAAAATACTCATACGAGTCCGGCGTTCCTGCGCATCCGTAGGTAGAGGGAACCAGATACGTTCTCTCCGTCAGCGAATCATCGCTTTCGATATCTGTTCCCCCCGCTGCTGGCCGTCACGTTGACCGCCGATGCAACATACGGAATCGGGTCAACCAGTTGGTTGATCTGGCCCTCTTCGATGCCGGATGAGCCCGCGCCCTCTTCCAGCGCTTCGGCTTCCACGTCAACGCTTTGAGAACCGGGTGAGATTTCCGCATACTCCATCGTTTCAAAATAGATGCCGTCTTCCGTTCTTACGCGGGTTTTCGCAGGAATGCCAACAGCACCGGGCTGTTTCGCGTCCGCCAGCGTGAAGCGGATCGTCACCGTAGCCTTTTCTGCCTGCCGCCGGGTCAGGCCATAGTTTCCAGCCAGATTGTCCAGATTCTCATGAGCAGAGTATTTCAAAAGCGTCTGCTTCGGGCCAGCATCGACATATTGCAAAATCTGGTATGCGAGCAGCGTCATTTCTTTCAGGATCACCGCCGGAACGCTGGCCGGATAGAGAGTTGGCGTTTTGCCAGTCGCTGCTTTGACCGACTCGCTGTATCCGCTTTTTGCAATTTCTTCAACCTCTTTCATCGTGAGATTGTCAATAAAGCTGATCTCCGGCAGATTTTTAAGCTGGGCAATTTCAGACACTCTGCAACACCACCTTTGGAATCAAAATTCCCTCGCCCACTTTTGAGTCGTCCCACTCAATGCGGGTAACTTCAACGCGGGTCTCATATCTTTTGGTCTTTCGGACGATTTCGGCAGAGATGAGCGCTTTTGCAACAGCGATTGGACGGTCAACTGCATCCATGGAAATCCCGAAGTCCCGGTCAAGCCCCAGCTCTCCGGCCCTTGTGGAATACAGCACTTTCAGGCATTCGCAGACATCTTCCGCTTCTTCTATGGTCGAAGATTCAAAGACGATCTGTGCAGTTCCAAGCGTCATACATATTCCTCCAAGGTGATCTCAACTTTGCAGCGTACCAGCTTCCCGCCCGCCGCGACGCATTCCCATTTTTCCGAAACATCCGTCATCTTGTATTGGCACATTCCAACCGGAGCGCTTCCGATAATCAGGTAGTCAACCCTGCCCTCTTCAACCATCTTGTGGATCAGCGCCAGCATAATGCGCGGCGGCTCTCCAAGTTTGGAGTCGAGCGTAACCGTGAATTTGTATTTCTTGAGCTTTGCTCCGGTCATCTCGCTTTTCGGCTTTCCGCCAATGACGTTATGCGTTGCCCATTCGCTGCCCGTACTCCCGCTGATTCCATCAGGTGTAAAAACCCTGCGGCTGCTTACGGAAAAGACCAGCTCGCCGAAACAGCCAATCCACATCTAACTTCACCTCCTGCCCGGTCATGTCGGTTTTACAGTCTCGGCCAATCCAGACGGATGCAGCGGCGCAGTGTATTTGTGGGTATGATTTACCAGACTGATTCCAGCGATCTTTGCATCGCCGCCACCGCCGGTAATATTTACCGTACTTCCGTCAATGAAATCGTCGGAGCGCTCATGCTGAGTTTTGCTCCTCCTTTGATTTCCACCGTGCCGCCTTGGATGGTCACAGTGCAGCTCCCGACTTTCACGGTCAGCTTGCCTTTAACTTCCAGCGTTGCATTGCCTTTGACGGTGCTCTTCTGGTTTTGCTCCACCGTCTCCGTCCGATTTTTCTTGATCTCAGTTATCACTTCGCCATCGGTATGGAAAAAGAAATTCTTCTTTTTGGCCGTCGTACCGGGTCATGCACTTCCCCGGTTCTTCGTCATAGTCTTTCCGGTAGAGCTTTTTCTTCGCCCTCCGGCGGCGGGTTCGTGTCCGACCAGTGTGTGCCCAGCACGATACCCTCTTCCGCGCCGTTGGAATTATGGATCACCGCAACAATGTCACCGACTTTCGGCATCTGGTATTCCCGGTTCGACAGCATACCAAGCATATCTGTTACGCTGTCTTCCCGGTCTTCGTATGCAACTTCCATCTTTCCTGCGGCATAGTCGATGTTGGAAACTTTGCCAAAGCGAATCGTGTCTTCCATCAGGTCACACCTCCGACATCTGCCGCATTGACCCATCCGGTCACATTTTTTCCGACCGGTGTTTTTCCGCAGCGGGATTTCAGATTCGTAATTCTGTATCGTCCCGCCACATTGATACCATCGTAAAGGAAATAATGGCCGCTGACCTTGCGGACGGGCTTCTTGTCCACACTGGTATAGTAGAGCGGCGCATTGTTCAGCGTCACACTTGCACCGGCGGCAGACACTTTCGTCGTTTCGGCATCAGGAACCTTGCTGCATTCCAGCTGCATCTCAAGGCCGTTCCGGCTGTACGTCAGCGAAACCTTGTCGATAAAATACTTACCGGACAGCTTTCCATACCCGGTAAGTTGGATTGTCTGCGACTCGCTCAATTCAATTTGAGCCAGCGCCAGCGTGAACTTCACCTGCTTTGCGCTGTGGTTGGCGTTGTTCATCGCGGCTTGCAAGCGCCGCTCGGCATCCGCTTGGCTGGAAGCATACTTCTGGATACGCTTCGTCCTGCCGCTGCTTCCGATTTCTACCCGAATTTTCACCCCTTGGTCTGGTTGGAATACTCCCAGATACCATGTGTATACACACCATCGAAGCCATCACTAAAGCTAAAGGACCCCGGTACAACGTCTGTCCGGTCAATCGTTGCGGCAACAGCCTTTTTCTTGAACGCTTCCCGGTCATATATCCATAGCCGCTTCGAGTAAACTTTCAGGATCAAACCATAATCCTTGCACAGCTCATCCAGAAACGCGCTATCCGTGGCCTGCTGCTCTCGCTTTACAATTTCCGCGTCCGTTCCCTCAAAGCCCAGCGTCAGCCCATAGCGTCCTGCAATGGTCTGTGCGATGGTCTGGATAAAGTGTTTTTCCAGATATACTCCCGGTCCTCTTCGGAAAAGCTGGTGTCGTTCGGCTTAGACGCTGCGCTCATGGTCATTGTGCAGGGAGCATCACTGTAACTGATGTCATCGACGATCATCACGCCGCCGTTCATCTCGCTACCCTGTCCCTCTTCCGGCCAGTTGTAGACAAGAATTGTCGGGTCAAGCGTCGTACCTTTCTCCGGCATCCAGTTGTTCAGCCATTTATCTTCCATCGCGTTGATGGTCACGCTTACATTGTTGCTGTTGTCAGCCGCATTTCCCTCATAGGAAACACTTTCGATGTCTCTTGCAATGTCCGTGTTGTTCGTGATGTTCTTCCCGTTGTAGATCAGCTTTACACCTGCGCTTCTTGGTTTCATCCGCTCACCTTCCACGGCGGCTGGCTGCCGCTCTTTTCTGTTTCAAGTTCTGGCGTTTGCAAAACAATACCGGAGTCAAACCGGAATACTCCGATCTGCTCCGGGTTTGCTTGCATCAGGGCATCCGCGCAATACTCATCCCCATAGACTTTCTTGGCAATGGTGTCCCACATATCGCCGCTGACCGTCGTGTACGCCATAGTTCATCACCTCATCCGCCGTAGACTACCCTGCGGTGCTTTTTTCCACCAGCGTTCCATGAACTCCTCAAACAGTCGGTACAGTTCTTCCACTTTACGCCGAGCTTCCGACGGGTCCATATCGCTAGAAAACGTGATGTTCGGAGAGAACACGATCTGCGGCATATCGTCGCCATCCTCGTTATTGCTTACGCCCAGCATCTTACCGGCCATCTTCCAGATGTCGATATTCTGCTGGCGGACACCCCTGCTGGAAGCTGATGACTGCTTCCGTTCCGGCTTCGCCCGCAATGGACGGGCCTGTGGTGAATCCACCCTGCGCAAACTTCGGCATCGCAACTTCGGTCAGGTTAAAACCAAAGGTCTGTACTCCGATGCTTGGAACCCAATCTGGAACTGTGACAGAGAATTTGTTCATCGCGCGGATGATCGCGTTGACTACTTTGATCGTCGTCGAGACAATGCCCTTGATAAGCCCGATGATGCCCATGATGACAGGCTCCACGATGGGCAAGAGCGTCTGTACGATACCGACCACGACCTTAATTGCATTCACCAGCGTTGTTCCGACCAGACCGACCACCGCAGAGAGCAACGGAATAACAGCCGGAAGCCCTTGGTTGATTGCAAAATCGAACACGCTCACCAGCAGTGGCTTGATGTAGTTCACACCAAGATCGACCAACTGGTTAAAAATTCCGACGACCGTAGAGATCAGCGGAACAAATGTGCCGAATGCCTGTCCGGCTCCTGCACCAAAGGTTTCGGTGATGAAGCCTTGATTCCGGCCAATCCCTCCGGGGAGAATGTTTTCTGGATCGTCCCGGCTACATTCTGCACCACACCTACAAATCCGTCGAAGATGGCAACGCCCTGTTCGCCGAACGTGTTCTGAATGATGCCGCGAATATCGTCGAGGTTGTCACCCAGCAGACTCACCAGCGCAATGATCGTACCAATAGCAAGGATGAGCGGTGCGGTGGAGCTGAGCATTCCGAGGAACACTTTGCCCATTGCAAGAAATGGCGAAACCGCACCTTTTGCGATGCCTCCGACATTCAGACCGCCTTTTCCAAATACCGAACCTAAGCCAGCGCCCGCTACTTTCAAAAGGCTGCCCGACTTGTTGATTTCCTGAAGCATTGATGCCTTGGCGTTCGCCGGAATGTTTTTCACATTCTGCGCCCATCCAAAGATAGGAAGCGACTGAATAAGTCCCGGATTCGCACGGAAGTCTTTGATATTGTTCACCATCGACCCGCCAAATCCCTTGACTTTTCCAAACAGCTTCGAGCCGCCGCTCTTGGCTTTCTTCCCGCCAGAGGAAAACAAGCCCGTAATTCCTTTCATACCCTGCTCTATTTTCGGGGCGGCAACCATGCCGGCCCAAACAGAGCCGATTGCTCCAACCGTACCAGCCACCTGCGGGCCATTATTGGACAAATAGTTGAATAATTGCTCCACTTTTGGCATGAACTTGTCGATGCCTGCCAATGCAATATCCATAAGGCTGTCCACTTTGGCATTACGTCAGCCAAGAAATTCTTTGCGTATGGCAATAATTTCGTGCCGACCTGCTGCGCAAAAACTTGGACCTTGTTCCCAGCAATTCCAAACAAACTATTCCAGTTGTTGATGCTGGTAACAAATGCGCGGTCCGTCGCTCCATCTACATTCTGCAACTGCGCAAGTTTATCCTCATACACGTCCATCGTGTTCAGGATACCTTGTGCGGCTTTCAAATCGCGCATGGAGAATAATGCCGCAAACTTTGTTGCGTCGCCGCCGGTATACTCGCCCAGCGCCTTGATGGTCCCGCCAATGCCTTTTGCCTGCACCATTGCATACGCTGACTTAAATCCGAGATTTTCTACGGCAGCAGCCAACGCATCCGATGGTTTCAGCATTTTTTGTGTAGAGGGTATTCAGCGCCGTGCCCACAGTATCGGTGTTGCCGATTACGCCGGTCAGCGTAGCGAAGCCCGCATACAACTCTTCCTGCGAAACTTTCAGGGCAGCGGCGGAACCAGATGCTTTCTGGATACCATTTGCCAGTTCCGGCATGGTAGTCTGACCAAGGCGGATGGTCTCAAAAGACAGGTCCGACACATGGGCTACCGCTCCGGCCGAAGTATCGCCGTAGGCTTTCGTAACTGCGGCCAGCGCATTCACGGTGTCCACCGTCTCCGCCTGTCCGGCAATCGAAGCCTTTACGGACGTTTCCAGAATTTTCGCCGTGTCGGCGGTATCCTGAAATGCCGAAATAACCTGATAGGAACCTGCGGCGATTTCGGTCGATGCTCTACCGGTAACGCGGCTGATGTTCATGACATCCTGCGTCAGCTCCGCCGTGCGTGCTGCGGTCTGCTCCGTTGTCCCGGTCAACAGCGTCCGCGTCTGCGCCATCGCTTGTTCGAGGTCTGCGGCTTGTTTCCCCACAGTACCCCATCACGCCGGTAACAGCAGTTGTCACACCGACGATGGCGGCGGCAGAGGTCTTCGCAAAGGTGCTCATGCCCCGTGCCAGCCCGGATGTCTGGCTCTGCGCGGTCTTGATGGCTTTCGTGAGAGACGAATCCACCTTGCCCGCGATGCGGATGCTGAGTTCTAGTGCATTGCTTTTCGCCATTGCTCTTGCATCTCCTGTATATCTTTGCAGGTATCAAGCAGTTCCATCACTGGCATCTGCATGAAAAAATCTATACCGGTATGCGTTGCACTGGACGCTGCAATGGCGAGTTTGCGGAGGTCTTTTGCTCCGCCAATTACTCGAAAAAAAGATGCAGCGTTCACCGTACTGCGTACCTTGGCCGCATCTTTCAGCGGCATCTTGGTGAAAAACTCAATGGGTTTGCCAGTGGCGCGGGCTGCCAGTGCACAGGAGTACACAAAGAAATTCTTCATGTTCGCGGAATAGACACCGGTTTTCAGCACCTCATTTTCCGCCGCCGACACATCCTTACTGGTCAGCTCTTCCACGCCGGACAGGTCCATAACGCTTACCGTCTCGCCGCCGTAGGTGTAAGGCTTATCAAATTCCACCGTTCGGTTTTTGCTCTTATCGCCGTCAGCAGAGAAAACGCTCTGCACGGCAGTACGAATCTTGCCACTGAGTCCGATGCTCATGCCATTGAAAAATTCCACCGGCTGCTTTGCCGCCAGTGCGGCAATTTCGTCGATAAATGCCTGCGACGCTTCCGGCGCATAGATGACCACCGTATCCTCACCTGCGCCGACAACGTTCTTCTGCGCTTCGATGGCATCCTGCATGGTCAGCTCTTCCAGACCAGACAGATCAATGGTCTTGTATTCCTCATCTTCAAAGAGGTACGGCTTCTTCAGCTCGATCACGAGTTCCTTGTTCATGGAGATTTTCCTTTCTTTTCAAAAAATCAGCCACCCCGAACTTCCGGGGTGGCTGTTCATCAGGTCATGGCGTTAAGTTCCGCCAGCATATCGTTTCCGTTCACGCGGTAAACGTCGTTGAGTTTGTCCACAGCGATCAGCTCTTCGGCACCACACTCCATCTTGTAGCGGACCGTCTCGATGGTGACGCTTGCCTCCATCTGAGCACCCGCTTCCAGAGAGCCGCCTTTGAAACCCTTTGACCATGCCACCCTCAACGACGCGAAGCTGTTTCATCGCCGCGCCGCCGGACTTCAACGCAACCTGCGTTGCACCGCGATAGATGAGCTGCACGTCCCTACCCTGCTGCAACAGCAGCGCTAGGTCTTTGCCAAGCAGCGTAAGCGGAATCTCGTGTTCCGTCGCTTCCCACTGGCCGGGAGTCGGGCTGTCAACGTCGCCGCCGATGCCCGCACCAGACATGGTAGAGGTCTTCATTTTGAACTCAGGGGTATCCACCTTGCCGGTGGTTCCGAGCCGAGTGCCCTGCGTGTAGACGTTAAAGCCTACAACCTTATCGGGGATTTCTGCATTCATATATCAGCCCTCCTTTATGCAGACATAGCGGCGGCAATGGCGCTGATGTCAAACTCCACAACGCCCTCAATGTCCTCCGCCGGGAGATACATTGCGACGTACTTGTGGAAGTACAGCTTGCCGTCCGCCAGCGTTTGCTCCGTATTCTCGCTGTCGAGATACATCATCTCGTACCGGGCGCAAATCTGGCTGGAAATATAACTTGCGCCAAGGACATTCTGCTGCTCAATGATGGCTTCGCGCAGGCGGGGATTTGCCCGCATATCCACGTTGCCAAAATTGGACAGGATGAAGTTGTTGTCATCGTAACTCATGAAGCGGCGGGCAGAGATATACCGGTCTTTCGGGTCTGTATTCGACGGATAGGCCACAGTATTGTTGCCCCACAGCTTGAACCCGTTGAAATTCAGGAATGTCACAATGCCAACACCGTTGACATAGTTTGCCTGATCCAGATCGAGATAAATCTCTTTTCCGTCCTCCGTGCAGATGGCGGTTGCGCTGACGGCGATGTTGGACATGGGCGGCACGGGAACGCCGTCATTCTCTGCATCCTGTCGTGCGATGTACGTACGCCGCCGCAAACGCGCTGGGGCTGTACATTACATCGCCAACTTTCGGGCAGCCCCAAACTGCCGCACAGTTCGGCGAATTGAGTGCCTGCTTCGTTTTCTGCTTGAGCACATCGGTGTACTTCTGTGCACCGGTGGCGGAGCTGTCCAGATCGACCCAGCAGAACATCCGCCAGATGCCATTCAGCATCGTGGTCTTTGCCTGCATGATGGCTGCGCAGGTCGCATCCTTGCTAAACCAAGGTGCGATCAGGTTTCCCGGAACCATGCCGAGCTTCGGGAAAATCTGGCGCAGAACCTCCATGCCAGTTTCCTTGCCGTCTGCGGACACGCCACCGACAACATCCGCGCCGGTGATCTTCTCCGGGGCAATGCGCTTACCGGAAACCGTGACCTGTGCCTTGCCCGCGCCTTTACCGGTAGGCAGGATCACCAGCGTCACCGTGCCGTCGTCGTTGAATGCAGCAGTATAGTCCGTGCCGTTTTTCAGCGTCACGTCATCCGCTTTGACCAGCAGCTTGTCCAACAGCAGACCAATGGTTTCCAGCTTCACCGAGCCGTCATTGACCTGCATAGAGCGCTCTACCACATCGGCGGTATGCTCCGTCTTGGACGGGTCCAGCACGTTAATAATAATCATCGGGGACACATTCACGACCCGAAAAGATGCAGACACCGCATCGCAGATCGTGTAGTTTTTGAAGTCAGTGCTGTAACCCACCGCGCTCTTCGCCTCTGCCATCGTATGGACCAGCAGAGGAACATTCGTTGCGTGGTAAGGATCATCCGCCATATTCACCGGGGCCGTGCCGACCACGACGATGACTCCTGCATCGCTTTCGATGGGAGCTTTGACAGTAGACGGAATCTCGCTCATGTATACGCCATGTCGATATGCCATCGTTGTTCCTCCTATTACAGTTCCGCTTTGAGCAGTTCATAAATGACCCGCTCTGTTGTTTTGGGCTGCCCCGGAATATCCGGGCGCTCCATCCGCTCACGGGTTTCCGCCACCTTATCGTATGGCACGATCAGATTTTGTACCGCCGGGTGCTGTTCGACCAGCTTTTTCATCGGTTCGGGCAGCTCCCCGGTGAAGCTCGTATACTGTCTGGCAACGCCGCGAACGGACGGGCCACAGTACACACGCATGGTATTCGTTTCTTTTGCTTTCATCATATCATTTCCTTTATTTCCGGGTCGCTTTCGGGTGTCGGATTCGGCACAGTGCAGGTCATCTGCACTGCTCCGAAATAATAGGGGTGGTAGTCATCTTCTGACATTTTCCCCTTGATCTCACCATCTACGGTACACGCCTGTCCAAATGTCGGCCGCACGCGAAACCTGCGCATAATGGCATACTCGATATTCAGGACATCACGGTATCCTTGGCGGTTCCGGCCCTCGTCGTATGCACAAATATACATCGTTACCTTGACCGTCATAGGCTTGTCGCCCACGGTAGATATGGTATCCCCTAGCTCGGTGATGATGTACGGAGAGCACGCCGCCGGGAGGTCTACTTCGTAGTCGGAGCCGTTATCTATGGGCAGATTTTGTTCATAGAAATTCAGCTCTTTTTTCTCCGCCGGGGCCGCAGTATTTCTTTCCTTTGAAGTATTCCTTGAGCGTTTTGTTCAGTGCAATCTGCATCATGTAAGGAGTCATGGCAAGTTGTTCACTCATTTTCTGGCTCCTTTCTTTGCTGCTCGTGCAAGCGTTTTTCTGAATCGACGCTTCAAGTTTTTTTTCTCCAAGGTGTCCTGTACCTGCGGCTCAACCTGCCGCCATATGACATGGTGCATTGCCGCCGCTGACGGACTGCCCATCGTGACGATTTTCTCTACATTCCCCTGTGCATTGCGCCAGCGCGGTGCACCTGTTCTTGTTTTTTCCGGTCCGCCGCTCGACCCAATGATGCGCTGGACCATACCCACATGGTTCTTGTCGTCCGTCGTGCCGTTCGTGAACTTCACAAGAAAACCTTTGCTCAGTTTTCCTTGGCCGGTCAGTTGCTTCATGCTTCCACTTTTCAGAACTTTGCCTCTGAAATAGGCAGGCGCATTTGTCACATCCACGCCCATGTACGGCCTATTGGGAATCGTTTTGAAGTAGCCAAGATCATTTCGCATCTGCTTCTTCTGTGATGGACCGCCGATATGCAGCTCCGCGCCAAGGTCGGACACTTTCGCTCTCTGTCTGATTTTCAAATCATTCAGATGTTGGCGGCCCTTGCTGTTCAGGGCGTACCGCTTTTTTTTGCCTCATGGATCATCACCCTGCGGGCGTCCTTTGCAGTCTCATTGACCGCGTTCCGGATCACCAGCGGGGCTTTCTGTGGAATGCTTCCAAGCGCTTTCGCAACCTCTTTTTCTCCGATAAGCTCTATCGTGAGGTTGTCGGCATTGTACCGTGTGTAGCTCATTGTCGTCTCCGGTCTATGGTCATCACATACATTCCCTGCTGCTCGTCGAAATCTTGGATATAAAGCGTCATCTCGTCTACTCGGATGGGGTTTCCGATTTTCGGTATTCTGCCATAATCCTGTTTTTTGACGTACAGTTTCTTGCTCGTGGAGTATATGGCTGTGCCGTAGCTTTGGCGAATGCCGCCCTCCCAGTGACCGCCCGCCTCTTTCAGCGTGTCATTGCAGATCACCGCCCTCATCGGCTTTCCGTCGATGTTGTGCTCTTCTGCAAAAATATCGTCATCAAGAAATACGGCGTCAATGTCCTCTTCGAGCAGCTTTTTGAAATCTGACATTGGCTTCCCTCAAAAAATCTGCTCCCCGCCGGGTATCGGCAGGGAGCATTCTCTTTAGCAGACCTCAGCCACCAGCCAGCTATCCACCTTGTCAGGGATGGGCAGGGGATGAGACTGAACTTCCATCATACGGCGGTCGGGATGATGCTCAACATAGGAACGCAGCAGGCGGGCAGTCTGGGCGCTGACCCACTGCTGGGAAGCATCGTCGATGTAAGTGCACAGGCCATAGCCCAGCAGGTAGTTGGGCGCATGGTTGATGAGCAGCACCTTATTGTCTGCGACGAGGGGATGGGTAGCCGGGTGCTCCGGGTCGGTCCAGTCGTCCAGATAGTGCTCATCGTAGCAGTAGATGTCCAGAGCAGGGTCGTTCAGATGGCCGTAGTAGGTCAGACCGTTCGGGAGCTGCTTGACGTTGATTGCGCCGTAGCCGTAGTTCTTGGTGTCGAGGCGGCTGCGGATGTCGAGGTCGGCGAGGAACAGGCCCAGCGCTTTCCAGCCCATGACACACATATCGACATTGGCAAAGCCATTCACGGCAACCTCGTGCTTCCAATCCCGGAGGTTGTCCGCGATTGCCGCCTTGTCACCGCCCCAGACTGCCGTGCCGGTCAGCTTCTTCTTGTTGGTAAAGCCGAAATCCACGATCTCGTTGACACCCTCGCCGACAATGGGAATCTGGCCGGTCATAATGGCCTGTGCGCACATCCACTCTTCGCGGCGGATTACGGAGTCGTTCAGGCGGTTAACTCTTCCACCTGCTTCTGCGCCGCCCGCTGTGCAGGGGTCATGCCGCTGTACATCTCTTCGCCGGGCAGACGGTTCATAAGCTGGTCTGCGGTCGTGATGTCATAAGGATTGATGAGGGGCGGCTTGTAGCTCAGGGTCTCGTAACCGGCAGAACTCAGCACCTTTGCGCCATTGCGCGGATGGACGAATGCAGCCATGCGGCGGTCGCCCTTGACCAGATCGAAGTCAATGGCCTTGGTCGGGAAGACATGGACATTGGTGAAGAAGGTATCGCGGAAAAAGGTGTATACCGGAGGTGCGAGGCGCACGACTTCGGCGAGGTATCGCGGGGTATAGATGTTTACTTCGTTAGGCATATCGTTTTCCTCCTTTCCTTACTTCAGGAAAATGCCAATGTTGCGGAACGCCACTTCGAGCGATGCGGCAGTCACGCCAGTTTCCAGTGCCAGCCGGTCGGCAAAGAACTCGCCGGTCAGGTAAATCACAGCATCCTCGCCGGATTTGAAATTCTCAGTGGTAATGCCGTACAAGTCGGTCGTACCGTCTGCCTTTGCCACGGGGGCCGCCTTGCCGGAGCTGTCCAGCTTGACCGGCGCGCCTGCTTTCAGGGCTGCGGCAGCTTTCTTGATGGCAGTAGTAACTCGAATGTCCGTGCCTGCCAGCAGGTATTCCGGCTCACACGAAAACTTCTCAGGCGTAAGATTCATGCTCATAACAGTTCCTCCTTACTTCTTTTTTTTGCCGATGGAGCGCAGGGCATCCAGATAAATGTCTGTCTGGCCATCGCCGCCGCCCTTCACGCTATTTGCGCCGCCATTCTTTGCATCGTCGTGCAGGGCCTCGACATGGTTCTGCGCCTGCTTCTTTGCAGCTTTGGCGACTTCCTTGGCATACGCGGTGGCATCCATCGGGTGCTCACCGTAAAGAGCATCCTGCATGGTCTGCTCCATGCCGGGCAGGGTCATGTCCTGAATGTCCTTGATTCGGGCACGTTCCCGATTGATGGCATCCATGGCGGCGTCCTTTCTGATCTCATTGACCATATCCGGGTACGCTTTCATCAGGTCATCCTTGTTTTTGATTTCCATTGCTTCTTCCTCCTGTGTTCCGGTCTGTCCCGGATTATTTGTGGCATTAGAAAAGCCGCCGGGTGTTTTTGCACCCATGCGGCTTTTGACAAAATCAGGAGCCTTATCGAACGGCAGCCCCATGCCGATGCTGTTCACGAACAGCATTCCGTTTCGGTTTTCTACTACAGCGTCCGACTCTTCATCGTCCACCTCGTCCACAAAACCATTTTCTTTAGCCTGTGCGGCAGTCCACCAGTTCGTTTCGTCCATCCATGTTCCGCACTCGTCCTCGCTCCTGCCGGTCTTTTTTTTGGCATAGAGCGTGACGATGTTCCCCGGATGGTGTCCAGAGCTTTCAGGCAGTTGCGCATATCCTCTGCGGTAAGGTAATCGCACACGCCCATGCTGGGCGGATGCACCATGTAGCTCGCATCTGCCGCCGCCACAACTTTATCAGCATGGCAGGCAACGATGGTAGCTGCACTGGCGCACAGGCCGTCGATGTGCGCAATGACCGTGGCGCTGTTGCGTTCCAACATATTGCCGATGGCTTGCGCGGCGAACACATCACCTCCGCCGCTGTTAATGTAAACAGTGATTTCTTTGACACTGCCCAGAGCGGCAAGGTCATCCGCGAACTTTTTCGGAGTTGCTGTATCGTCCCACCAGCTCCGTTCTGCAATGTCGCCATAGAGAAGCAGCTCTGCTTTCTCATCGTCCTCCGCCAAATTTTTGAACTTCCAGAACGGTTCACTCTTTACCTTGGGCGGTTTGGTCGCCGTTTGGTTGACGATTCTGTACGGTTTCGCCATTTGCAATGTCGTCCACCTCCTTTTTTCTGCTTTGCTTCGATGATCCGCTGGCGAATGTTCATCGCATAGTTGCCTCCGTTCATCGTCGCTGTTTCCTGATCTGCGGTCGAGAAACCCGCGCCAACGCGCTTCACCGCAGCATCCACTTCCTGCACAGGGTTCAGGTTGGTTCGTGCCGGCCCATTCCAAGTGCAGGAAGTATAGGCTTTTTGATGGCCGGGTCTGTGAGGAATCCCGGCGCATTGATGCGCCCGGTAGCGACTGCTTCCGTCATCCACTCTTCATAGATGGGCTGGCAGAAATCATCCACAAACCAGCTTCGCATCATGTCGCAGGTCCGCCAAAATTCATTCAGCGCACCACGCGCAGCACTGTAACTCGCCGTGAACTGCTTCATGAGCACTTCACTCGGAATTTCCAAAGCCGCCGCAATCTGCCGGATGATAGCCGTTGAGAACGCATCAAAGCCGGTGTTGGGGTGCTTCGGGTCTGCAAACTGCACTTCCTCGTTTTCGTCAAGGTCGATAATTGCACCAGCGGCCAGCTCAATAGTTCCCCGGTCCTGCGCGTCGATCTGCTGGTTGGACGGAATCACTTCGCCCAGCGGACGGCCAATGGACGGCGTTTTCTTGGAAATGAAAACCGTAAACATCGCGCTGATGACCGCTGCCGTAATCTCTGCGTCCGTGTATCGGCCCAGCTGTTTGAGAGCTTCCAGCACCGGCGCAAGCATCGGAACGCCTCGCTGCTGGCCGGAACGCTCCCGGTTCATAATGTGCAGGATGTTCCGCCGTCCTGTCGTTTCGCCGTAGGCTTCCACCCGCTGCCACTTCATCGGCTCCGGCATTGCCGCCATGCTCGAAAGCGGATGCTGGTTGCAAATCCAGTAGGCAAGAACCATTCCGCTTTCATCCGTCTCAATGCCCTGCACAATACTGTCAACCACTCGGTCGTTCACAATGCACGGAAACAGTCGGTCGTCTAAATCCGGGCTGCACACCCGGTCAGCTTCGATGAGCTGCACCCGCAGGTCATACGGCTGTCCGACGTTGTGCCGCATGGGTAAAACCGCAAAAGCGTCGCCGTTCATCATGTAGGCAAGGAACGCAAGCTGTTGGAGCTTGTAGAAGTTGTCCACCCGGTCAGCGTCGCACAGCGGGCTATCCGCCCACAGGGAGAACTCCCGGAGAATCTGCATTTGCAGGGTGTTGGCCTGCTCCGGTGTCATACCCAGAAACTCCGCGTCGATCTGCGGTGACGGAGTCAGACCGCCCGCCACCACGTTTGTCCGCATGGTCTTCAGTGCGCCGGTCGCAATGGGAACGCCCATGTAAGCGTCACGACTCCGCTCCCGCAGAGTCTTGAGGTTATCCTCGATGTCGCTTTTTGCATCGCCACCGGCAAACTGCCAGCCGCGCATAGATTTCTTGGTTGTGGAAGCGCCATAGTTTCCGTAGCCAGAATTGATAAATTCAAGACTCTGTCTTGCCGCCGCGCGCGCAAGCCCCGTTCCGGGGAGACGACAGCAACCGCCCTGTCTATGAGGTTCATTTTTGCCATGTCGCCCTCCGTCAGATGTCGCGTATCACAAAGCGGTACATCCTGTTGCGCCCGCTCTGTTCTGCCGCTTCCAGCTCTTTTTACCTTGTTGTTCCAGTATTCGATTTCACCGCGAACCGTATAGAGGTCAGCGCGGGTCAGGCGGCGGTCGCCGATGGAGTAGCCTTGTCCGCTGGCAATTTTCTCTTCGGCTTCCATCCATGTTTGCAGCTTGGCTTCCGCCTGCTCTTTTGTGATACCTGCCATTTACCCGATACCTCCCGATACGATTCTGCGGCCAGCTTGGCGCTGGGGCGTTTGCATTCCTGTTTCTTCCTCCGGGTTTTCCAACACGGGGTTTGCAATTTCCAGTGCGGCCAGCGCATAATCCCGACAGTCCAGCGGTTCGTTGCGATGATAGTTCGGGTCTTTCAGCTCCCACGCCGTAGAGGGCCGGCCTTTCTTCCACCGGATGACCTGCTTCTCTGCGGTCAGCCCCTTAAAGTAAACCTCATCGTATCCTGCCGCTTCGTTCAGTGGGAAGTGGCAGTAGTTCGGCCCCTCAGCCTGCACATTCAATCGCTGGTACACCATCGTCTTGCCATTGTCAACGCCAATGGTGTACAGCGGAACACCAACACGGTTGCCGGTGCTCGGCTTCGAGACGAACGGTGTTTCTGTGCCGCCGCGTCCCTTGATGGCGTAAACATGACGATAAAACCGGTCAAGGCAGAAACGATACACAGCGTCCGTATGATGTCCGCCGGTATCCATTGCCGCCGCCAGAATGTCCAACACCACGCCATCTTCCCTGCGCCAGCGCGTTTGCAGGAATCGGTCAAGGTCCTCCCAAATCTGCGGCTTGAGCGGGTCGCCGTATATCTTCTGATACCGGATGCCCCAGCTCTCTTTTCCGACTCCCCAGCCAACAAGTTCCAGCTCAAAGCGATCATCCTGCACGTCGATACCGCAGGTGAGCACCAGCACTTGTGCCGGAACGGTTGCGGGATACATCTCGCGGCGGGACAGCAGAGCCATATCATCAGCCGTTTCTCCGCGCTCTTCCCATGTCTCACCTATTTCGTGTTGACCCAGACTTTCATCAGCTCCGGGTTGCCATGGTCCAGCGCTTCTTTGGCAGAAAGAAATTCCGTCACGATGTTGGACCATGCGCAGAAAGAGGAAGCCAGCACGTTGAGGTGGAAACCCCGGATTTCCCGTTCGGGGTGCAGGGCGGCATACCGACCTTTCTTGCCCTGTGCTTTCCACCGGTATTCACCTGCGATGCAACCGCAGGATTCACACCGGTACTGCACACCGCCTCTCGGCCAGTGTTCCCGGTCGAACACCACATTTGCCCAGACCATCGGCTGATACTCGCCGCATTCCGGGCAGGGCACAGTCCACTCTTCCATCGTGCTTTCCAGCCAAGCGTCTTCAATGCGGCTGTCGCCTTTGATGGTAGGCGTTGACACCAGCACCGTTTTCTTATCCCAGAATGTCGTCTGACGGGTCCGCGCCAGATTCAGCGGGTCGCCCTCGGTTCCGGCGCTTTTAGGGTAACGGTCCACCTCATCAGCCAGAACGATTTTGATAGGGCGGCTTGCCAAGCCCGCCGGGGAGTTTGCTCCAACGATGGTCACATGACCGCCGGGGAATGTCTTCTGCATGATGGTGTTGCCGGAGAAGCGACTCTTTGCGTCCATCTTTTTTCGCAGCACAACGGTATCCCGAATCATGGGAGCCAGCCGGTCTTTGGAAAAGGTCTGACCCATCTCTACCGTCGGCTGCAATACCAGAATCGGAGCCGGGTTATAGTCGATGTTGTAGCCCAGCACATTCAGAATCACTTCTGTTTTGCCAACCTGCGAAGAGGATTTGAGCACCACCTCATGAACATGGGGGTCGCTGATGGCATCCATAATCTCGCGCAGATACGGGGCACTGTCCGTGCGCCACCGTCCCGGACGTGCGCTGGCTTCCGGGGACATCCGCCGAAACTGGTCTGCCCACTCACTGATCGTCAGCTTCGGGGGCGGTTTCAGTTTCAGCAATACCCGCGTGAACAGTTCCAGCACATTCGGGTCTACTTCGATTATCTTTCGATTTTTCTCGTTCATCCTTGACGCACCTCGGCATAGGGCAATAGACCTGCTCTTCGTTCAGGACGTAGCCCCAATGACAACCGGCGCACGGATTTTTATTCCGTGTCCGCCGCTTTTTCCTCTTCATCCGTTTCACCCTCCGCTTCGGCCAGTGCTTCTTCGACATGGCTCAGAGTGCCCAGAGTTTCCTCAAGTTCCGCTTGGATCAGGTCTTGTATCTGCTGCTGGTCGCCCTCCATCGACGCTACGGCGGGAGCCAGCTTTTGCGGCAGGGCAAGGATGCGGGAGCGGAAGTTCATTATCACTGTGGAGTAGGTTTTTTCCACGCTGCCTACTTCCAGCAGTTCCGCTTTCCGCACTTTGTTTTCCATCTCTGCCGCTTCGCGCTTTGCTTTGGTCAGCTTGGCGCGTTCTTCGTTCAGGTCGGCTTTGCTGCCAGAGCCAATGTACTTGATGTACCGGCTCATGGTGTCGATGAGGTCATACAGTCCCGGTCGCTTTTTCCTTGATAACGCCCTCGTCCCGGAGTTGACGCACTCGGCGTTCAGTGAGGTTGAGGTACTGCGCCACGACCCTACTCGTGTAAAAAGCGTCATCGTCCTCATCCTCCTTGTCGTCGTCTTTGATCTCGACCCTGCCGGTTGCCCGCAGCCGCAGGAGTTCCAGCTTTTCCCGTTCCAGTTTCATGCGGGCATCGTTTTCCTCTGCCTGCTGAATCTTTCCGATGATGGTTGCGATGCGGCCTTGGATTTTGTTCAGTGCTTCTTGCAGGTGCATCTTGCGGGTAAAAGCAGATTCTTTCGAGTACATTCCCATGTTCTGCTGTGCGCCGTCTTTCTTTTCTGTCCCGGCCTTACCGGGGACTCTCATATCCAGCAGAGTGCTGAGATACAGCTCATCCGGGTCAGCATCTTCCAGCGCGATGATCTGGTCAAGTATCCGCTTCTCCTGAACTTTCAGAAGTCCAAGCTCTTCCCGCAGCGCCTTGACGGCAAACTTCGGGGTTTTGTCCATGATGAGCAGTTCATCGTCTGTGAGCTGGTCAAAAGAAAATAGCGGCATATCCACCGTGCGTCCGGGCGTTCTGGTTCCGGGGCGGTGCGCCGCCGGTGTTGCCCACAGCGTTCTTATTCTTTGGCTGCCCACCCCGTGCCCGCTTATGCGGTGGCTCCGCTTCATCCCACTTATCAGCAGACTTCCAGCGGCGCAGGGTATCGTACTTGACCCCCAGCTCTTCCGCCAATTCTTGCAGGTTTACTTCCTTGCCGTCCCGCCGTCGGCTCAAATACGCCTCGCGGGCGGCATCTCTTTGTCGCTCCGCCTTGGCATTGTTTTTCCTCCAACAATAAATGCCCTGCCGGGTAAACCCGACAGAGCATTTATTCTGTGCCGTTACCGACACGCAGGGATGAAAAAAAGCCCCACGGCATCACTGCCGCAGGGCTTCGTCTAAAATCCACTATATCAATTATAGCACAAAATCAGTATCATGGAGTATCATCTTTTTTACTTAGGAGGCATAGTTGTACGTCACAACGCCGTCCAAGATCGTGAGCAGGTTGTCCATTTTATCTGGGTCTTGGTCGTTTATCAAGTTGAACAGCAGGTGCTTGTCTCCGTAGCCGTTCTCCGACATCAACGCCATCAGGGAACTGGAACAGCTTTTTTGCATTCTGGGTCAACTGCTTCCACATTTCTTTATAAGGCGAAATGCCCAGCTTCGCGTAAGCTGCACCATCGGCAACGCCATCATTCCATGTATCTACAATAAATCCATCGTCATAGGGCGTTACTTCATAGGACATGTCAGAATCGTTGGCAAGCACCATTTCCAGCAGAGCCGCCATATCCTCTTCCGAGATTGCAGGTTCAAAGTTGGAAGAGTAAGCATACTCTGTAGATGCGCACGGTCGTCCGTCTTTGTCAGTGCTTATCAAATCCCCGGCCAGAACATCACCATTGCCAATGGCTCCCATCGGAGCAAGGAACCCTTGCCCGGTCAATGTCATGGTGACTGTCAAGGTATAATCGCCTTTCAGCTCCGCTCCATTGTCAGTAAACGGTTGGCTCTCCGCCTTTCCGTTTTCAATTCTGGCATCCTGCGCCTTTGCGTATCCGCCGCTACTTCTCAACGTAAAGTCCAGCTTCAGACCATCCGGCAGATTTGTTTGAACAATGAATACCGGCTTTCCCTCTTCTCCGCTCACAGAGACTTCCATCGTCACGTCGAGCTGCTTTAGCTTATATGCTGTGATCTCGACGGGTACGGTATCTTCCCACTTGGCATTTTTCTTATAGTCCGTCTCACCATCAATGGAAACCTCCACCACAATTCCATCATCTTTCTTTGTGGTAGTCTCTTCATCTGTAACGGTGATGTTCTTAAACCCGGCATCCTGCAAATCGGTCATAACCTCTTCGCTCGTCATGCCTGCGCAGTCTTTCGCGCTGAATGGAGCCTTTGCGGGATTTTTGATACTAGAGCACCCTGCCAGCATCGCGCAGCACAGAACTACCGCCGCCACATGGGAGAGTTTACCCCCCGAAGATTTTCGTTCTCATGATAATTTTTCTCCTTTCGCCTATGGCAATTTGTAAGTTTTATTGTCGCATAGATTCTTATAGAAATCAATTCGCAGATTCACCAGCATCCATAATAAGATGTTGGTGATATTTTTTGACCCCCGCCCACCTTTTTCCGGCCAGCCGCCGGAAGTGGATTTTTGATTCAAAAACTAGCAAACTTTTGCGCTGTTGGACCCGCTATTACGCGGGCGCGCGCTCACAGTACCTCGCGCGGGCGCGGAGTGCTCATCGGGCGGGCCGCGCCGGTCGGGGCGGGCAGGGCGGCGGGCTGCTGCTGGCTGCCGTGCAGGGCATCAGGGCAGGAGATCGGGAGCGGCGGCGGGGCGCGGTCTGTTGCTCATCTGGTGGGCGGCGTCCTCATCGGGGCGGCGCTGAGGTCTTCCCATGGCGAACCGATCCGCAGCGCGGCGATGTGATCCAGCAGGGCGCAGACTGCGCGGCATCTTGTGCGGCGGGGCTGTGATGGAGTCGGAAGAAAAAAGAAAACAGGCAGGGCGGGCCGTGTGGCTTGCTCTGCCTGTTGTGCTGTCTGCCGCTGTTCTCTCTTCCCAGCGGCGGCGGGGCGGTACTTTTCGCCGCTGCCGGAGGGGTCAGATTCTACACCTAACGGCATATCGCCCCACAGGTAACGGTGAACTAGGATATATGCCGCCCCAGTAACCCCCTATAGTCCCCCTTCTTCCCCGGATTCCGCCGGGGTGAATCCATCGCGGGCCATTCTTTCGGCGCAGGCCTGCAAGATATACGCCTGTACACTTTGCCCAGCAGCAGCAGCGGCGGCGCGGATTTCTCCGCCGCGATCTTTCGGCGGTCGGATTTGGATTGAATCGCATTTTGCGATATACCGGCTATTTGTGATTTTCTTTTTTCCGAAATCGGCATCATATCTCTTTTCGCGCGCGTTTATTATATTATAGCAAATCAAGCGGCATTCCGCCATGCAAAATTTCACAAGCATTCCGTCATGTTTTTGTGCAAAAAGTAGATTGCATTCCGTCATGCTTGACAATGGCATTCCGTCATGCTAAGATAATGCCACAGCAAGCGCCACGGCAAACAGCTGAAGCGGTTGCAAGTCTGCGAAAGGAGAAAAGCACACATGAGCGCAAAGTTTTTTGAGCTTCCCGAATCCACCAAGCGTGCCATTTGGGCCGCTCTGCTGGCACGGTGGGCAGCAAAAAAAAAGCCCGCCACCCACTGAGCAGGTGACAGGCTTGCAAGATGAATTTTCGACGGTCCATCTTGTAAGCCATTTTACCACAGAAAGGACGTGAAAGCAAGCCCGCCCCGCAAGGCCGACGGCATCCGCCGCCGCTGGTGCAAGCCCAGCCGCCCCAAGCCGGGGCGGGCGCTCATGGGGTTTTACTCCTATACCCCCTCTATACTCCCCGCGCCGTGAAAATCGCCAAAACATCAAGCGTTTTTTGGTGCAAATTTTCTTCCCCTGTCCCCCGTAGGGGGGACAAGGGGAACGGCAAACGGGGCCTTGACGGGGCAGAAAGGACCGGCTAAAATCCGGCTCAACAAGCACCCCCGGCACACCGCCGGGAAAATTCAAAGCAGCGAAAGGAGACACAGAACATGACAGCCGAAACCGAAAAGCGGATTGAACAAGAGTTTTGCCGCCGGAACTGGACGCAGCGCGGGCCGTGCAACTGCCCGCTGTGGCCCGCCTGCAACTACTCCAACGATCTGAGCAAAACCGACGAAGAGAACGAAAAACTTTTTGAAGCAGGTCTAACCGCCGCACTGGCGGCGCTTGAATGACCGCCGCCGGACACCTCAGCAGGAGCCGCACCGTAAAGCGACCCTGCCCCACTACCCCGACAACAGCCGGGAGATCATCCGAACGCAAACCCACAACCCGAAAGGAGAAACAGCCATGAAGAAGAAAATCACCACCACAGCCGCCGCGCTGGCGCTGTCCGCCGCCCTGCTGGCAGGTTCTACCCCGAAAGCCAGCGCCGCCAATGTCAACCGCACCCCCGGCGCGTTCGGTCTGTACATCGCCGGGGCAGAGGTTGAGCGGGTCTTTACCGCTGACGACGATCTGGTTTACTGGATCACCGACGACGACGGGGAACGCTGGATCGTCTGCGCCGATGCACTTGCAGAGATCAGCCGCCGCGACGATCTGCCCGCCGTGGGTCAGCGCTGCATCCTCATCATGAACAGCAACGGAACGCCGGACGACTTCGACGATGACTATTTTGCCGACGTTCTTTGGAGCTGCTGCCCCGATGAAGATTGACCCCCAGCGCCCCGGATGCCTTAGCAGGGCCGCACCGGATAAAGCGACCCCGCCCCACACCCGGCACACCGCCGGGACAATTTGAGAACTGAATACAGGAGGTTTTACCATGACCAACGAGCAAATCATCTTCAACGAAGTTTGCAGCAACTACGATTCCGCCCAGCGTCACGATCTGGTGAGCCGGTTCTATACCGCCGAACAGGTGCAGGGCATCGCCGCCGGTCTGGAACTTGTTCCCGATGACAACGGCAACACCCCGGACCCCATCAAAAGCGCTGAATCCCTGTTGTGTGCTGGCCTATTTCACACTTGGGCAGAGTGGCACAGGGACGGCTTGACCGTCAAGCGCGGCGAAAAAAAAAGCCGCGATCACCTGCGAACTGTGGAAGTTCAACGACAAGAAGAAGCAGCCCGCGCCGGATGCTGACGAGCTGACCAAAGCCGCCGCCGAACAGGATAAAGGCTATTACTATCTGGCAAAAGCTCACCTGTTCCACCGTGGGCAGGTCGAGAAGCAGCAGCCCAAGCCCGCCGGACGGTTTCAGAGTCTCGACGAAATCCGGGCCTATAACAAAATGCTGGCCGACCAGCGCAAAGCCGCAAAGGCTGCCGCCCAGCAGGACAAGCCCCAGAGTGAGCCGAAACCCGCCGAACCGCCTGCCCCGGCCCCCAAGCAGAAAGCAGCGCCCAGCGCGGCCGATCTCAAGAGAGCAGAGCGGAAAGCGATGCACGAATTTATGGCCGCGTCCGAAGAGGACCGCCCCGCCCAAGCGAAAGCGCTGGCAAAGTGGCGCAAGGCTACCGAAACCCGGAAAGCCGCAGAGACAGCCCCACAAGCCGCCGCACCTGCTCCCGCGCCGGAACCCGAAGCAAAGCCCCAGCCCAAAGCAGACCCCGCGCCCAGCGCAGACAGCGCCCCGGCATACTGTGAGCAGATTTCTTTCTGCTGAATGGGATACCCCAGCAGGGGCGCACCCAGAAAAGCGGCCCCGCCCCACACCCGGCACACCGCCGGGACCATTTGAAAACTGAATAACAGGAGGACCATATCATGAAACTTTCTAACGATTTTACCCTTTTCGGCCTGAACATCAAGGCGATTCAATCCCACCTCAAGGAGCAGGCCAAGGATCAGCGCGGCATCCGCGTCACCCGCCGGGGCGATCTGGTTTACATCATGACCCCGCACACCGCGTTCAAGCTCCCTGCGATGCTCTACCCTGACATCATCCAGCCCGTAACGCTCCGCGAGTGCCCCGCCGACGGCGTGACCATCGTTTCCGCCCAGTACGGTTTTGAGGTGGACGAACATGCCCCCGATCTGGTGGACATCTTCAAAAGCGCCGCCTGCAAGGAAAAAGACTGTACAGCGCACCCCGTTTTTTTGCAGGACATCCCCACCGGCAAGAAGAAAAAAAAGCGGTCTTGCAAGGCTTTTTCACGTCGGCCCCGCGCCCATCTTGGTGAACGTCATCTATGACAGCATGGTAAACCCGGCACAATTCACCTACTACGGCAAAGCGTCCGGCTATGCGCCGGTGTACGCCGTCTGTGCCAGCGATCCGACCATTTCAATGGTCATGTGCCCTATCAAGCCCACTGAAGAGGTAGAAGCGCTCTGCAAGAAAATGTTTTCCGAATGACCCGCAAGGCCGACGGCATCCCGCCGCCGCTGGTGCAAGCCCAGCCGCCCCCGCCGGGGCGGGCGCTCATGGGTTACAGCCCACGAAAGGAGTTTTGCAACATGACCGAACAAGAGAAAATGGAGCTTGTCGTGGTGAATACATTCACCTGCACCCTCTACGATTTCACCGCGTCGAGCTGGCGCGGCCCCCGCACCCCGGAAGAGGTCTTGAAAGCCGCTCAGGACAGCGCCGCCGATGATGTCCGCCGGTACGAGAATATTCTGAACTCTGGCAGGTATGACGACCGGAAAGAGTATTGGACAGAATGCCTTGAAGCAGCAAAGGCCCGCACATTCTCCACTATGACCTACGGCGACTTTCTGAACGCCCAGCGGGAGCGCCTGCTCTCCGACCCCATGCAGGAGATCACCGAACAGCAGTTCGACGACGCCTTGAACGTCCTGCCGCCGCTTGCATGGCACACCCGTCACAACGTCGAAGAGTTTTGCAGCCGCGAGTTTGAAACCGGCTCCTACACCATGCAGTATGCGTACAGCCTTGTTCAAGGCAAGCATTACGCCAAGTTGGTTGACTACTCCGACCCCTCTACATGGATCAGTTCCATTCTTGAGCGGCAGTAACCGCCCCGGATACCTCAGCAGGGCCGCACCGTAAAGCGACCCCGCCCCAGCCCGCAAGGGCAGCACGAAAACGCGGACCCCTACCGGGGAAAGCGGAACGCATTTTGAGAACTGAATATTGGAGGCTTTTATCATGGCTATTATCAACGAATCCGCCGCCCGCATTGCGAAAGAACTTTCTTCTTTCTCTGACTATGTGGAGGGCAGCGCCACCGCCAGCTACAACGCCCAATGCGCCAAGGCTGCCGCAATTCTTGAGCAGGTCAAGCCCAAGTGCGCCACCGCAGACCAGCGGGAGCGGGCCGAATGGCTGTACAACCGGTACTGTGCCGTTCTGGCCGAAGCAATCAACCGCGAAAACGAGATTGGAACCCGCTGCCCGTCTGTGCTCATCTGCGGCCCTGCAAACTTCCCTGTTCACAAGAAAGAGAAGCAGGTAGCAGCATGGGACGCAAACCGCGAAAATTTCCGCAAGGCTGAACACTATTTGCAGATGCTCAAGCGGGCGCACACGTTCGCGGTCAAGTCTGATGATCCCGAAGTGCTGGATTATCTCCATGCCAAGCTCGACCAGCTCCAAACCGCACACCAGACCATGAAAGACGCGAATGCCTACTACCGCAAGCACAAAACACTTGACGATTGCCCCGGCATCACGGAAAAAGACCCGAAACTGGCTTGAAAACGGCCATGCTTTCGCCAGCGGTTCCCCGCTTTCGGTCTACGGCTGTCCTTTCCCGTCCTATGAGCTGCAAAACAGCAATGCGACCATCAAGCGAGTAAAGGAACGCATTGCCCAGCTCGAAGCGGCCAAAGCCGCACAGCCTGTGGAAGATGAGCACGACGGCTACACCTACCGGGAGAATACAGAGGCAATGCGTGTCCAGTTTCTTTTCGACGGCAAGCCCGATGATGAAACCAGAACGCTTCTCAAGCGGAACGGTTTCAAATGGGCCCCGTCGCAGGGAGCTTGGCAGCGCCAGCTCAACGACAATGGCAAGTATGCCGCTCACCGCGTCATGGAGGTTCTGGACGGCCAGCAGTAAAACGGATACTCTGACGGGGTTGCACCGTAAAGCAGCTCCATCCCAGCCCGCAATGGCAACACCCGCCGCCAGCCCCGGTATCTATATACCCAGACCGGCAAATCTAAAACTCGAATCCCTACCGGGACGAGCAAATGCACATCACTTTGGAGGTATTTACATGAAACTCAAGGAAACCCGCATTCTTGACGCTGAGGGCGCACGTTACGCCTGCATTGCCAACGACTACTGCACCCGCTGCGATTGTGAAGAATATGACCGCATTCTGGCCGACGCGGACACGTCCAGCCGCAAACCGGGCGGAATCACGGTTGACGATCTGGCCCGCATCGCCGAAGCGATCAAAGCCGTCAGTGAAACGGACGACGATGTGCCCGCTATCGCTTTTGCGCTGTCCCTGCGCACCATGTCCCACTTTGAGCAGGCCTAAACCATCCCGCCCCGGTAGCCCGCCGGGGCATCTTGTGTTATACTGTGGCTGTCTTAAATATGCGTTTTTCGGTGCTTATGTTCTCAAAATGCGCATATTTGTATCAAAATCCCGATTAAGCGTTCAGAAATGAGGTGTTTTTGTGAGTGAAACGGAGTTTTTCGCCCCTTGGCGCATTGTTGGCGCATTTTCCGACGGCTCCCGCCTGACGTTCGACGGTTTGACCGAGCGGCAGGCCGTAGACGCGATGAGCGCCGCCCAGACCCAGCACGGCGACATTGTATGGTGGGATCGTGTTACCGATGCAAACTATGAAGATGGGCAATACTATAAAAGCCCTGCCGCAGCCACCGGTCGTAACGGTCGTTGACTACGACGGATATGCCGGCCCGCTGGATGAGCAAGGCTTTCCCACCGGTCTGCTTGACCGTATCGCCAAAGAGGGCACACCAACCGATGCAGGTAACCCCAGAATCATCATCAAGCGCCATGCACCAAACAGCGAGAACGATATATAAAGAACAATACCCGGCAGACCACGCAGCCCGCCGGGTATTTCTTTGCTCATTTTTCATCGATCCGGGTATTCGAGTTCTTTCCCCACGGCATTTTCAGACTTTTCGGAAATGCTTCACAGTTGCGTAATCTTTCCCGTCCGAATTTGTCTCTATATCATAGAGACTGCCGATTTTCCGCACCAAGCCCCTGCACGTTTCATCCTGCCCCTACCGGGGCGGGTGAATTTTGCTGGTTGCTCTATTTACGCGCGTTATATGCGCGGGCGCGAATCTCGTCCGCCTGCATCATGCCGTCCAGAGCTTCCGCAAGCCGCAAAATCGCTTCCGACTTTATCCGCTTCGTGTGGGATACGCTGTATCCGATTTTGGGGGCAGCTTCCTCAAAACTGTGGCCACAAAGGCATATTTCCGATATGACGGTGGTGTACACATCCTTTAGTGTCCAGATTTGTTCTTTGACCCGGGCAAGGTCCCCGCGTAAAATGGTTTCCTGTACTTCCAGCATCCGCAGCCGGTCAAGGTAGCCCAGAGCATCCGCCCGCTCCGCAATGTCCGCCGTGGTGTCGCTGTGGCCGCTGCCGTGCGGCATCCCGCCGTATTCAATACCGTGGAGACAGTTCAGTTCTCCCTCGATCTCCGCTTTTTCTGCCGCAATGGTGCGCAGCTTGGCCGGAATATCTGCTGCATACTCCAAAATCGTTCTTGCCTCATCAACCCGCATCCGCTGTGCCCTCCTGCGACATTCTGCTTACTGTTTTTTTTTGTTTCGGCGGCTTTCTTTGCTTCCAGCGCCATTTTCCGGCGGGCCGCCTGTTTCTGCTTTACTTGCAGTCCCAGAGATTTCTTAAAATACTCCGGGAATGGTTTTCTTCGTGATTTGCTCATGTTTACTCACCTCTCAGCGGCCCAGTTCGACAATAGGCCCCATGATTTCAATTTTATCTTTCAGCACCCGGCGCTTTTTCAAGCTGGCAATGATTTCTCGCTTGTGTGCCGTGTAGAATTTTTCTCCGACCACAAAATACCGCAGTTCCGGGTTGAACTGCTGGCGAATGCGCAGGCAGAAGATCATGTGACCATCTACCGGCACATCCAGCTCATAGACCGCGATCTGGCCGGTTTCTTTGCTGATTTCACGGCAAAGAAACACCGCGTTTGTCTCAAACCTTGCCTTTTCTTCATCTGTCACAGCTTTTCGCTCCTTCCCACCTGTTCTGCAAGGCGTTTCCACTCTTTGATTTCGCTTTTGCTGTCTGGCGTGATGATTTCTGTAAACTTGTAACCTTTTGGCTCTGCGATCAGGTCAATAAACAGCCTGCGGCGGTAAATGTAGTCCCGCTGCGCCCGCCGGGTGAATTTCGACTTGATTTCCACCACTTCCACCGTGCCGTCTGCATATACCAGCACATAGTCCGCCGTATACCGTGCAGCAGGCAGCACAATCCCACAATATTCCTTCTGCGGCAACAGAGGAAAGGCAACGTGCGGCGTTGCCTTGATGATCCTGCCCGATTCAATTCCCGGTATCACCACGGACATGTAATACTCGTACTCTCCCCGGCTCTCGAAAGTTCTCCCGATTTTCCCGGCAGATTTTGCCGCATCCGCCAACGTCTGCTGCGCCGGGGTACACTTTCCCCTTGTGCGCCGTGCAATCTGGGCTTCTGCCTGCGCCCGGTAGCGCGGCGGCAGGTCTTCCAGTTCCATTCTGGTGCTCATCATTGCCCCTTTCTGCTCAAAATCACATAGCATTGCGGCTCTGTGACTTCCCAGCCGTCTTCCCGCTGCTGGTCGGATTGATGCAGTTCTCCCGGATCATAGACCACGCACTTTTCCAATGCCCAGCCGGGGAAATGTGTTCCCCACCAGTAAGCGTCGTTCTGCATATCGCCGCAAGCGGTCCGTAACTGCTTTTTGCTCCACTTGGTGTCATTCGGTGCTTGTTCCACCGGCAACTTCAGATTTTTACTCTCCACGCAGATGCGCTCTTTGTGGCCGTAGATGTAGCCGATGGTTCCATGCTTTCCCTGCGTGGTCCCGTCATTGCCCAGCAGCTTCTTCATGTCGATTCTGTCCGCATTCATTGTTCCGAGCGGTTCATATTCGTTTGTGCCGGGGATGCGCCGCCGCCAAAGGTCTTCCAGCATTTCGCGAAACTCGCGGCGGTCGCTCTGCCCCATGCCCACGCATTCCACAAAGCCGTGCATATGTAACCGGCCAGCTTCACCTTTGCGTACCGCCCAGAGCATCATGCGGATTTTCTCCCGGCTTATGCCGAAGTGCTTGCACGCCGCCGCGATCACCCGGCGCTTGTAGTTTACAACTTCCCGCTTGCAGGCCAGAATGTCGTCCGGCAGGAACGCTTCCTCAAATGTTCCGGTGAGGAAAAATCCGTACTTGTCGAAATTCGCAATGGCCTTTCTCTGTTTTTTGCGCAGAGAGGACATCTTATTTCTGGATTTCTGGTCTGTACTGGATTCTTTCCGCTTTTTTCCTCTGGCTTTCCGTTCCTGCGGAGTGATGGCGTAGAGACACACAGCCATATAGCTGTTGCCGCAGAGGATTTTCTTTTCTCTGATATAGTTTCTGCGCATCTCCATCACCATCCTGTTTCGGTCAACTTCCTGTGTTATTTTTTTTTTCTGTAAAACATCACAGTCACAGAAATAACGGGTATACAAGCCCCCAAGAGAGGACTTTCACCTCATCATGTTATTGGGGCACTTTGCCGTCACTGCAAAACAAAACTGTTGAGATACGGCAGCACTTCGCCGCCGCAGGGAGATGTGAACAGCTTAAAGTTCCGCTTGAACACATGGTAGTAAAGCGCGTTGCTCACTTTCTTGGAGCCGACGCCGCGCTGTTCCTTGACCATCCTGTTTACTTGGTTGCGGGACAGCCCCATCGCCATCAGCAGTTTTTTGAGACGTTTCGTGGTCATGCTCGCTGCTTTTCTGCCAGAATCGGCAGCCATCTTCCGGGTCCGTGATTTCTGTGTGCTTTGGGGACAGTCTATTAAAGCACGCCCATGAAAAGCTAAAATGCCAGTAGCAGGTGCAACAGACATTTTCAGATTTCATGCTGCTTTTTCTTTCTGGCTGCCAATCCCAGCGCATTTAGATTTCTCTTCTTTGCCGCCGCGCTTAAAATTGCACTCCTGCATTTTTTGCAGTAGTAGGAGTTCGGGCCGGCTTCGAAGACCTTACCGCATCTTTCGCAGATTTCTTTAGCCACAGTAATTCTTCCTTTCCCAGAACTCGTCCATTACATCACGATATTTTTTGAAACATTCCGGGCACAAATCACCAACACCCCAAACGTCTTTATGGTCAAGTGCCCAGCCCTGCAAAGCGTCTTTGTCAAACACTCCGTCGTCAAATCGTTCTGCAAACGTCTGTTTCCTGCATCGGTTACAGATGAACACTGCACCGTTCTTCCTCATTCTCTGGATGCTCCTTTCCGTCGGACTCCGCTTTTGCTCAGTGCCAGAGGATCACGTTTGACGAATGGACCAGATATGTTGTTCCGTTAATTTTGACCTGTAACTGGTCGCCCTCGTAATCATTCCAACTGTCCACTTTTCCCTCAATGACAGTGCCATCCGGCATTTTGATTTGCGCCTGCGAATATTCGTAGGTCAGATCAATCACCTGCTTGTTGCATCCTGCCATCAGCAGAATGCTTGCCACCGCAGATACACCCACCATAAAAATTCTTCTCATTTCTTTTCCTCCTGTTTTTCATAGAGTTTCACCACCGGCTGCGGCTGGTCGGAACGATTGAGCGGCGGGTCAAACCTTACATTTGTCCAGTCACCCTCCGGCTTATCGTGCCACGCCAGCGCATGACGGATGCCCAGCCAGACCGTTTCTGCGCGATACGGAACCCTCATACCGTCTTCGATGAGCGGGTGACAGGCAAACATCTGATAGGCTCTATCCATATCATCCTGCATCATGTTCCGATTTTCCAACGCCCGGTAAAAATCCTCTTTTTGGGCCTCTGCATTTTTTAATCGCTTCGCATCCATATCGGCATAGTGCTTCGCCATACAGAGGTCTTCCGCCAGATCATTGAACTGGCCCATGTGTAGGCGTAAATACATCTCGCAAGCAGCCTGCACAGCTTCCGCCACCGGGCGGCTCATTGTTACCGTAACGGTTTCGACTTCCGCCGGGGTGTCTTTTTTCTTGCTCATGCTGCCACCTCAAATTCTTACAGGCGGCGCTCCGTATCCGTCGCGCACCACTATGCCGTCTTTTTTCTGAAATGTACATCCACGTCTTGAATGGGAAATTTGCAGCCGGAATGCCCGCTTCAAGGGCAGCCTGTTCCAGCATTATGCACGGCCAGTAATCGCACCCAACAGATTTTTGTCCACGCCTTTGCTTCTTCCTCACTCCTCATTGCCAGTTCTTTTTTGAAGACTTCAACTTGTTCCTCGGATATTTTCTTCGCCATCGAGTCTATGAAGAGGCACACCACAATGGACGTATTACTATTATCTCCATTACTGTGCGGCTGGTTGGCAGTCACTTTTTCCGCCCACCAGTTGACGGCCTTTTCGATGGTTTCTTTTTCCAAAATCATGCCGATTTTCCAGCCTTTCTTTTCCAACGCCTCTGGCTCCGTTCCAGTTTGCAGATCATCGCCGCCGTCTGGATTGCTTCAACCGCCATGTGAACAGCCCAATGCTGCGCTTCTTTCAAATCCTCTTTCGAATTTCGTTGTTGTACCGAACTTCATTCCAAAGACGATTTTCGAGATACTGTTCCAGCATATAGTGGTCGTCTTTCACTTCTTGCAGCTCTTCCCGGATCACCGCCCCAGCCCTCGTGGGCACTGGCAAACATCGGAAACTTTTTGTTCGCCGCTGCCAGTTCTTTTTTTGACCAGCAGCCGAACATCATTCATCACAACATCCATGATTTACTCCTTATCTGCTGTTTTCTGCTGGTTTTCCAGCATATTGGCAAAATTTCGTTCAAATCATCCGCTGTTGCGCTGCCCAGCTTTGCCGGAAGAATGATTGCCCGCAGATACATCCGTCTTTTTATTGCATAGACAGGCGTACCGTCTCGCCAGTCGCCCCATCTCACGCAGATTGCTGCATACTCTTTCGTCAGTTCACTTTCCACCGGCTTGAGCTGTGCCGTGCGAATAAAACCGATTGTCCCTGTGGGATGCCGCAGAGCAATGTGTTCTTCTCCGTTGACAACAATTCGAGTGCCCAGCTTGTCCACCGGTTCTTCGTTGTCGGATCATCCGCCAGAGAAACCCCGTAGACAACATTGTTTTCTGCCGTTTTCTCTTCAAAGTAGATGTCCTCCATCTTCTTTTCCGGGATACTCAGCATTGCGGCCAGTTCATTCTTATTCTTCGCCTTGGGGTATCCGTCCATGTTGTACACAGCATAGCCGGTGCTGATGAATCGCCGCCCATTTGCCGCCGTGATCTGGCAGCAGTGGCCACAGTCTTTGATGAGTGCTGCCAACGCCGAAAGTTTCATCTTTTCACCACCTCCACGTCAGGTTTCCCCGTTTCCCGGAACCTCGGATAGAAAGTCATCGTGCACATCCGCGCTTCACGAAGTGCTGTTTCTGCGGTCTTCGCATCCAGTTTGTACGGCAGCTGCATCTTGGTGTTTCGTGTAGCTGTCAATGCCAAACAGCATAATACTGAACTTTGCCATTGTTTGCTCCCTTCTGTTTATCATTCCATCGGTGGGCATTTCCGGGTTTGAACCGGGCAGGGCCTGTCCCATGCTCATATAAAAAGCAGCCGCCGCACCGGGCGGCTGCTTGCCAGAGGTTATGACTTCACGTCAACCGACGGAAGTATGTCGGTATGGAAATAAAGTTTGTAGTGGTACGGGTCAGTGTGCGTACCTGTGATGTCCTCCACGACGTACATTGTGTAGCCATTCAGATAGATGTAATTCTTGCGGTAGGTGTCCGGCCCAATTTTCACAGTACAGACCAGCTCATTGTTGCTGTTGTTTGAGATGGACATATAGCCCTCTGCTTCCAGAATGACCGTATCTGTTCTTGCATTGTAAACCGTAATTTTGCGCTCACTCTCGAAGTAGTCTGCCTGCTTCGAGATATTATAGTTGGCCTTGTCCGCTTCGCTGGCGCAGCTGCATAACAGCAGCAATGCCAGCAGAGCAACGGCCAAAAAAGAACTTTTTCATATTCCGTCCTTTTGCCATGCGTTTATGTACGGACAAGTCGTTGGTGTTATCAGATCGTGGCAAATATGGCTGTCTGCCTTTATTTCTCATTCTGCTTTTTTTTCTTCCTGCTTTTCGACATTTCAAGAATTTCAGAAACCAACTCAACCAGCCGTTCCAGCTCACACCGCACATCATAAAATCCGTAGGTGTGCTTGCTCTCATACGCATAGTCAAAAATCTTTTTCAGCGGCAGCACAGGGCAAATCGTGCCCTATGTCTTCTTGTATTTTCTTGTCTACCAATTCATGAACCGCCAACAAGCCTTTATTTTTCATCGTGTTCAGGCGGGCTACTTCATCCTGAAATTTTTTGTTTTCCTCTTCCAATTTATCCCGGTTCCATTTGACCGACATATTTTCGTCAAAGATATGCCCCGACTTGTATTTCTGCATTCCTACCGGTTTACAAGACATTGCGTTTACCCGGTCAAATTCTCTTTGGATATCATCCCAGTCCATCGTTTCTTTCGGCATGGTTTTTGGTATTTCTTCTTTCATTCGTTTCCCCTGTTCTTGAAGTCTATAAATCGGTCTTCTTCGTCTATCATGAACTCGTCAGCGTTCCACACTTCTTTGCAATCCAGACAGTATGCTGTCTGACATTCCATCGGACCCGATACGCTTCTTGTTCTTTTCTTTGGGAGTTTTCCACGCTTTCCAAGTAACTGGTCATAAGAAAACATCCAGTGATCCGACACTATAATCTGCCCACCGCAAACCGGGCAGGCTTTGCATTCAGTTCCCTTGCTCATTTTATTTTCCTTTTATAATCCAGACCCGATGCTCACCGTAACCATCCCAGTTCAGCGCATCCTCATGTGTTCCGGCAACTGCAACGTCAAGGTGCTGTCCTTGAATATCTGCGCCCCGGTCTTGAACCACCCGAATGCCGATGCCCTCAATATACAGGATCGTTCCAAACGGGAACACGCCTTGATCTGCCGCCACCGTCAGGTCTGCCGTTACCGGAACGCCGCTGGCTGTAATTCCGGTTCCAGTTCCGCAGATATGCGGATATTTCTCCGTGCAATACGACGTGCAGAGAAATTCTCCCGCATACTCAGCAGTCATCCCCTCCGGCAGGACTTCTTCTTGGAGACGTTCTATCGTTTCTTCGTCCTGCATTGCACGTTCCGACCAATTCTGGAATCGGCTCTTGTAAATATCCCGGTCCTGTTCGAGTTGCTGAATCCGTGTATCTTTGGCGGCTCCGTTAAAAATCGCCAGTCCAAGGGCAATGCAGCTCAAAGTCACCGATACTTTTGGCAGTACATTTTTTCTCATTTCAACGATTCCTCATCTGCAAACCATTTCTTTGTCACGGCAATAGGAAATTCTTCTATCTCACTTGCCCACCGGGCGTCCCTTTCCGTATGTAGTCTCCCACACTAGAGGAAAACCGCCGATGCCGTCAAACAGACTGCCCAGCGTTGCACCTGCTGGAAGATATTGTTTCATTTTCTGCGTGATCCAGAACCATTGCGGGAGCGCAATGCTGTTGCCTAGTGCCTTATAGCGTGGAGTGTCTGCTGGTTTATGCTTTTTTCCCTTTGGTGTCCGTCCATTCTCCGATGTCCGTCCATCCATCCGGGTATCCTTGCAGACGTTCACATTCTGTCGGGGTCAACCTGCGCACGATCCAGCGCATAGGCCTTTCGCTTGATGCTGTTAGTACTGTTTGCTGATTTCCTCCCGCTTTTTCCCGTGCCTGAAGAGATGGAAAAATTCCGTTTTCGTTATAAACTCTTCGTCCTTGCGAATCCACGGAGTCAGGCAATTCTTTTCTGCAATTAAGCATTCTCCACCATATCCAGTGCCTCCGCCGCAGCCTTTGATTGTTCCGCTCGTTTCTTCCATTTTGAAACTGCTGTATGATTGTTCTGCAAAAGTTTTTTGCTCCACCACCTGCGGCCCAGAATGTGACCCGATGCTCCTGCAAGTAATGGATGCAGTTTTGTCGCCAGTCACAGCGCCGTTATACAAATCAACTGCAACGGCGGTGTAATCCGTGATTCTGCTTTCATGGTCCCCGGTAATGGTCGGAACTATCTTCCCATCTCCGTTGCCCCGCGCATCAAAAACAGCACTATTTTTTCAACGTGTAAGCCACCGCGTGCCGGTCTACTGTGTTCACTGTAAAGGCTCCGCTTTCTCTTACACCTGTTCCATTCTGGTTTGTTTTCCTGTCAACCGTGTTCCCGCTGATGCAGAATGTCGGTTCAGTAATCAGCTGGAAAAGCGTTTGGTCTTGGAGTGTCGATAGCGTCCCAATTTTTTTCTGTCTGCACAAGTGCGCCCTTGCCGCCTCCGGCACACCCCGAACGGATTTTAAGAGAGTACGCAGTTGCTTCACGGCATTTGTCACCACACGTTCTTTCCTCCGCTTCGCCTTTTCCCGCTCCATTCGCCTTTGTTCTTCCGCAATCAGTGTTTCCATCACCCTTGCAGAAGCACCCGGCTCCCACCACTCGATCATTTCCAGCAGAGCGGTTTTGCAGCAAGTCCGGTAGCTTCTTTCCACGTCGGGATGCACGGGTCAGGATGCCTTGACAGGCTCGTGCGCTCAAATAGTATCTCTCCGGCGCGTTGACCTCCAAGGTCGAGGATAAGAGCGATACGCTTTCTACGCTGGGCCACTCCGAAATATTGACTGTCCAGCTGTCGCCAAGCCAAACTCCATCCGTCTCCGATGATTGTCCCGGCTCGTTTCCAACGCTGTCCCCCCCCCGCAAGTCGAGGAATTGAAGCGTCTGGTTGTTCCACGCGGGCAAGTTCTTCCAGCACGGCGCGGAAATCTTCTCCGCTGTTAGAACTGAAAGCTCCGGGGACATTCTCCCAAATAGCGAAAGTTGGATACATTCCATTCGTTTTTGCCCTCATTTCTTTTATGATCCGAATCGCTTCCATGAAAAGCCCCGACCGTTCACCTGCAAGGCCAGCTCTGCGGCCAGCAATGGAAAGGTCTTGGCAAGGGCTTCCGAACGTGATGCAATTCACCGGCTCTATCTGGTCGCCGTGGATTTTCGTAATATCTCCAAGGTGAATCACATTTATTTCCCAGCCTTTCGTCTTTTTTCCAAGAGTTTCCTTATGTTCTTTGCCATGAAGAGCCAGTTTTTCTTTTCTTCTATAAGACGCAGAGTTTCTTCGTACTTCCAAGAACCCTGCTCCGCCAGCGGGTAATATTTTGCATCTGGCATTTCAGCCTTTCCGTCAAATATTCCTGCAAGTGACTCTAAACAGTCATCCGAAAGCTCCGCATGGTGTGTCCTTATAAAGCCCCATGTGCATTCAACGGGAGCGTATTTTGCTGCGGTGACGATGAAGGCAATGTCATTTCTTTCCTGAAATTCTTCTGGCATCGGAGCAATCGTTTTTCCGTCGCCTTTTTATTTTTCTTGCACGGGTGGCCGGTATCGAACCGGCTTGCCTGTTGATGTGGAATCAGAGACAGACAACAGCCTTATGCACCCGCATATAAAGCCGCCGCGTCAGAGAGTAACGCGGCGGGCGGCCCGACCTATAAAATCAGGCCTACCGCTTTTGTCCTGAGCGGATCGAACAGGGCACTTCTTCGCTCGTGCAGCGGCGCACCCTTTCGGCTTCCGTTGCCGTCATGTTGGGTACGACTTGGCTAGGAGCAGCACGGTTTTCCACCGGCTTGCGGCGTTAGGAGGAGCGCTGCCATACGGCACTCTTTCGCCCTGTTGGTGCGTAAAATATACGCAAAACCGCACCAGCTTCCATGATGCCCATGCAACAAGCGGCACGGACGGGGTTTGACCACGCTTCCGGCGGGCGGCCCGTTACCAGTAGTCCATCCGCCCCGCGCCATATAAAAACCGCCCGGTTACAACACAAGACAACGCTTGTCCGCCGATTTTCTACCGGGCGGCTTCTTCAAGAACTACAATTTTGTATCAGCAGCATTTCGTTTTTCGTAGTCCTTGCAGTTCACGTTATAACCAGCGCACGGCGCACAGTGCGCTTTGGTTATCTCGAACGTGTGTTTGCACTGTTCACTCTTTATACTGCCCTTGCGGGCGGTATTGGTCTTAGTGCTTCTTGCGAGGTTCTTCATTTCTTTTGCTTTGTATAAGTAGGTTGCTGTACCAAGTGGTGTTGCGTTCAACCGCACCCTGCACCGAACTTCTCGCGATCTGCGGCAACGGCGAAGAAGCAGTGGATGTTCCTCAAAGAATTTTTTCGTTGCTTCCTTTACTTCTTCCGCTTCCCAAAGTCTGGCAAGACATTCGATTTTGGAACAGTCTGTAATTTCCGCGATTTCTTTTAGCTTCTCTTCAAGTGTTTTCCACTTTTCTTGAATCGCAGACATCATATCATACAGATCATCCCAGATATTCCGGTCAGCACAGTCGCTCCAATCACTTGTTGTCCGGCTCGACCAGTCCGGGTCTGTCACCAAGATTGCTTTCATTTTTCAGGTCGTTCTCCGTAGCCAAGAAGAAATATTGCTTCCTGCGTTCAATGAGGTCTTTGTCATCCGCGCCCATCGCAATAATGTCTGCCGCGATCTGAGCCGTCATGTCCAGCAGGTCCAGCCCGTCGCCATCAGCCTTGACGCTGACGGTTTGCTTCCCGTTCTCTTCCGTGAGTTCCACATGGATTACCGCTTTACCATACTGCTTCTCCTTACTTTCCGAGAATCGTTTTAATGATGTCGTTCACGTTGAGCGGAACAGCACTCATCTCCACAGTCAGGTCAAAAGGCGTGTCCGTTTTCTTGATCTGCGCGATGCGATGCGCCGCCATCTCGTGAATGGCCTTCGTAATCGCAAGGTCCAGCGCTTCCACGATACGCGCATCTTCGATTTCGGAGAAAATCCCGTTGGCTGCTTTCGCTACCATCCAGCCCAGTTTATGAACTTCTCCGCGAAGTTCCGTCGTGACGTGCCCCCCTGTTCAGCTTTTACGGACAGTTCAGCCGCTCCATCATCAAGGAACATCTTGATAGCTTCTTCTTTGGTCATTTCGAGCATCCTTTCTACTTTCGGGTGAATATTCGATCTGGTGGAGCACTCTGGAATCGAACCAGTTCCGGGGCTACTCCCCGGATGCGCCTGCATACTCCATAGAAAAGGCGATGTTGACAGGACACCGCCCTCTGCCCATGCGGGCCGCCCTATGTATTCTTTCAGTCCTCAGTAGGTAGGACCCCCGGCTGTCGGATGACCGGGGCGACCATCTGCGTCCCCACGTTTCCGGTCGCGCGGCGGGTGTGTTGTGGTTCACCCAGACCTTTTTCCGGTCAGCCGTTCAGCATCCACCGGACAAGGCAACATCCTATCCAAACCGCCGTTGAAATTCTCAAGCTAAATTTCCAGCCTACCAGCCAGCAGATTACACAAGATGCACCGGAAAAGACCGCCCACGTCATAAGGCCACTTATCACCGCAGTCAAAATTCCTGCAACGATTTCCACGCTTTTTTCGCTTTTCATGCTATTTTCCTTTCTTGAACTTACTCACTGCCGGACAGGTTGCCCAATGCGGAATATACCCAACGCCAGCAAGAACACCGCCGCTCTGGCTCAAGTCGCAGGAAACAACCATGCCCGTTCCGGTCACGATTTTATCCTTGTTGCCGGTCGGCCCCTTGAACGCCACGTGCGCACCGGGATTGCAAGGCATTTTCTTTCCGTTCGTGGTGACGATCCAGATAATAGGCCGGCCGCAGCCACTACACTTCCCGATATTCATTCACTCTGCCTCTCTTTCTTTTTGCGGTGCTTCTCATTCCGGGCCAGCGCCGCTTCCAGTTCTTCCCGCGCCTTTTGTTCGGCAAGCATCTGATCCTTTCGCCAAACTCCATAGGACTTGCCGGCGGCATCCGCCAGCCGAACATCTCTGGTCAGGGCATCGACTGCCGGTTTCGGATACACCTTTACCAACGCTCCCTTTGCTCTATGTTTTGCAACGCAGAGACAGCAGCGTTTCGCGCTAGAGTTTTCCGCCGGGAAGACCATGCCGCAGTCAATGCAAGTTTTCATTGGCATCGTCCCAATCTCCTTTGTGCTCTTTAATGTACTGGCGTAGCTGCTCTTCAAAGTTACGCCGCTTTCGGCGTTCGATGAGTTCAAACACCGTATAGAGTGCGGCGCATACAACCACGATTGCCACCGCTACCACTCCCATTTTCTTCACCTCCACTATTTTTAATGATGCCGCCGGGTGAAGATTGCTTTCTGTGCCAGCTCTGCACTATAACCTCCGCGACCGTTGCAGTCCATCTTCCCCGTGTCGCCGCGCTTCATCTCAAGATAAATCGTCGAACAATGAGCGCCCACACACTCCGCGATGTCGGCAATGCTGTCACCGGCAAGCCAACGATTTTCAATTTTCTTCCGGTCTTCCAGCGTCAAACGTCTTCCGCCCATGCTTTTCGGCCCCCTTTCCCGATTTTTGCGCAAAAAAATAATGCGGAAGAAACCTTTCGATTTCTTTCGCATTTATTTTAATCACTCAGTCAACTCGGAAAATTTCTGCTTTTTTCCCGCCGCTGTTCTTCCGGATAGCCCTTCGAGACTTGCACAAATCCCGCCAGTTTCTTTTTTCCCTCTGTATCTTCCTCGTTTTGTCGGAATTTGGCCCCCATTTGACCGGGCAAAGCGGATGATTTTTCCAAAAAACACTTTACAAACGTCAAAGAAATAACTATTATATAAGTATAGTGCCCTGAATCGTTGGCACATTCAGAAAATAGCCGGGCAGACCGAGCTACAGCTTCCGGCCCGGAAATCATCCACGTTTTCCATTTGCAGAGGAATACAGGAAAGAAGGTATACGCTATGTCTGAGAAAAAGTCTGCTGTCCCCGCAGCGGCCGCTGCTCCCGAAACTCCTGCGGCAGAGCCGAAGAAGCGCAAGGCTTCCGATACCGCACAGCGCCGCGGCCGTCCCCCGCTCACCCCGGAGGTCTACGTTGAATTCGGCACCAGTCAGTACAACATCACCGACATCATTGACCGCGCCAAGGCAGACTACCGCACCACCCACAAGGTCGGCGTACAGTCCTGCAAGGTGTACGTCAAGCCCGAAGAAGGCGCAGCCTACTACGTCATCAATAAGGTCTCCGGCAAGCTGGAGCTGTGATGCTTTCCACTGCAAAAAGGCGTCTGCACATCCGTTTGTGCAGACGCCTTTTCCTGTTTTTATAAGCCGTACAGCTCAGTGTATTTCCGGGTGAGATACTGGATATAATCCTCGGGGCTGAAGTCTCCGCAGGCGTTCTTCACCACATCGGCAGGCTCCATCAGCCCGCCGTACTGGTGGACTTTTTCCCGCAGCCAGCCGGTGATGGGCGCAAGGTCGCCCCGCGCAGCCGCCCCCCAGACATCCACATCCTGCTCCATCCGTCGCAGCATCTGGGCACCGTAGGCACTGCCCAGCGCATAGGACGGGAAATAGCCGAAGGAGCCGCCCGACCAGTGGCTGTCCTGTAAGCAGCCATCCCGGTCATTGGGCACCTCAACGCCCAGATACTCCTTGTAGAGCTTCGCCCAGACGGCAGGCACATCCTTGGCTTCCAGCGTGCCGCCGATGAGCTGCTTCTCGATCTCATACCGCACCATGACATGGAGGCAGTAGGTCAGCTCGTCGGCCTCGGTGCGGATGAGGCTGGGCTGGGCTTTGTTGACCGCACGGTAGAACTGCTCCGCGCTGACACCGTCCAGCTGCCGGGGGAAGAACGCCTGCATCTTGGGAAAGACCGCCTCCACAAAGGGCCGCGACCGGCCGATCAGGTTCTCGTAGAAGCGGGACTGGCTCTCGTGGACGCCCATGGAGACGCCGCCCGCGAGGCAGGTATATTGCAGATCGTCCCGGATGCCCAGCTCATACAGGGCGTGGCCGCCCTCATGGAGGACGGAGTACATGGAGGACGCCACGTTGTGCTCGTCGTAGTTGGTGGTGATGCGGACGTCCTTATTATTGAATTCCAGCGTGAAGGGGTGCTCGGTCTCGCCCAGACCACAGTGACGGCGGTCGAGTCCCATCACCTCCATCAGATAGTCGGCAAAGGCTTTCTGCTGTGCTTCCGGGTACTCCTGATGCAGGAAACTGTCGTCGATCTGCGGCTTTTCGCCGATCTTCCGGATGAGCGGCACAAGCCCTTCCCGCAGCGTCTCAAAAAAGCGGTCCAGTTTCTCCATATCCACGCCGCGCTCGTACTCGTTCAGCAGGGCATCATAGGGAGCCTTCGAGGCGTCATAATACCCGGCGAAGCGGCGGTTGTAGTCCACCAGCTCCTGTAAGACCGGGCAGAACAGGGCAAAATCGTCCTGCGCCTTGGCCTTGTGCCAGACATCGTCCGCCCGGTTGCACAGCTCCTTATAGGCCATGTATTCCTCGGCCGGGATGCGGGTCAGCTGCTCACAGCTGCGGCGAAGCTCTTCCACCTCCCGGCGGTGGACAAGGTCAAGCTCGTCGGCGCGGGCGCTCAGCTCGTCCAGCAGTGCCTTCGTCTCCGGGCTGGTCATGAGCTTCTGCTCCTCCCCGGCCAGGATGCTCAGGGCCACGCCCCGGCCCTCGGCGGTGCCGCTGGGCGCGGTGGTCACAGCATCCAGATAGAGGGAGCTGTCTGCACAGTGATAGGCGTACAATTTTTTCTGCAGCAATTCCAGCTGCTGCAATGCGCGTTCTGTCTCCATTGTTTTGTCTCCTCATTCTCTCCCGAAGAGCTTCCGCTTCGGTATCTGCACCGGGTCGGGGATCTCGAACTCATACCGCTCGGTGGCGTTGATGACGGTGGTGCCGCCCCGGGTGCAGACCCGGGGCAGATTCGCCCCATAATTCAGGTGCATATGCCCATGGATGAACCACTTGGGCTGATACAGGTCCATCAGGTCGTTGAACACCTGAAAGCCCTTGTGCGCCCGGTCGGTGCCGTCGTTGAGTCCGCTGGCGGGGGCGTGGGTCAGCAGGATGTCAACTCCCCGGCCCGCCGGGCCGCCAGCCAGAGCCGCCGGGCACGCCGCCGCATCTCGCCCTCTGTGTACTGGAAGGTGTCTTCCTTGTTGTACCGGCTGCATCCGCCCAGCCCCATGATGCGCAGGCCTTTCCAGACATAGACTGCATCGTCCACACAGATGCAGCCCCCGGGTTCTGCCCCTTTAGCTGCCGTCGTGGTTGCCGTGGACGTACAGGATGGGGGCGGCGGTAAAGTTTGTAAGATACTCCAGATATTTTTTTCGGCAGGTCGCCGCAGGAGAGGATGAGGTCGATGCCCTCCAGCCGCCTGCGGGCGCTCTCGTCCCAGAGCAGTTCGGACGGGACATCCGAGATCGCAAGTATTTTCACGCTGCTTTGCTCCATTCTTTTTCTATCCTTGAGGCATCGCCTGTTACTGCGGCGTCCCTTTCACGATGTCCAGACCGTTGATGTCCAGAAGGCCCCGGGTCTTGGCGTCCAGCGCGTCGTAACTGGGCAGCTCGCCCTCCACGCACTCGTCCAGCCAGTCCATCTCCATCAGCTCCTTGGGCGTATAGATGCCGGAAGCCGCATGGTGGAGGACATGGCTCTGGCTGTAGCTCTCGGTGGGGAAGACCTGAAGCTCTCCCTCGCAGAGCTGACGCTCTGCCATCCTGAGCAGCTGCACCGTGCCGCTGCCCAGCCGGATGGGGTACTCCACCCGCTCGGCCCCGCTCTTGAGGCCCCACCAGTAGTTGATGGCCCTGCCGCCGGGGGCACTGTCCCACGTCCCGGCAAACACCGACCGGACGATCTCGGTGAAAAAGACATCCCACCGCCACTCCGGCAGGCCCAGCGGCTGCAATACGCCGTCGGGCAGGCGGCGGCAGAGTCCGTAATCCCGGTATGTCCCTTCCGGCTCCCGGAAGTCCTGACTGTAGAAGACCTCGACGTCCTTCCGGTCGGAGAAGTCCTGCGGATGGCTCTCATCCGACAGACAGGCCCACCGCAGCACCACCCGGCTCTCGGGCCGGACAGCCCGCACGCCCTGTGCAAAGGCGTTGATGGCCGCCGGTACGCCGTACACCGGGTTCGCGGCCACATAGCCCACCCGGTCGCTGCGGGAAACGATGCCCGCCAGCATCCCCAGCAGATACGTCACCTCGTAGGTGCGGGGGTAGTAGGTGCGCACCAGCGGATGGGGCGCGTTGAGGGAGCAGTTGAGGAAGCGGGTCTTGGGGTGCTGGGCCGCCACCTTCAGACAGGCGGTGTGCATCCGGGAGCTGGTGGTAAAGACGATGTCCGCATGGTCGTGGGCCACCTCTTCCAGCACCTGCTCGGCATCCACCTCGGGGTTGATGTTCTCCCGGCAGCTGACGAAGAGCTTGTCGGGGAACGCCTTCACCAGCGCAGCACGGCCCTTGTCCTGTCCACGCACCCACGCGCTGGTCTGGGCATTGTGCTCGTGGAGGAAGACCACCCGCAGTTCGCTGGGCCGGGAGCTGAAGATGTTCAGCTTGCTCAGCAGCGGCTCCGCGCTGCGCTTCGGCTCCAGCAGCAGCTCCACGGCGTGGGGTTCGGCAAGGATCTTCACCTCATCCCAGAGCCGGGCCAGATTCTCCCGCACCTTCGTGGGGGGTGGACTGGCAGGCGTCGGCATAGCGGTACACCGACAGATACACCAGCAGAGCATCTCCCGGCGTCAGCCCCAGCGAGCCGCCGCCCAGCGCATAGAACTGCTGGCTGAACATGGTGTAGAGGGCCGAGAAATTCAGCCGGTCGTCCTCCGTCCACGCCTCGCCCGTGGCCTTGCAGGCCAGCGTCTGCAATTTCGCATAGCCGCCCAGCCGGGAGAAGCTGACGTTGTTGATGCGGGAGAGCTTATAGAAATCAAGGAACTCATAGTAGAGCTTGTTTTCCAGCGTGTCGTTTCTGGCCGGGATGAGCCGGGTGACCGTGCCCGGGATCTTGACGGCACCGTAATACTTGAGCACCGAGACCCGCTTGTTGCCCTCCTGCACATAGAACTGGTTCATGTACTCAAAGGCAATGATGGGGGTATGGATGCCCTCTTCCAGATGGGCGTCGCACAGGTTCGACCACTTGACAGCAAACTCGGTGTCGTCCTCGAGGAGAGGCATGAAGTTGGAGGCAAAGGCGGTGTGGCGTCCGGCGGTCTTGGTGCCCACGATGCTCTCGGCCGGGATATCCACCAGCCCCAGAGGCTCCTGCGCCACGATGTCTGCGTCGGCAATGATCTCGTCCAGCACCGCGAGATAGGGCGACTGGCCCCGGGCCACACTGGCCCGGTAGGCACGCTGGCCTGCACGCAGGGCGCTGCGGTAATCTTCCATCATAGATAAAACTCCTTCTGCTTTTTCAGCAAATGAAGAGGGATAGCTTCACAGGATTAGTATAGCATGAAAATCAAAAATATGGGAGACTTTCTCGCCGCAAGGTGTTGCTTTCCCCGCAAATTTTAAGGTACGATAATGGAAACATCCATTTTTTGCGAGGTAATCTATGCTTTGTGACACTCTCCCCGGCTGGAAGCCGGCGAATACCCCGGCGGCATCTGGTACTACGAGCCGCACACCTACCAGCCCTACCGCTATGTGCTGGGCCGGGTGGGCCGCCGCCCGCTGGTCTGCATCGGCATCAACCCCAGCACCGCCCAGCCCGGCGCGCTGGACCCCACCCTGAAGAGCGTGGAGCGTCTGGCCAGCGCCAACGGCTTCGACAGCTGGATCATGTTCAACGTCTACCCCCAGCGGGCCACAAACCCCAACGATATGGACAAGACCCCCGACCGTGCCCTCTGCGACGAGAACCTCCGCTGGCTGCGGGCCGTGCTGGCCCAGACCGAGCCCACCATGTGGGCTGCATGGGGCACCCTCATCGAAAAGCGGGCCTATCTGCCCGGCATGATGCGGGAGATGGTGGCCCTGACGCGGGAGCGCGACATCCCGTGGGTGACCTTCGGCCCCCGCAGCAAGAAGGGCCACCCCATCACCCCCTACCTGCGCAAGGACTCCACGCCTGAGCCTTTTGATGTGGAAAACTACCTCAACACCTGCTTTGACTGATCTTCTCAGGGAGGAAGCACCATGACACCGGAACGATACAAGAAGCTGACCGACTGGCTCGAGAGGCATCCCGCCCTCCGGGAGGGCATCATCCTGCTCAACCGCTGGCTCCCCCTCGTGCCCTTCGTCTGCTATCCGGCGCTCCTTCTGCTGCTCAACCTCCGGTGGTTTGCGATGCTCCGTGTCGGGCGGGCGGCGGCGCTCTTGATTTTATGCAGGTCATCGCCCGGGCCATCCTTGTGCCGGGGCTGGCGTTCTGGATGGGCACCCTCCTGCGGGCCAGACTCAACTTTCCCCGCCCTTATGAGCAGCCGGGCTTTGTCCCCCTCGTCCCGAAGAGCACCCGCGGCAATTCCTGCCCCTCCCGCCACGCTCTGAGCGCCGCCGTCCTTGGGATGGTGTGGCTCTACTTCTACCCCGCCGTCGGCGTCGGGATGCTGGCCATCGCCGCCCTCATCTGTCTGCTGCGGGTGCTGTCCGGGGTGCATTTCATCCGGGATGTGCTGGCCGGTGCAGCCTTCGGGCTGGTCTTCGGCTTCGCAGGGATGTGGCTGCTGTGAGGCAGTTTTTGAAGAAAGTGCAAAAAAGTTTTGATTTTCCCTTGACAGAACCCCGGGGCTATGGTATTATACTTCTCGCAGCGTGCTTCGACTCACAGCTGCGAACCATATCAGAACCCAATGGGATAACAACGTGCGCCCGTAGCTCAGGTGGATAGAGCAACTGCCTTCTAAGCAGTGGGCCGGGGGTTCGAGTCCCTTCGGGCGCATTGATGTGGTGCCCATAGCGTAGTCGGTTAACGCGCCAGATTGTGGATCTGGAGACCGTGGGTTCGAGTCCCACTGGGCACCCCACTAAAAAGTCCGCTGCAATGCAGCGGACTTTTTCTTTTTAGGTGCCCAGTGGGACGAGAACAGGGGCGGCCTCGCCGCAGGCGAGGTAAGCAATCAGCCCAGTGGGCTGTTGCTTAGCCCGCGGGTTCCAATCTCTAGGAATGTCTACCGTGGTAGCTCCGTGGGGTGCCCAGTGGGACTCGAACCACCCTGTAGGAATGTCTACCGTGGTAACTCCGTGGGCGTCCCGTGCAGCGGATGCCGGGTGCCGCAACTCGTAGGCCGCTTCCCTCCTCCACTTTATAAACAGCTCCAAAATATCCCAAACCAGACCAAGGCCGCAGCCCAGAACACCCTTCCGTGTTCCGTGCTGCGGCCTTTTTTCCGTTTTCTCAGCTTCCCAGCTGCTTCAGAATATTCTGGATCTCTTCGTTGGAGTAGCCCTCCTTCAGCAGTTCGCTCCGGATGGCCGTATCGCTCCTGCCCTGACGATAGAGGCGTGCGGCGCTGTAGGGCACGACCGTGCCGCCCAAAGTCAGCACCGGCTCCCCGCCCGAGACGCCCGCACTCTTTGCCCCGGCATTTGCCGCGGCCTGCTGGGCACTCTGGGCCGCCTTGACTGCTTGAGCGCCCACTCGCCCTTGGCAATGTTCAGCTTCTCGCTGGTGACATTGTTGTTGAACTCCTGCTGACGCAGGGTGTCCTGATACTGCCGCTCGGCCAGCTCGTTCTTGTACTTCTGCTGGGCCAGACTGTCCTGCCGCTGGTTCTCCTGCATCTGCTGGCTCCACGCAGCATCAGCACGCTCGGCCTCATAGGCGCGGTCCTTGGCGTACATATTGTAGCCGGTATTCGCCAGACTGCCCACCAGCGAGCCGATGCCGGTGGTGCCGGTGATGGCCAGCTGCACCGCGTCGCCGATGACGCCCAGAACACTCAGCACATTGCTGAATGCCTGCTGACGTTTGGCACGCGCCTGCTGTTCCTGCGCGGAGTAATAGCCGTAGAGGGTATCCAGCCGACCCAGATAGTCCTGATAGCGGCCATAGTCCTGCTCATAGGCGGCGTTATAGGCGCTGCCCTCCCGGTCGAGCTGACTATAGTAGTCCGACAGTTCCGCATTATACCGCGCCTGTGCGTTCTGTTCCTGCGCATTGAGCTGGTCGATGCGGGTCACGACATCGTCGCCCTCGCTGTTGTAGGTGTCCAGCGCCAGCCGGTAGAGGGAGGGCAAAGCGTCGTTCAGGGCACCCATCTGCTGCTGATACGCCTGCTGCGCCGCGCTGACCGGCTCGAGCCGTAGCCGCCGGTCAGGGCCGCTGCCTGTGCGGCGGCATCCGCGCTGGCATTGCGGGCGTTCTGGGTGTACTGCCGGGCATACTGGCGATAGAGCGGGTCCTGTGCATAGCTGTACTGGAAGCTGTCCCGCCCCAGCAGCTGACCGATGAGGTCTTCGATCCGGCCCTGATAGGCGCTCTCGTACTGGCCCGGGCGGTTCTGCTGCCAGTTCTTCAGGTCGGCCGCCGCGTCGGTCACACTCTGGCTGGGGCTGTACTCCGCCTTCGCCAGCGCGTTCTCCACCTCCCTGCGGCTGCTCAGGCCCGCCGTGCTGTAGGAAGACCGGGCCGCAGGCTGGGCGCTCAGCTCCTCCAAAAGCTGCTGTTCTTTCTTCTTCTCGGTGTTCATAGCTTCTCCTTTCTCACTGGATGCTGTTCAGCCGGGCGCGCAGCGATTCCGACATATTTTCCACGTCCAGATTACAGAGCACATATTGCAGCTGCTCCTGCATCTGGTATAGGTAGTTGCGGATGGCGCGGGCATCCTCCGCGTCCATGTTCTCGCTCAGATGGGGCAGGCCGATCTTCGAAAGCCCTGTGACACTTGCCATATCAGTTCACCTCCTGTGCCAGAATGCCGCCTCTCGCGGCAGCGCTCGTCCGGGTCAGGCTGCGCAGGGTGATCTGCCCCCGGCCCTTCAGCCGCAGCCGCAGGCTCCCGCACCGCCGGGGCACGAAGGGGATGTCGAAGCAGCGCCGCCCGTCGGCCGTCCTCTGGGCCAGTGTCTCCCACGCCCCGCCGTCATAGCTCACCGCCAGCTCGAAGCGGCTCTTTTCGCCTCGGCCTCGAGCCGGAGGGTCAGCCGGGAAAGATACTGTTCTTCCGGGCGGTCCAGCCCGATGTCCCCGCTGACCAGCTCGAACCGCACCCCTCTTCGAGGCCGTCGGCCCGCTGCCAGTTCTCCTCCCGCTCCGCATCCGCCGCCCAGACCGCCTTGCCATCCCAGAGGTAGAGCTGTCCGCCGCTGCCGGTCATTTCGTAGGAGCACACGTCCTCCTCCTGCCACAACCCCCGCTCGGTGTCGTAGACCAGCAGCCGGACGGTCTGGGCTTCGCCGCTGCCCCGCACGAGATGCAGGTAATACCGCCCGCATCCAGCGCACCGCCCAGAGCTGACTTCACGTTCCGCAGCCGGGCCGGGTCGAGGGCCGTCGAGATCTTGGTGGGGATGCTTCCATCCCACGCCATCACGCCGTCGGGCGAGAGATAGTAGAGCGTCTCGTTGATGACGCAGAGGCTCCGGGCCGCGCCCTTTGCCACGCCCCGGCAGCGCAGACTGCTCAGCTGGAAATCCGAGGGCTTGGAGCCATAGAGCTTGTGGAGAGTATTCTCCTTGAAGAAAAGTGCATATCCCATGCAGGTGGCCGCGCCGGTGAACGCCCCGTCGCTGCCCACGGTCACAGCATAGCTGTCGGCGGCGATGCCCCGGTAGGAGAACCAGTTGGACGGGTCGCCCAGCTTGCAGGCGTAGATGACATTCTCCTTGCTGGAACAGCCCCATATCCGGTTGTCGCACTCGGTCAGATAGTCCATGTCCGGCACCCGGCGCTCCAGCCTCACCGTCTCCGCCGAGACGAACTCCCGTCTGACGCTGCCGTCCAGACTCACCCACCGCACCGCTGCGCCGGTGCGGGTCAGACGGCCATAGAACCACTCGCCGCCGGGGTCGGCCCCTGACCCGCAGGGCGTCCTCGCTGGCGTCGCAGACGATGCGGTCGCCGTCCAGCTCGCTCCACTGCCCGGCCTGCTCTGCGCCCGAGCCGCTGAGGGCTACGGTGTCCTCGGCCCGGAAGTTTGCGCCGACGCCCTTGGCCGAAATGCGGCAGCAGTCCAGCACCACCGCCGACCAGTTGCCCGACGCCTCGCTGTAAACCTCCAGCGTGCTCTCGCTGCTCCATGGCTTCTCCGGGTCCTCCACCCGGAGGAAGAGCTGCCCATCCTTCGGATTTTCCGGCTCCGAAGGGCCGCTGCCGCTCACCTCGTAGACCCTACCCTCGGCGTCGCAGGGTGCAAACTCCACGCTGGCGTTTGCCCCCGACCACACCGCCCCCCCAGTGCGCTCACCTCCCGGCTGACGGTGTCGAAGGCCAGCTTGTCCGGGAAGATCAGAATTTTGTCCCGATGCCCACCAGCGCCTTTTTTTCCGTCCTCCACCGCGTTCTCTAGGGTCACTTCCAGCTCGTCGGGGTCGTCCGGGGTGTAGATGAGTCTGGTGCCGCAGACCATCAGCAGGCCGTTCAGGTGATACATCCCGTTCAGCTCTGCCGTCTCCCGCAGCTTCCGGCGGGGCAGACGAGTGCTCAGGGCCGGGAAGTTCCGGGCCGAAAAGTTGATGCCCGCGCTGTACTCCGCCTCGGTGCAGCTGTACGTCTCGTTCAGCCCGCCGAACACCCGCAGCATATTCCGGGTGTTCTTCAGGC